>Ga0070698_100000656_pt1 | contig 36991 bp, 29 predicted proteins | sample KBSK1502metaG_FD_65477 | JGI IMG/M metagenome (GOLD analysis project Ga0070698, IMG submission 65477) | Corn, switchgrass and miscanthus rhizosphere microbial communities from Kellogg Biological Station, Michigan, USA - KBS K1-50-2 metaG | ecosystem: Host-associated > Plants > Roots >... | reverse complement strand
CCGGTACCAGATCGGCTACACGGTCGCCCGGCTCGCCGCGGCCTCTGGAGTGGACGGGCTGGTCCGGCGCAGCCATCACGTCCTGGAAAGGATCTGCGCGCAAACCGGCGAGGCCGCCGACCTCGCCGTGGGACGGCGATCCGGGCTGGTCTACATCGACGAGGTGGCGCCCCAGGCGGTGCTGACCGTCAACTGGCTGTCGCGGCCCGTGCCGCTGCACGCCACCTCCACCGGCAAGGCCTGGCTGGCCTGGCTGCCCGAGCAGGAGGCACGCGGTGTGCTTGGCCCGGTCCTTGAGGGCTTCACGGACGCCACCGTCACCGACGTCTCGCGACTGCTCAGTGAGCTCGGCCAGATCCGCGAGCACGGGTACGCCGTGTCGGCGGGCGAGCTCGAGCCGGCGCTGTGCGGCGTGTCGGCCCCCGTCCTGCGGCGGGGCGAGGACCGGCCGCTTGCGGTGTTCAGCATCTGGGGACCGGCCGAGCGGGTGCCGCCGTCGCGGTTCGAGGCGCTCGGCGCCGTGGCCATCGAGGCCGCGGCATCGGTGGAATTGGCACTGCGCGACTGAGAGACCCCCGGGGGCTTGACAAGACCGCCTGACTCGGGAGACCGTTTCGTATAGTGCGGCAGTCGCTCATAATGTGCGCTAAACGTCGGTGATTTCAAACCCCGTCGACTAGGTCCGGAGGTCCCCGTGGCGCCAGCTCGCAAGGTCATCATCACGTGCGCGGTGACGGGGTCGGGCCATACGCCGACCATGTCGCCGCACCTGCCATACACCGTCGAGGACGTGGTCGCGCAGTCGGTCGCCGCGGTCCAGGCCGGCGCGGCGGTCATCCACCTGCACGCCCGTGACCCGAAGGACGGAAGCCCGACGGCGGATCCCGCGGTCTTCCTTGAGTACCTCAAGGCGATCAAGTCCGAGACCGACGCAGTCGTCAGCATCACCAGCGGCGGAGGCACCGGAATGACGGTGGCGGACCGGCTGCGGGTCATCTACGAGACCAAGCCAGAGCTTTGCACCCTCAACCTGGGCACCTTCAACTACGGCAGCTTCCCGATGATCGGCAAGTATGCCGGCCAGTGGAAGTTCGACTGGGAGGAGCCCTACCTCGAAAGCACCAGGACCGAGCCCTTCGTCAGCACCTTCGCCGACATTGAGCACATGCTGACGCACGTCAGCGCGAGCACGGGCGCCCGCTTCGAGTACGAGGCCTACGACGTTGGGCACCTCTACACGCTGGCGTACTACCTCCAGGCTGGCCTGGTGAAGCCGCCGATCTTCCTGCAGACGATCATGGGCGTGATGGGCGGCATCGGCGCCGAGGTCGAGCACCTCGCGCACATGAAGGCCACCGCCGACCGGCTGTTCGGCGACTCGCTGCAATGGTCAGTGCTTGGCGCTGGCCGACACCAGTTCAACATGATCACCGTCTCGGCCGTGATGGGCTCGCACGTCCGGGTCGGGCTGGAGGACGGCCTGTTCATCAGCAAGGGCCGGCTGGCGGAGTCCAACGCCGAGCAGGTCGCGAAGATCGTGCGCATCCTCGGCGAACTGTCGCTCGACACCGCGACCCCGGCCGACGCCCGCGAGATCCTCGGGCTCAAGGGCCTCGACCAGGTCGGGTGGTGAGTGAGGGGCGGGCGCCCGGCGCCGGAGGCCGTCCAGACCGTAGCCGTCGTCGGCACCGGCGTCATCGGAGCCGGGTGGGCCGCGCACTTCCTGCGGATGGGGTACGACGTTGTCGCGTGGGACCCAGGACCCGGCGCAGCGGACCGACTGACGGCCCACGTCGAGTACGCCTGGCCCGCGCTCGAGCGACTCGGCCTGCGCCCAGCCGCCTCCCCGGACCGGCTGCGTTTCGCCGGCAGCCTCGCCGAGGCAGCAGCGGACGCGCAGTTCGTCCAGGAGTCCGCCCCTGAAGTCCTCGACGTCAAGATCGCGCTGCTCGCCGAGATCGACGCCGTCACGCCGCCTGATGTCGTGATCGGGTCGAGCACGTCCGGCTTCATGATGAGCGACATGGCGGCCCAGACGAAGGCGCCCGGACGGTTCGTGGTGGGCCACCCGTTCAACCCGCCGTACCTGATCCCGCTGGTAGAGATCGTCGGCGGACGGGCCACCGACCCAGTGGCCGTGACGTGGGCGGAGAAGTTCTACACCCGCGCCGGCAAGGTCTGCCTGACGATGCACCGCGAGGTGCCCGGCTTCGTTGGCAACCGGCTCCAGGAGGCGCTGTGGCGCGAGGCGCTGCACATGATCAACTCAGGGCAGGCAACGGTCCAGCAGATCGATGACTCGATCACCCACGGGCCGGGGCTGCGGTGGGCGCTGATGGGACCGATGCTTACCTTCCATCTGGCCGGCGGCCAGGGCGGGATGGCGCACATGCTCGACCACTTCGGTCCGGCGCTGCTCCAGCCATGGACCCGGCTCAGCGCTCCCGAGCTCACCCCCCGGCTGCGTGACATGGTCGTCGCGGGAGTCGACGAGTCGATTGGCGATGTGACCGTCCGGCATCTGGAACGGCAGCGCGACGACTTCCTCGCCGACCTGCTGCTGCTGATCGAGAAGCACCGCCGTGCCTGACCCGGCCAGCCCCGCCGCCCCGTACGCGAGGTACCGGACCGAGGTCCGCGAGGAGTGGATCGACTACAACGGCCACCTGCATGACGCCGGCTACGCCATCATGCTGAGCGAGGCCAACGAGGTGCTGCTTGCCCACCTCGGCCTGAGTGAGGGCTACCGCGCGGACACGGGACGGGCGATGTACACCGTCGAGTGCCATATCCGCTACCTCGCGGAGAGCCAACGGGGCGATGTCATCCAGGCGGCGAGCCTCCTGGTGAGCGCCGATGCCAAGCGGATGCGGGTACATACGCTGCTGAGCCGCGATGACGGGGTGCCTGTCGCGACCGGGGAGCACCTCTACCTGCACGTCGACGAGGCGGCCGGCGGAGTGACCCCCATGCCGGCGGACCGGTGGGCGGCAGTCGAGGCACTCCTGTCCGTGCACGCCTCGCTGGACCGGCCCGCGCATCTCGGCCTCGGCGTCGGAGCCCCACGACCGTCCTGACGTCCTGTTCCTGGCGACAATGGGTACATTGCGGCCAATTCCAACGGCGCTTAGATCCCCCCTCCAGCCAATGTCAGTGGGTACACATTTACGGCTTGTCTATGGAAATCGGCGCATCTCGCAATTAGCGTCAACGGCGGCACGGAAGTCACCGGCGACATGAAGGGATGCGCCATGAGACAGAAGATCCGTGATCTTGCCAAGCGTGGCCGGACCATCAACTGGCCGGGGGTGAAGGTGTCCCCCGGGCCCATTGTCGCGACCGTGGTGGCCGTTGGGCTGATGATCGCGATGCCGGCATCGGCGATCACCAGCACAATGGCGTCCGCGGCGGGCAGGCCGGCATATCTGGACGCGAAGCTGTCAACCCAGGCTCGCGTCAGCGACCTCCTCGGCCGCATGACGCTACCTGAGAAAATCGGCCAGATGGTGCAGATCGAGGTGACGCAGGTCACCGACACCAGCAACAAGTGCACCAGCCAGGGCGGCTTCAACCTGCCGAACCCGGTCTGCGAGCAGAAGGTCTTCATCGACAACAATGTCGGCTCCATCCTGGCCGGCGGGACCGACATCCCGGTCGACACCACAGGCAATGGCGGCACCGGGAACACCGGCCGGGACTGGGCAAATGAGTACAACACCATGCAGTCCTACGCGATCGCGCATTCGCGCCTGCACATCCCGGTCATCTTCGGAGTCGACGCGGTGCACGGCTTCGGCCACCCGTACCAGGCGCCGCTGTTCCCGCAGTCGATCGGGATGGGCGCCACGTGGGATCCGTCCGCCGCGAAGGCCGGCGGCGAGGTGACTGCCAACGCACTGCGCGCGACCGGCTGGAACTGGGACTTCGCGCCTGTCCAGGACCTGTCCCGGGACAACCGCTGGGGCCGCACGTACGAGACCTGGGCCGAGGAGCCCGCGCTCGCGGCGGCGATGGGCGCCGCCAACGTCAGCGGCCTGCAAAGCGGCGCCGGCAACTCGCTCAAGGTCACCGCGACCGTGAAGCACTTCGCCGGGTACTCCGAATCGATCAACGGGCATGACCGGGCCGAGGCCCAGCTGCCGCTGCGCTACCTGCAGGACACCTTCCTGCCGTCCTACGCGGGTGCCATCGATGCGGGCGCCGGGACGGTCATGGCCGACTCGGGATCGATCAACGGCGTTCCCGCCACCGCGTCGCACTACCTGCTCACCACGCTGCTGCGGGACCGGCTCGGCTTCAAGGGCGTGGTGATCAGCGACTTCGGCGATGTGCCCGCGCTCGCGACCACCTATCACATGGCGCCCGACCTGGCCGGCGCGGCGGCGCTCGCGGTGAACGCCGGCGTGGACATGGCCATGCTGCCGTTCAACGCCGATCAGTGGCAGGCGGCGATGCAGCAGGACGTGAAGGACGGCAGCATCACGGTCGCCCGGATCAACCAGGCCGTCCGGCGCATACTCACCCTCAAGTTCCAGCTCGGCCTGTTCGATCACCCGACGGTGGATGCGGGCGCGGCGGACGCCGCGGTCACCGCGGGCCGCGACGTGACGCTGCAGGCGGCGCGCGAATCGATCACCCTGCTGCGGAACCAGAACAACGTCCTGCCCCTCTCGCCGAGTGCGAAGGTCGTGGTCACCGGGCCGAGCGCGGACTCGATGACTAACCAGCTCGGCGGCTGGAGCGTGAGCTGGCAGGGCGTGGCCGGCGCGGGTCATGTCTGCTGCATGGGACCGCCCGATCAGATCCCGCCGGGGACCACGGTGCTGCAGGGCATGAAGTCCGAGGATCCGAACGTGGTGTCCGCGCCGGACCAGGCGACGGCCGTCCAGGACGCGGCCTCGGCGGACGCCGTGGTCGTGGCCGTCGGCGAGAAGGCCTACGCCGAGGGACTCGGCGACAGCCCCTCGCCGCAGCTGACGCCCGAGCAGGAGGATCTGGTCAGCGCTCTTGAGGCGACCGGCAAGCCGGTGATCGTTGTCGTGATCGCGGGCAGGCCGCTCGGCCTCGGCCCGGCGGAGAAGGCAGACGGGCTGCTGATGGCCTACCAGGGAAGCACCGAGGCAGGCCAGGCCGTCGCCGACGCCATCTTCGGGAAGATCAACCCGAGCGGGAAGCTGCCGGTGAGCTGGCCGTCCGACGCCGCGGCGCCGGGCGGGGACTTCGACGGCGGAGCCCCGTCGCCACTCGGCGACCAGCCAAAGTTCTTCGACCTGCTGCCCTCGACCAGCTTTGGCCAGGGCAACGGCTACAACCCGCTGTACCCGTTCGGATTCGGCCTCTCGTACACCACGTTCCAGACCAGCGGGCTGTCCGCGACAAGCAGCGTTAGCCGCAATGGCACCGTGACGGCAAGCTTCACGGTGACCAACACGGGCAGCCGCGCGGGCACCGACATCGTGCCCGTGTACGTCCACCAGCCGGTCAGCGCCGTCCTGGTGCCGAACCAGCGTCTGGTCGGGTTCACCAGGGTGAGCCTCGATCCCGGTCAGTCCAAGACCGTGCAGGTCTCGTTCCCGGTGACGGAACTGGCCGTGACCCCGGGCGACATCGAGGGCACCGGCAGCCCGCAGGTGGAGCTTGGCGACTACCAGGCGCAGGTTGCCGCAATGAGCGCGGGCTTCACCATCCACGGCTGACCTACCAGGATCACGGTGACATCCACGAGAAAGAAGGGACGCTGACAAAGGGCCATTTCACCCGCGGCAGCCGTTAGGTACCGGCTGGTTACTGACCATCGGTCCCGAACGGCTGCCGCTGGGTGGCGGCTCCTGCCCGTCACGGCGGCACGCCGAGATCGGGCACGACGCTCGCGTAGCTGGTAGCTGCCTCGAATGCGCGTGCCGCGCCAAGCAGCGGCCAGTCCGCCCGGCGCCGGCCGACCAGCTGCAGCCCGACCGGCAGGCCGCCGGTGGTGAACCCGGCCGGCACCGAGATGGCCGGCAGCCCGGTGGCCGAGATCAGGTAGGCCGACGCCATCCAGTCCAGGTAGGTTTCCTGCGGAACTCCGTCGATCTCGTGCACCCAGTCCAGCTCCACATCGAACGGCGGCACCTGAGCAGCCGGGCAGGCCAGGAACTCGACGTCGGCGAAGAACGCGGTCAGGTTCTCGGCGAGCGCGGTGCGCAGCAGGGTAGCCCGGCTCAGGTCGGCGGCCGTCAGCTCCATGCCGCGCTCGATGTTCCAGGCGACACTTGCGCCTAGCTGCCCGGGGTGCTCGCGGTACAGCGGGCCGAGCAGAGTCACATACCGGAAGGCGCGCCAGGTGCGGAAGACCTCATCGGCGCCAGTCAGGTCCGCGCAGGCGTCTACCACGTCGCAGCCCAGATCAACCAGCGCCTGCCTGGCTCCGGCCAGGACGGCCCGGACCTCAGGATCGACGGGCAGCCCGAGGTCGGTGCTCCAGGCGACTCTGACGCCGCGCATCTCCCGCTCCAGCAGCCCGGTGACCTGCGCCGGCTCGGCCAGGATCGGCGGCGGGGCGTCCAGGGCCATCGGGACCCGCGGATCCGGGCCGGACATCACCGATAGCAGCAGCGCCACGTCGGCGACCGTGCGCGCCATCGGACCGTCCACCGCGAACATGTCGGCGACATCAGCCAGCGGCCAGGACGGCACCCGGCCGGCGGACGGGCGCAGCCCGACAACGTTGCAGAAGCTCGCCGGATTACGCAGCGATCCGCCCAGGTCAGTGCCGTCAGCCAGGCAGATCATCCGGGCCGCGAGGGCCGCTGCGGCTCCGCCGCTGCTGCCGCCGGCGCTGCGGGCCGGGTCGAACGGGTTGCGGGTAGCGCCGAAGACCCGGTTGACCGTGTGCGAGCCGGTCCCGAACTCGGGCGTGTTGGTCTTGCCCAGGCTGATCGCCCCTGCCCCGGCCATCCGGCTCACCACCAGCGCATCGCGGTCGGGCACGTGACCGGAGAACAGCGGCGAACCGTAGGTCGTGCGTACTCCCGCCGTATCGGTCAGGTCTTTGTGCGCCACCGGCAGCCCGTGCAGCAAGCCCAGCTCTGCCCCGCGGGAAGCGGACTCATCAGCGCGTGCCGCGCTCGCGAGTGCGGTCTCGAACGAGCGGGTCACCAGAGCGTTCACCATCCCGTCCACCGCCTCGGCCCGCTCGATGTGGGCAGCAACCACCTCGCGGGCAGAAACCGCCCGCCGCCGCAACATTCCGGCGAGAGCGATCGCGTCATAGCCGCACAGGCCCATCAGCCAGCGCCTTTCTCGCGGGCGACGATGCCGGTTGCCGGCTGCTCTGCCATGGCCGGTTATCGCTCCGACAGATCCACGATCGCCGCGACCGGACCGCCGCCTGCCGGACCTTGGTGTACCGCGGAGACCGAGACGAACACGGCCGGGTCTCCGCTGACCGCGGCAGCCACTCCGCCGACACACGCCTTGATCTGCCGGTGCCAGTGCACGTCCGAGTCATCCAGCATGGCGTTTCGCCTGCCGCGCACCACGCCGGTTGGGTCGGCTTCGCACTTCATGAAGAGGTTGACCAGGCGGTTGTCCAGGTCGGCCGGGCGCGGCCGGTCGGGAAGCGGCAGGCCGGCGCTGGCGATCGCCAGCCAGATCCCGTCCTGGTCGAGCGCGTCGCGCATCACGCCGTGCCCGATCCGGTACCGGCCGCCGATTCCGGCCACGTTGCCGAGCACGACGATCTGCGCCCGGTCCAGCTCGACCCCCGACGAGCACGACGCCACCTCGGAGAACAGCCCCCGGTCACGCATGATGGCGTCGGCGGCCGGCATCTGGATCTCGCCAAGCCCGACCGCGACTCCCAGCGCGGTCGTGCCATTGGACACGTCCATCGACTCCCCAGTCTGCTCGGTGAACACGCTCTGGCCGCGGCGGCGCGCGTCGGCGATCGTATGGGTGGTCAGCAGCGGCGTCTTCGTCTGCACGTAGTGCACGTCCCGCGGGTCGGTTATCCCGGCCTGCCGCATCGCGACGCGGACCCCGGCGGCGACCTTCTCGACCATCGGGATCCGGCCGATGTCCTCGGGCAGCAGGGGCTCGCTCATGGACACCCCGACCGACAGTCGTGGCTGGTCGCAGTGCGTTCCGGTGGCTCCATCCCCGGTGGCTCCGGCCGCGGCGGCTCCGGCCCCGGCGGCTCCGGCCGCGGCGGCGAACACCGTGGCGTGCGGGCACAAGACTCCGTCCGTGCCGCCGGACCAGACGATCGGGATCTGGCCGACCTGCTCGGCGGTCCGGGTCCCACGCGCCACCAGCACCTCGCGGAACGCCCGGTCCGCGAGGATCCTGGTGTAGTCGTTGACGCCCCCGTTTCCTTCCGTTTTCCCGATCACGGCGATCACGCGGTCAGCCTCGATCGCGCCGCCGGTGATCAGCTGCTCCAGCCCGGACGCGTCGCTGACATGCTGCAGCGGTATCTTGCGGACCTCTATCGGCTCGGGCATGGCGACCATCCTTTGGTAGCAGCGCTCGCCCCGGTCATCGGCGTCGTCACGATCATTCGCCTAGCCGGTCACCGCGGCTGGGTCTGGCGCCGGGGACGCGACACCGAGCCCGGCGAGGGCCGACCGCAGCCGGGCCAGTTCGTCGTCGGTCAGGCCGGGCAGCGGGGCACGCGGGTCGCCGACCTCGATGCCGAGCATCCGCAGCGCCTGCTTCGCGGGCGCGACGTAGCCCGGGTCGTACTCCAGGAACCGGTTCAGCGGCTGGAGCTCGAGCTGCAGGTCCGCTGCGGCCCTAGTGTCGCCGGCGGCGGCGAGGGAGTACAGCCGGACGATCTGCTCGGGGACGATTCCCGCCGCCGTGGAGTAGATACCATCCGCGCCAACCGACAGGGCGGCGGCGAACTGGCTGTCCACGCCCGTGAATAGCGACCGGGTGAGACCGCGGACGGTACGGACCTCGTGGATGACCTCGACGAGCTGGCCCAGATCCGGCTCGCTCTGCTTGAGGCCCGCGATGTTGTCATGCCCGAGGATCTCGGCGATCAGGGCCGGCGACATGCCGTTGCCGGTGTAGAGGGGGTTGTTGTAGACGAAAACCGGCAGCGGGGAGCGGTCGGCCACCGACCCGAAGAATTCCGCTATCGCGGAGCCCGGCAGCGGGAAGTAGTACGGCGGCACGGAGATCACCCCGTCGGCGCCGGCGTCTGCCGCGTCCTCGCAGAGGCTGAGCACCTCGCGGGTACTGCACGCGGCCGTCCCGGCGAGGATCGGCACCCGCCCGGCTGCCGCCTGCGCTACCGCGCGGGTGAGGTCGCGACGTTCACCGCGGTCCAGGTGCGGGAACTCGCCGGTCCCCCCGGTGGTCATGATCCCGTGCACACCGTTATCCACCAGCCATCCGGTCAGCCGCCCGGCGGCATCGGTGTCCACGTTGTGCTGCGCGTCGAATGGTGTCACGATCGCGGGAACGACGCCCCGCAGGGCCTGTAGCTGCATGTCTTCCTCCTTGGCTAGCGGTCCTTGGCTCGGTTGAGCGCGCTGGAGTGCTGCGTCTGCGCCACGATGGCTCCGCGGCTGATGACCCACCTTCTTGCCGCCTGGAGGCGCAATGCCTCTCGGGCGTTGTCCGCGTCGAGAATGACGAGGTCGGCAGCGCACCCAGGGTCAAGCCCGTAGCCGCTGACGCCCATCACCCTGGCCGCCGCCGTCCCGATCGCGGCCACTGCCGCATCGATCTCGGCGGGCATCGACAGCTGCGCCGCATGGCACAAGATCAGCGCCACCTGAAGCTGGTCGGCGGACCCGAACGGATAGAAGCCGTCGGCGACGCAGTCCTGGCCGCAGGCGACTGTCAGCCCGGCGGCCAGCAGTTCCTTGACGCGGAGGATTCCGCGCCGTCTCGGCTCGTGGTCTCCCCGGCCCTGCAGGAGCAGGTTGGTCGCCGGGTTGGCCACGAAGCGCAGGCCAGCGGCGGCCGCGCGGCTGATGACGTCCGCCGCATAGCTGTCCTCCCAGGCGGCCATGGCGCAGCAGTGTCCGGCCGTGACCCGGTCCTGCCAGCCGCGCGCCAGCGTGGCGTCGACGAGCATGGCAAGCGTCCTTGACCGTGCATCGTCAGTCTCGTCGACGTGCATGTCGACGTCCCTGTCGTAGCGCTCGGCGAGGTCCATGCAGATGCCGATGTGCTCTCGTGACGCCTGCTCGTCCGGCTCCCAGTGCGGCATCCCGCCGACCACGTCGCCGCCGGTACCCAGGGCCTCCGCCATCAGTTCCGCGGTGCCCGGGTCGCGGATGATGCCCTCCTGCGGGAACACCACTGTCTGGATATCGCACAGGTCGGCATGGTCCCTGGCGGCCTGCAGGACGCCGCGCAGCGGGGTCAGGCCGCCGATGGTGTCCACGTCGACGTGCGTCCTGATCCGGGTGGTCCCGGACAGCACGGCCTGCCTGATGACTACCCCGGCCCGCTCGGCGACCTCGTCGGCAGAAGCCGTCCGCTTGATCCGGTGCAGGATGTCGATGGCCTCGGCCAGGGTCCCGGTGCGGTTCGAGCCCAGCAGCGGCAGGGTGCCGACCTTATCCAGGTGGATATGGGGCTGCACGAACGCGCAGCTCACCAGGCGGCCGTCGGCGTCCAGCTCGGCAAGGCCGTCCTGGTCGAGATGGTGACCGACGCTGGTGATCACGCCCGCGGAGATCGCGATGTCCATCAGTTCCTGGCCGTCTTTGACCCTGCACTGCCGCAGCATCAGGTCGGCTGGCGCGGGCCGCCGCCCGGTCGTGGCTGCGGCGCTCATGCGCTGCTCCCCCCGCCGTGCGCCTGGCCGGTGCTGCCGTCCCCGCCGCGGCGCGCCCAGATCACGTCGGCTCGCATGCATGAGGTCTGGTGACCGGGGGCCACCTCGCGCATCACCATGGGAGCCGAGCGGCAACCGTCATCGGCGTAGCGGCAGCGTGGCCGGAACGGGCAGCCGCCCGGCGCCTCGCCGACCCCGGGCGGCTGGCCGGGGATGGCAGGCAGCCTGGGCACCCGGGTCTCGATGGACGGCAGCGAGGCGATCAGCGCCGCTGTGTAGGGATGCCGTGACTGGGTGAGCAGCGCGGCGCTGGGGCCCAGTTCCATTGCCTGGCCGGCATACAGCACAAGGACGCGCGAGCATAGCTGCGAGACGACCGCGTAGTTGTGCGAGACGAAGATCACCGCAGTGTGGCGCTCGGCGCAGACCTCCCTGATCAGGTCGAGGAGCGCTGCCTGCGTGCTCACATCGAGCGCGCTGGTCGGCTCGTCGGCGAGCAGCACGGCGGGCTCGCCGGCCAGGGCGATGGACACCACGATGCGCTGCCGCTGCCCGCCGGAGAACTCATGCGGGTAGTCGTTCATACGGCTGGCGGCGTTCTTGATTCCCATCCGCTCCAGGATCTCTACTGACCGGGCAAGCGCCTCGGCGCGGGTCATCCGGCGGCCGGCCCGGGCCGCCTCGGTGCACTGATCGCCGACGGTCATGACCGGGTTGAGGGCGGTCATCGGGTTCTGGAACACCATCCGCACGCCGCGCGATGGCATCCGGTGCAGCTGGCCCGGCCGGATCCCGAGCACGTCCACATCCCCCATCCGGATCGTGCCCGACTCGGCCACCAGACCGCCGGGCAGCAGCCGGGCGATCGCGCGGCACAGCGTGCTCTTCCCGCTTCCGGATTCGCCGACCACGCCGAGGATCTCGCCGCTGCGCAGGTCAAGGTCCAGGTCACGGAGGATCTGGGTGCTCCGGCCGCCGCGTCGGGCGGTCACCCGCAGCCCGCGGATCTGCAGCGCAAGCCCGGAGCCCGTCGTCGTTACCGGTGAGCCCGTCATCGACATCACCCAGAGCCTTCGCGGGCAATGGTGGCCAGCCCGTCCCCGATCAGCGAGAACGCGACGGCGGTCAGCACGATGGCAACGCCGGGGAAGAACGACAACCACCACTGCGCGCCGATGAAGGTGCTTCCGTCCTGGATCATCTGGCCCCATTCCGGCGTAGGCGGCTGGATTCCCAGGCCGAGGTAGGAAACGGACGCCCCCAGGAGCAGCGCGTACACAAGATCGGATGACGCGTAGACCAGCGGCTGGATGATCACATTGGGCAGCAGGTGCCTGCCGAGTACCCGCAGCGTGGAGAAATCGGAGGCCTCGGCGGCCAGCATGTACTCCGAGTGCCGGATATTACGGACCTCTGCCCGCACCAGCCGGGCATAGAAGATCCAGCTGACCACCGACACTGCCAGGTAGAGACTCAGCAGCCCAGGTCCGCGCAGCCCGACGATGCAGATGACCAGGACAAGGAACGGGAACGCCAGCGCGACATCGATGACCCGCATCACGGTGCTGTCCAGGCCGCCGCCTGCCCATCCGGCCATGACCCCGACCGTGGTGCCGATCACGAACGCGGTAGTGACCAGGGAAAATGCGATGATCAAGTCGATCCTGGCCGAGTAAGCGGTGCGCGCGAAGATGTCCCGGCCGAACTGGTCGGTGCCGAAGTAGTGCGCGGCGCTCGGTGGCTGAAGGCTGGCCAGCGGGTTCAGCGTGGTCGGCGTGTACCTGCAGATGACCGGCGCCGCCACAGCGGCGATCACGATGATTGCGAGCATGCCGCAGCCGGCCAGCAGCGAGATGCGCTCGCGGCCGCGCAGGAACGGCAGGACCGCGCTAAGCCGGAGACCGGGCCGCCCGGAAGGGCGCTGCGCGGCGGGGGGGCCGGGTCCGGTGACGGTCATGCCAGCTCATTTCGAGGGCTGAGGGCAGCCTGCGTGACGTCGACCGCGAGCGTGATCATCAGCACGAGCACGCCGAACACCAGCGCTATCCCCTGGACCAGCTGGTAGTCCCGCGACAGCACCGCATTGACCAGGGTGTTCCCGATGCCATCGACCGAGAAGACGGATTCGACCACCACCGAGGCGCCGAGCAGGTAGCTGAGGTTGAGGCCGACGATGGTCACCGCGGGGATCAGGGCGTTGCGCAGGACGTGACGGACGTAGACCCGGCGACGCGTGATGCCCTTCAGCACCGCCAGGCTGACGTAGTCGGCATCGAGAACGTCGATCAGTGACGCGCGCAGGCTGCGCACGAGGACTGCCAGGAAGCTGAGTGCCAGGGTCAGGGCAGGCAGGAACAGGTGCCAGAGCTCGCCGGGAAAGCCGCTTCCCGCCCCGCCCACCGGGAACCACCTGAGCCTGAGCGCCAGGAACGCGATCAGCAGCAGGCCGATCCAGAAGCTGGGCAGCCCGAGCCCGACGACCAGGGATCCCTTGATGGAATGGTCAAGCCAGCCTTCCTTGTGCGTGGCCGAGATCATGGCGAGCGGCACGCCGAGGACGACAGCGATCATGACCCCGTAGCCGACGAGGAACAGCGTCGTGGGCAGCCGCGCCGCCAGCAGCGTGTCGGTTGGCTGGTGCAGGAGGAACGAGTAGCCAAGCTGGCCGCGGCCGATGTTGGCGACAAAATGCCAGTACTGCTGAAGCAGCGGCCGGTCGATGCCCAGCTGGTGCCTGATCGAGGCCAGGATCTGCGGTGTCGCCCGCTGGCCGGCCAGGGCGCGCGCCGGATCCCCGGGCACCAGGTGCACCATGGCGAATGTCACCAGCGTGATCCCGAACAGTACCGGCAGCGCCTGGATAAGACGGCGAAGGACAAGACGGCGCACGTCATGCTCCCGGGCCGGGCGGCGCGGCGAAGGCGGCTGCCAGGCGCGGAACCGCGCGCAGAAGTTCCCTGGTGTAGTGGTGCCGGGGGGAGAGCAGGACCGCCTCGGCCGGGCCCGCTTCCACAATCTGGCCGGCCTGCATGACGATGATCCGGTCGCAGAGATGCCTGGCAACGGACATGTCGTGGGTCACCAGGATGATGGCCAGGCCGAGCTGCTCGCGCAGGTCGGCCAGCAGGTTGAGGATCTGCGCCTGAACGGACGCGTCCAGGGCGGACACGATCTCGTCGGCAATGATCAGCCGCGGCTCGAACGCGAGCGCGCGTGCTATGGCCACCCGCTGCTGCTGGCCGCCGGAGAGCCGGCGAGGGCGCCTGGCGGCGGCCGCGCGGTCCAGCCCGACCAGGCCGAGCAGTTCGTCGACCCGGGCCTGTGCGCTCCCCTTAGGCCGCAGGTCGTGCACCCTGATGATCTCCCTGAGCACCGAGCCGACGCTGCGCAGCGGGTTAAGCGAGGACGCGGGATCCTGGAAGACGACCTGAATCCCGCGCACGCGCGGAAACCTCCGGCGCGCGTCCGGCGCCGAGATCGTCTGGCCGTCGTAGCTCACCGTTCCAGCAGACGGCAGGAGCAGGCCGGCCAGGCAGCTGGCCAGCGTGGTCTTGCCCGATCCGCTCTCACCAACGACGCCGAGGCACTCGCCGCGGCGCACGTACACCGTCGCGTCGCTGAGCGCGGGCGGCTGGATCTCGCCTCGCCTCGCGGCCGGATATGTCTTGCTGAGGCCGCTGCACTCAAGCAACGGCGGCTCCGCAGGGGCGGCCTGCGCAGCCCCTGCGTGCTCGCCGCGATTCTGGATCACCTGACCTGGCTACCCGGACAGGCTGAACTGCTCGAATGGGTAGGTGCCATACGGATTGGCCTCGAAGCCCGCCAGCTTGGGGCTGGCGACGTAGGTCAGTTTCGGGAAGTACAGCGGGATCGCGTGAGCCGTCTGCGCCACCTTCTGCTGCACCTGGTCGAACAGCGGCCGGGCGGCCGTGGCCGTGGTTGCGTTAACCGCCTTGTGGACCAGCGCGATGGACGCCGGGTCGTTGAAGCCGGTGAAGTAGGACTTGCAGCAGTACGACGGGTCCATCCAGAACAGCGGCTGCTCACTCGGGTCACCGACGAAGTTGCCCCAGAAGGTCGTGTTCATGGTGAAGCTGCCCGAATCCAGGGCGTTCTCGTTCGAGACGAAGTCGCGCTGCAGCACGTTGAGCTGGATCCCGATCTTGGCAAGATCCGCCTGCATGATCGTGGAGATCGCCTGCTGGGCGACGCCCTGCGATACGCCGAACTTCAGGTGTATCGGGAGTGGCACGCCGGACTCCTTGAGCAGCTGCTTCGCCTTTGCCAGGTTGAACGGGTAGAGGTTGAGCGAGGTGTTCTGGAAGGTCTGGGCCGGCGGCCCGACCAGGAACGTCGTAGCGGGCGTGCCATAACCGAATAGGCCGGCCTTGACGATGGCCGGGCGATCGATCGCGAGCGAGATAGCCTCCCTGACCTTCTCGTTATTGAGCGGCGGCTTGGTGACGTTGAGCGGGATCAGCTCGACCAGCGTCGACGGGAACACGTACACCTTGACCGCCGGGTTGGCCTTCAGGCTCGAGATCTGGTTGAGCGGCGGGTCTTCCGCCAGCGTCGCCTGACCACCCTGCACGGCGGTGGCCCTGGCGGTGTCTGCCGACACGACGTGGAATACGATCGAGCCGAGATAGGGCCGCCCCTTCTCCCAGTAGTACGGATTCCTGGTGGTCGTGATCGAAACGCCGGGACTGCTCGATGACCACATGAAGGGTCCCGTTCCCACCGGATGCTTGAGGAATGCTGCATAGCCCTCACGCTTTACCAGGGCCTTGGGCAGGATCGCGGCGTTGAAACCCGACAGATCGGACAGCAGATAGGGCCAGGGCTGCTTGAATTTGATAACGACCGTCTGCGCGTCTGGCGCCGTCATTGAAGAGATCTTCTGACCGACAAACGCTATCTGGCTGTTCGCATCCGTGAAGGCACGGTGCAGTGAGAACAGCACGTCCGCGGTCGTCATGGGTGTCCCGTCGCTGAACTTGACGCCCTGGCGGATCTTGAACGTGTAGGTCTTGTTGTCCGGTGACACGGTGTAACTCGATGCCAGCCGGGGCTGGTATCCGGTGCCGTCCTGGCTTGGCCGGACCAGGAATTCCCACCATGCGCCGAACACCGCAATCGATACGTTGTCCGCCGTGGCCGAGTAGGGGTTCATGTCCTGGGGGTAGCTGTCGATATCGAAGATCATCGTGCCGCCCCGATGCGGCGTGCCGGACGAGCCGCTCGCGCTCGTGCTACCCGAACTTGTGCTGCCCGAGCTGCAGGCGGCCAGGCCAAGGGCAGCGGCGAGCGCAGCCGCGATGGTGGCCGTTCTAGTCAGGCGTTTCATTGCCGCCTCCGATCCAGGCCTTGACGCCTGGTTGGGCCTGAGATGGGTGTGTTATTCCGGGTCCACGAAGCCCACGACTCTGACGAGCGCCGCCTCGCCGCCGGCGAACTTCCATGGAAATGCGCAGATATGCGCTCTTCGTCCGATGAGCTTGGTGACGTTGGAGCTAAGATTCTCTACGATCGGGATGTTGGCCTGAAATAGCCGCACATGGCAGACCGTCTGATCTTTTACGGGAAATCTCTCTTGCGGAGAAATTTCCATCACTTTTTCGGCTTCCTCATACACTTGCGGCCACCAGTCACGGGTGTTCGAGTTCATCGGATGGTCGGGAGATGAGTTGTCCACGCCGAGCCACCGGATTTGCTTTTCGACTAGCCATTCGGCCAGCTCCCGGTCACCGCCAGGGCGCTTGAAGAAATACCGGATCAGATCCGGCTCCGAGCCTCCCGAGTAGTACCGGTTGTAGCCGGTGTAGATTATCAGGACGTCACCAGGTGAGACCCCGGCCCGCTTCTCGATGTCGCTGGGCCTGATGACGTGGAAATCCGACACAAGATCGGAAATGTCGGCGACGACGACCGGCCCGTACAGCCGCTCCAGCGGTATCGACGCGATGTCCATCCCCTCTTCGCGCCAATGCAAGGGCGCGTCGATGTGCGTGCCGATGTGCAGTTGGGTGGAGATCCGCTGGTGGTTGGTGCCATGCGAGGACAGTCGCTTGGCCCAGACCACGGTCGGCGGCTCGTCGGCCGGGAAGGGCGGCGTGTCCGCATTCCATGGCTGCGAGCAGTCGACCAGTCGGACTGGGCGGTCGTCGGCCGGCCAGGTCACCCCTGGATCTTCAGTCGGCATCGCGTGCCCTTCCCCTCGGCCTTGTGCTTTGGTTGCCAATCAGGCCATCGCTGACAGCTGCCCCAGGTCAGCCATGCGGACAAGCTCGGCAGCCAGCCGGCGCGCCTCGGAGACGACCGCGGCTTCGTCGACGGTCGTGAGCTTGCGATTGGCGAGCACATGGCGACCGGCGATCCACACGTCTGCGACATCGTCAGGTCCTGCGCAGAAGACCAGTTGCTGGTACGGATCGTGCACGTAGGCCAGGCGCACACCGTCACCAGCGAAGCGGACAACGTCGGCCTGCTTGCCGGCCTCGAGGGAACCCAGGCGATCGTCGATGCGCAAGGCGCGGGCGCCTTCGATCGTCGCCATCGTGATGACATCGCGCGCGGTGAGCGCCACGGGGTCTAGATGATGCAGCTTCTGGACGAGCGAGGCGCATTTCATCACCTGGAGCATGTCGTGCGAGTCGTTCGATCCGGCGCCGTCTGTGCCGAGCGCAACGGGGATGCCCGCCGCGCGCAACCGTGGTACCGGGCACACCCCGGACGCGAGAATCATGTTCGCCAGCGGGTTGTGCACGATGGTCGAGGCGTGCCGGGTGAGCACGTCGATGTCGGGCTCATTCACCCAGATGCAGTGGGCAAAGATGACATCCAGGTCGAGCAGGCCCGCCGAGACGCCCCGGCCCAGCGTGTTCGTGCCGTACGCCAGCCTGGCCTCGGTGATCTCCTCCCTTACCTCTGCCAGGTGCGTATGGACCTTCCAGCCATGACGTGCCGCCAGCTTGACCGACGCATCGAACAGCTGGTTCGTCTGGGCGTGGATCGTCGCGATGCCGAGCCGGAAGCCGACGTTCGCAGACTGCGAGAGCCGTTCGCTCAGCGCCTCGTGTTCTTCCAGGAGTGCGGACACCGGCAGCGGATCCGGCATGTCATGGGCCCCGAAGCAGATCACGCCGCCGAGACCGATCTCCTCCAGGCCGTCGGCGACGCCCAGGCTCGCGAGGGAACCTGGGTTGGCGTGCACGAACATGTCGTTGACGCATGTGATCCCAGAGCGGATCATCTCCGCGCCTTTGAGCAGCGTTCCTGCGCGCGCCATCTCCCTGGTCAGATGCGGGCCGACCGGCCGGATCAGGCGCTCCTGCCACTCATAGAGGCTCATCGTCTCGCCGATGCCGGAAATCAGGCCCTCAGACAGGTGGTCGTGGGCGTTGACGAGCCCGGGAACCAAGACGTCTCGGCTATCACCGACGGTGCTGGCCTCCGGGAACGCTGCCCGGACGGTTGAGTATTCGCCGACCGCGCGAATCAGCCCGTCCGCCCCGTCGAACGCGACGGCACCGTCGGCAATGTCGCCTTTCGGCCCCATCGTCAGGACATGGCCCGCCCGAGCGACGGTGACGAGGCCATCCCCGCGGGCCGGGTCAGGCCCGGAGTGCGCCCTCATCTGGTCACCCGGCTCGGTCCGCCCATCAGGCCTCCCCTGCAACATGTCAGACAAGTGGTCGCACCATAGCAGTCTTGTAGGCGGCTCGTCACTACCTGTTCCCGAAAATGTGGAAGCCAGGCAACGACGCCGACGATTGGCGGATGGATCGGGCCAGTAGGCCGGCGGCTCAATCGCCCGCAGGAAGCTGCGGCCCGGCCGCACGTGCCCGGGTCAACCGCACCGAGCGGATGAGCCCGTACCGGAAGGCGTTCGGAACGTGAAACTCGCTGGCGCGGTACACCCGATGGCCGCCGCGGCTCACTCCGACCATGTCGAGAGTCAGCGCAGCCTCGCCGGGCGTCTGGTCAAGCCAGTCCGAGATCGGCGGCACCAGGTTTGTCGCGCTCGGCCAGGCGAGCTCCCACTCCACCCTCTGGTGGCCGAGCCGCTCGACAAGGCGGAACAACGACTGTTCCACATCTAGGTCGCGCAGGCTGCATCCCTCCAGGAGGGGAACGAGGTTGATCGCGAGCACCACCGGAACGCCGTCCGCCCGCCAGCGCTTGGCGACTCGAAGTGCATCGGTCCCGACCGGAACCTCCAGGGCCGTGGAATCGTCCTCGTCCAGAGACACAATCCCTGCTTCGAGCACGTCCATCGAGGCCTTGCGCCCCATGGCCGTGATGATCTCCTCATTGTCATTCTGATGGTCCAGTCGCGCGGCTATCTCCACGGCGGCCCGGTTGACTGCGGTCTCCGCGCCCTGGCGCTTGTGGATGAGTCCCTCCGCCTCCAGGCGAACGAGCGCCTCACGGACAGCCGGGCGGCTAGCTTGCAGTTGACGCGCCAGCGTCGGCTCGCCGGGAAGGGCAGTGCCGCCGTGCGCCGCGTCCAGCCAGATCTGCCGGATACGATCAGCAAGCGCTGCTTCCTGCGGGCGCGTCACCTGGGTACTTTGTCACAAACGCTAGCGCTTCCGCGACTAGTCGGGTGCTGGATGCTGCGCCGCGGCGAGCGGGATGCGCAGGGTGACCGTGGTCCCCTGGCCCTCCTGTGATTGGAGTTCGATCTCGCCGCCGTGGTTGAAGATGATCTTGCGGACGATGGTCAGCCCGAGGCCGGTTCCCGGGATGGCCTGCTCGACCGCGTTCGATGCCCGGAAGAAGCGGGTGAACAGGGCCTTCTTGTCCCGCTCTGGGATGCCGATGCCGGTGTCGCGTACGCTTACCGCCGCCACCTCCCCGGCACGATCGGCGGTCAGGCAGATCGCGCCGCCCTTGGGGGTGAATTTCACCGCGTTGGAGATCAAGTTGATCAGCACGTGGTCGAGCTGGCTGGCGTCACCGTTGACGATCAGGCCGTCGCCGGTACCCGGCCAGGTGAGGGTGACCTGCTTGCCGGCCGCGGCGGGCTGCAAGGCTGCCATCGCAGCGGTGATGAGCTCTGCCAGGTTCACCGGTTGCAGTACGGTTTTGAACGCGCCCGACTCGATTTTCGACATCGTGAGCACGTCCTCGATCTGATTCCGCAGCCGGGTCGCATTCCGGTCGACCGTCTCGAGCATCCGGTCCTGCTCCGCGGTCACCGGCCCCGCGTCCTGCTCACGGAGTATCTCGACATAGCCGGCAATGCTGGTCAGCGGCGTGCGGAGTTCATGCGAGACCGTCGCGAGGAAGTCGGATTTTGCCCGGTCCAGCGCCTTCAGTTCCGCTACCAGGTGGTTCTCCTTCTCATACAGGCGGGCATGGTTGAGCCCGCGGCCGATGTCGGCGGCGATCGATTCGAACGCGTCGATTTCGGCCGCGGTCCACTGGCGGCCGGGACTGGCGCGCTGGGCCACGGCTATCCCGAATACCTCCGAGCCGCTGCCGAAGGGTGTCAGGATTTGCGAAACGACGCCGCTGCGCAGCAGCGGCTCGCGTACGTGGGCCGGCACCCGGTCGCCAGCTGCGCCGCCAAGGTCCTGGATCACCAGGCTGGCGTGGTTCATGAGCAGGTCACGAGCCCAGTCGACGGCATCGGCTGGAGGATCGACCGGCAGGTCGGCCGGCACCGGCAGATCTGCCTGGTTGCCCTCGGGCGGGCCCAGCCGGCCGCCGCGGACTAGGCGCAGGTAGGTGAGATCGCTGTCCAGGCCCTGCGCGATCGCCGCGCAGGCCTCGCGAGTGACATCCTCGGCCCTGAGGTTCTCGCGAACCCGGATCCCGGCTTCGCGGGCCAGCGCGCGCAGCCGGGAGTGCTCCTGCTCCTCCCCGCGCAGCCGGTCGCTCTCGTCGGCCAGGGCATTGACCGACAGCGCCACATCTCGTATCTCGGCGGCCGCGGCCACATCGGCCCTGGCCGCATGGTCACCCGCGGCGAGCCGGCCGAGGGTGGCGGTGAGCCTGCGCAGGGGCCCTGTGATGCTGTGCAGAGTGCTGAGCGCTGCCACCAGCGCCAGCGTCATGGCAATGCCAAGCACGGCGCCGCTCGCCGCCAGGCCAATACCGAAGGACCGCCTGCTCTGCGCGGTGAGCCGGCGGATGTCCATGGCCAAGCGCTGCTGCAGCCCGGCGTTGGCCTCGATGAACAACCGGATGGTGACAGACGCGCCCTCGGTCAGCCAGGTGGTCGGGGAAATGCCGTGCGGGAGTGCCGCGGCCACGGAGGCGAGGTTGAACCAGTCAGCCCCGATGCCCGCCTGCGCGTTGACGTAACGAAGCAGGTCGCTCGGCGCGAGCCGCCGCATCTTCGCCAAATGGGCGGTGAAGTCCGCGCGGGCATGGCGGTAGGCCGCGAGGAAGGCGCGGTCGCCGGTCAGCGTGTAGTTGCTGACCGCGAGCGCGGTTGTGATGAAGTCCTCCTGCAGCTGGCCGGTGGCCACCTGGAGGGTATGGACCTCGCCGGTGAGCTCTCTGATCGCGCCCTGCTGGCGTGATGCCCCGACCAGGACGAACGCGGCGGCCGCGCCCACCAGGACCGCGAATACCGTGAAACCGGCCCACAGCCGGCTCCCGATGGAACGCTGCGACATCACCCGCGGCCTTCGTTCCCGCTGCCGCCGGTGAAGCCCTGGCGCGTCATGACTCCCCAGTCGTGGCCGCGGCGCCTGATAGCCGCCCAGATGCCCTGCAGCCGCCAGACCGCCGTCAGCTGCCGGTAACCGAAGTTCTCGGCCAGCGATGCCACCAGGGCAATGCCGAGATCGCTCCAGCGCCGGTAGCGGTGGAAGGCCATCTCTTCGACGGTCAGCGCGATCATGGTGAGCATGAGCCCGTAACCGTAGGCCACCAGCAGGAAAAGCCATGCAAAGCCCAGGTTGACGGCCCCCGCGGTCAGCCCGAGAACGAGGAAGGCGATTCCGGCGAGCTCGACGATCGGGGCGAGCAGCTCGAAGATCACGAAATAGGGCAGCGCAAGCAGCCCGACCCTGCCGTAGGCGGGGTTGCCCACCAGCCTGCGGTGCAGCCAGAGCACCTCGGTGAGCCCGCGGTGCCAGCGGCGGCGCTGCCTGGCCAGGACCCTGATCTGAGCCGGCACCTCGGTCCAGGACACCGGCTCAGCGACGAAGACGATCCGGTAGTCGCGGCGCCGCTCCCGCATGCGGCGGTGCAGCCTGACCACCAGTTCGGCGTCCTCTCCCATCGTGGCCGGGTCAAGGCCGCCCGCCTCGACGACCAGATCACGCCGGAACAGCCCGAACGCACCTGAAATGATCACCAGGCTGGCCAGCCGCGACCAGCCGGTGCGGCCGAGGAGGAAGGCGCGAAGATACTCCACCACCTGGATGCCAGGTAGCAGCCGGCGCGGCATCCGCACGTCGGTGACCCGGCCCGCGACGACCTTGCAGCCGTTGGCGACGCGGATGACCCCTCCGGTGGCCACCACCCGAAGCGGGTCCTGTGCGAACGGGCTCGACACCGCCATGAGCGCGTCCGGATCCAGCAGGCAGTCGGCGTCGACCATGCAGACGAGCGGGTTCCTGGCGATGTTGAGCCCGGCATTCAGCGAGTCGGTCTTGCCGCCATTCTCCTTGCGGACAACGACGACCGGCGCGGCCGAGTGGCGCGGAACGTGAACCGAGATCACCCGGCCGCGGACCCGGACGTCGTCGGGGATCACCCGCGGCACCGGCACCAGGTGATAGGCCTCGCGCAGCCGCTCGAAGGTGCCGTCGGTGCACCCGTCGTCCACGACCACGATCTCGAACTGCGGATAGCGCAGCGCCGTCATGGCGCTGACCGCCTCGACGATCGTCGCTTCCTCGTTGTAGGCCGGCATGATCACAGACACCGCGCTGGTCAGCGGGTTCGCGTACCTCTCCTCGCGGGCGGCGAACGGTGCGCTGCGCAGGTGCGCGGTGAACTCCGCCGTGGCGAGCACGATGAGCACCAGGTAGCTCGTGTTGATGAGCAGGAAGTAGAGCAGGAACGCCACGTTGGCCACCTGGATCACCGACTGGGCCGGCGCGGCGAGGGCACCGGGCGGGCCGTTCACCGGTGCATTTCCTTGCTGCGCCGGGTGGCCTGCCTGGTTCGCCCCCGCGGCCTGCGGGCAGCTTCGACGGAGGCAATCGCAAGCACCTCCATGGCATGCGCCGCAGCCTGTATCTCGCCGCCGGTGACGGCCCGGGTCAGCCCCGCCTCACCGGCTGGCCCGAGCCGCAGCAGGGAACTGGCCGCGTTGTGCGCGACGTGGTAGGCGGGATCGTGCAGTAGCCGCTCCAGCCGTGGCGTCGCCGCGCCTGCGCCCAGATCCCCGAGTGCGGCGGCCGCGGCGGCCCGCAGCGCGGTTGGCTCACCGGCGTCGGTGATGGCCAGCAGCGGCGCGACCCCGGCGGGGGTGCCCAGCCGGCCGATCGCCCGCGCGGCCCGGATCCGGACTTCCTCCGACCGATCGCCCCGCAGGACGGTGACCAGGGCCTGTACCGCGCTCACCGCTCCGGTCCGGCCGAGGATCTCGACCGCGACAGCCCGGACGAGCGGCTCCGCATGGCTGACCGCGTGCACCAGGTCACCCTGCGCGCCCGGGCCGAGCTGGATCAGGGCATAGGCCACGATGTCGGACGGCACCCGCCGGCTGCCCGCGAGCTTGCCAAGCAGCGGGCGGGCCGCGCCGGCCACGCCGACCTGACCGAGCGCCCTGGCCGCCGCGATGCGGACCGCGAGGCTGCGGTCCTCGAGCGCCGCGCACAGCGGGGCCCATGCGTCCTGGTTGCCGAGACTGCCGAGCAGCGCCGCGGCGCGGGCCCGCCGGACCTGACGGAACCGGCCGCCGGACGCCAGACCATGGCGGGCATGCGCGGTCGTGCCCCGCTCGTCGAACAGCGAGACGAGCGAGGAGCGCAGTTCTCCCTTTACCTTGGCCAGCAGCGACACCACGGTCGGCTCGAGCGCTTTCCACTGCCGCTGGTCCAGCGCGGCGACCCGCCTGCGTGCCTCCGCCACACGCGCATCGTCCCCGGTGGCCAGCTCTAGCAGCCACGTGCGCGTGAGCGCGTTAAGCGCCGCCCTGCGGTGCTCCCGCCATTGCCGCAGCACGCGCGAGGTGACGATCAGGATGCCGAGCAAGCCAATACAGCCCGCGAGGATCAGCACGACCACCGTGATGACGCCGGACAGGCTGGCCGTGCCAGCAGTCATGCCTGGATCCTGGCCAGGACCGCCTGCACGCGGCTGACTAGCTCCCGCGGGCTGAACGGCTTGACGACATAGTCATCCGCGCCTATCGAGAAGCCGGTTTCGATGTCGGATTCCTGTGCCCGCGCGGTGAGCAGGATGATCGGCAGGTTGGCCGTGGCCGGATCGGCCCGCAGCTCCCTGCAGACATCCAGGCCCGACATGCCGGGCATCGTGACGTCAAGCAACGCCAGGTCTGGCACTTCGTCGCGTGCGGAGGCCAGCGCGGACAGGCCGTCCTGGAACGCCCTCACCTCGTAACCTTGCTGCCGCAGCTTGAAGGTGACGAGATCGCGGATATCCGGGTCGTCCTCGGCCAGCAGCACCGTAACCATGTGTCCTCCCCCGCGGACGGCACGGCTGGAGCGCGGCCGCCTGATCCGCGGGCCCCCGACCCTGCCAGCTAGCTGTAACCATTATGACTTAGTGTAATCTAAACGGTACGCTACGTGACAAGAATTTCGCATCGCAATCCAGGCCCGGCGCCCCGCATAACTTTGGCTGCATGCTGCACGGACGCCGGTTGCTGAGCATGCCCTGGTGACCGGCGCCAGCCAGGGCATCGGCCGGGGGCGCCCGGCTACTGGTCCAACGTCCTCGCTCCGGCGGCCCCGGCGGCTGGCCGCCGCCGCATCACTTGGCAGCAGCACCCCGACTCGGTCCTCGCTACCGCCTCGAGACGGTGGCGAGGTAGGTGTTGAGGACAATGGAACCAGCTGGGATGTAAAGCCCCATTACCCGGTTCCTATACACGGTATTCCCGGTCACAATAATGCAGCCACCCGAACACAACGGGCTTGTCGCGACATTGACGGGATACCACCTTGCAGTGCCAAAGGATCCGTTCCGGGCATTAACCGGAATGAAGGCCAGCGACGCAGCCTGGGCCGAGCTTATGGCCACGAGGTTAAAGCCACCCGGCACGGCTGTGATTCCGTCGAAGTGCGTGAACAGCGCCGGGTGGTTGCCGTAGCTGTAGTACTTCGGCTTTCCGAAGGTCCCGGTCCGTTCGTTGTAGTTCATGAGGAACGCCCGCTGGGTTCCGCTGGCCGAGGAGCCGCCGGCCAGGGTGTAACGCGGGCTTGTGTCCCCGCCGTCCTGCCAGATGCCATAGAGCGTGGTCTTACTCGACAAGCTTCCGCCGAGGTCGAGCAGTGTCCACTGGTGCCTGGTCATGTTGTAGATGAAGGCGTTGCCCGAGATCACGCCACCAGGCACGCTGGGGTTGAGGTCGTAGTTGCCCACCACCAGATCACCCATGGTGCTGTGCGCGATGGTGTCCATCACGAAGCAGTTGACCTGGACCTTGCGGCAGGCCCGCACGTGCCCGACCGTGTGGGCGCCATCGGCAGGCACGTCGATGGATGTCCATGATCCACCCGATCCGCTCCTCGGCCCGAGGTAGATCATGCCCTGGTTGAGTACACCGGCGGGAGCCGACGACGCCTGATAGCTCCCGACGGCGCGTACCTCGCCGCTCGGGATGGTCGTCGGGTTGAAGGAGTGGGTATCAGGACCGTAAAACGTCGCCGAAGTCACGCCAGGAAACGATGGCGTCAACACCGATGCTGCTGCTCCCGCTGCGGCGCTCGTGAGATGGCCTTGGTAGAGGAACGGAGCAGCCTGCGTGCCGCTTCCGGTCGCCGCCGAACCCGTCAGCACGACGTTTCCATTCGTCGTGCCCCGGACACCGGTGACTACGTCCCCAGTTCGCAGGATCGAGGAGATAGAGCCGGTATTGTGACGGCCGGCCGGGCTGGCCATGGCCGGTGCACCGGCCATTATCAGGATTGCTGCGGCAGCTCCGCTGAGCAGCATCGGAATACGTCTTGCGGTTTTCATTTGAACCCCCGTTGGGTCTCTGGCGGGCCGAAGTGACCCCCGTGCCGCGGATCCTTCAACGCAACCGGGACGTTCCTCAGTTGGTCAGGGCCCGGACCCTCGCTGCTGCGATGTAAGGTAAGGCCATCGGATGATGACAGGGCAAAGTGGTTAGGTCAATCAATCGGATCGGCGAGTCCCGGCTAATACCTCCCGTTGACGTAAACCGGCAACACGCTAGGTAGATAGACCTGCCCATTGAACGTGACTCAGCACATTCTTGGTCACGCTCGGCGAAGCGCTTGAGGAAGTCCCTTGGCCGTCCGCTCAGCTCAGGGGCTGTAGCCGCGTTCGCTGCACGCGGGCAAGCTTACGCCGGAGCCGCTTGAACTGGCGTTCCTGCTCGAAGGTGCGCTTGTGGTGCTTGTAGGCGAGATTAATGCGCTCCAGCGGGTCGGTCGCCAGGTCATACATCTCCCACTGGTCGGGCAGCACGGCGTCGGCGTCGTAGTACCGGGCGATCTTGTAGCGGTGCTCGCGGATGCTGACGATGTGGTTCGGCGGCTTCGGGTAGGGACCGCGCGACTGCCCGGACTGCCAGTCATCGTAGGTAAAGACCGTGTAACCCTGCGAAGGCCTGGGCGAGCGGCTCAGGATCTGGTCTGCGTAGTCGACCCCCTGCCAGGAGTCTCGAGCTTCGGCCGGTGCGTCAAGGAGGCTCGCGAGCGTCGGCAGGAAGTCGACGTGCGAGACCAGGGCGTGGTTCGTCTCGGGCCTCTTGAACAGGCGGGGGTTTGAGTAGATCAGCGGTACGCGGGTGGTTTCCTCGTAGAAGTTGAAGTTCTTCTGGCGCAGCCCGCCGTGGGCGGTACCCATCTCTCCGTGATCGGCCGTCGCGATCACGAGCGTGTTCTCCAGCAGGCCGGCCGCCTCCAGCGTATCGAGGATCTTCACCAGGTAGGCGTCCGACGCCTTCATCAGGTTGCCGTAGAAGTTCAGGTAGTTGCGCTTCATCTGCGGTGTCGGGATCGGCCCGGAGGCATTGAACAGCCGCAGGAACTCCTCCTGAACGGCCGGCTTGGTCGACAGGCTCTCGTTCACGGTCGCCGGAAGCCTGATCTCGCCTTCCAGCCATGCGTCGTCATAGCCACCGCTGACGAAGCTCGACGGGTAGAGCAGCACGTCGTGCGGGTTGACCAGCGAGACGACCATGAAGAACGGCTGGCTCTGCGCGGCGGTCGCGCTCAGGTACTGAACGGCGCCCTCGGTGCCCGCTTCCGGCGTGCCGCGGGAGTTCATGAAACGGCCGTCATTATCGTAGATGCCGCCGCCCTCCTCCGGGATGCTCTGGTCGGCGCCCGCGTCCGGCGGGTCCCAGCGGGTGAAGCCGTACTTGTTGACGTCAGAGGGGACCCAGGTCGAGCCGTTCGCGGGCTTGTTGCAGTGGAACTTCCCCTTGTAGACCGGCACGTAGCCGGCCGCCGCCGCGACGGTCGCAAGGTTCTTGAAGCTGGTGGCGAGCTCGACCTGGGGATACTGCGGCGCGGGCATGTCCGTCTCCAGCGTGTACTTGACGCCATGCTGGGCCGGGAAGTACCCGGACATCAGCGTCGAGCGGGCCGGCGAGCACATGCACGCGTTCGTGAACGCGTTCTTGAACAGCATGCCGTGCTGGTGCAGGCGAGTGTGGCCGGGCATGTTACGCCTGCTCCAGCCCACCGGGAAGTGCTGGATCGCGCGCTGCTGATCGGTCAGGAAGAGGAGCACGTTCATGCCCGCGATCCCGCGGCCGGCCGGCCCGGGGGGCGGCTGCGGGCGCGTACGCGCCGCGGCCGCAGCGGCAGGCCGGCCGAGCAGGAGTCCCGGCGCAGCGACGGCCGCGGCCTTCAGCAGCTCGCCGCGGGTGAGCCCGCCATTCTCGATGTCGTCTTCGGACTTGCTCATTCCCGTTCCTTTCGTATCATCCTGAAGGCTTACCAGCCGCCGGCCGAGCTAGCCTTTGCGAAGCGCTGCGTCTAGTTCTCGCAGCCGCTCGATGGTGCTGGGCCCGCCGGAATGGTGTTGGGCCAGTCACCCAGTAGCGTGGTGAGCTGGTCGCGTGCTTGGATGTGGCGCAGGATTCCCATAGGTCCTTGATGCCTAGGTGGAAGTCTTCGAGAAAATGATCCTCGGCGGGTATGTCCTGCGCTTGCGTCGACACCCCGGCCGGTCGATTATTTTTTTGCACGCGCGATGTAGATCCGACTGTCCGGCAAGATTCTCGGCAATAGGATAAAGACGTAGGTCAGCGCACCTTATCCCGCGCCTTAGCCTGATCTGTTACAACTCTCCCTGCGTCTTCTAGCGGCAGGCCGTGAGTAGTTCGACAACGCGCTTTTCTGGTGAGTCATCGAGGATGCTCTGGACGGCGCGAATGCGGTCCTTGACAGTGTTCCCGTGCATGCACCATTTGGGCTGGTTATGGAGGCCGTGGGCTACCCGCTGGTCTCAACCTGTGGAAGCAATTGAGCTGAGTCAGCTCCGGGATTATCAGCGAGGAGGAACTCCGCGAACACTTCTGCTGGCGCGAGCAAGGTCCAGCACCATAAGCGGCCCGGGCTTAGCGTGCCACGGCCTCAGTCACCGAAAGCGGTCAGGGCGTTGCCGGCCGGGACGACGAGCAAGCCGCCCCCGACCGCCATCCCGGCCAGGACGTCGGCGTTCTGCTCGTCCGGGCCGAGGATCGTCGAGCCGGCGGTGCCGGTCCACACTTCGGTGCCCGAGCTCGCCGATACGCCGTATACCGTCCCGTTGCTACTCCCGACGAATACGACACCGCCGTTGACCACGGGCGCCGTGACAAGGTCTCCGTTACTGAACGTCCAGCGGTTCGGGCTGCCGGATGGGTCCACGGCAACCAGGTTCCCGTTCTGCAGCGTGTACATGTTCGTGCTGTCGAAGGCGGGCGCGGTCGCCGACGCGAAGCTGCCGGTCAACGTTCCGGAAGCTTTCGACAAGATCACCGGCGGGTCGCCCGCTCCCCGGGCGTAGACGGAACTCCCGTGCAGCACGGCGGTGCTGCCGCCGCCGCCCTCGCAGCTCGTCGAGTAATGCCAGGCGAGTTGCCCGCGGAGGTTAAATCGGTAGTCCTGCTGGCAGGCGTACGAGACGTACGCTCCACTGTTGTCGACGGCGGGTGAGCTCTTGTCGCCATTTTGTACCGAGCCCGTCCACCGGACGACACCGCCGGCCTCGCTGACGGCATACACCGTCCCGCCGGAGCCGGCGCCCGAGACATAGACGACGCCGTCGTAGGCGCTTGGCGGCGCCGTGAACGCGTACTGACCAGGCATCTGGGCCGCCCAGAGCTCGTGACCGGTACTCGCCGCGAACGCGGTCAGGACTCCGTTGTAGTTGAGTGCGAAGATGCGCCGGCCGTCGTATGCCAGCGCGGAGAACCCGTAGAGCCCGCCTAGACCCACTGACCAGTCGACCGCGCCGGTGCTCGCGTCCAGCGCGTAAAGCTCGGTGCCGTAGCTCTGGGAGTTCTGCACGGTGACAAAGACCCGGCCGCGGGCTATTACGGGGTACGAAACGTCGCCTGCCTCGTATTCACCAGTTCCGCCCAGGGTCACGGTCCACTTCTTGGTGAGAGAGCTGGTGCTCAGCGCGCCTGCGGACTGGCGGCCGTCGTGACGGGGATCGACCTGATAGGTCACGGCAAGAGATCCGGCCGGCGCCACCGAGATGGCCAGGGCAGCTGAAGAACTCGGGCCGAAGGTAGTGCTGCCGCTGTAGCGGGCCGCGATGCTTCGAGACCCTGCGGCGAGCGCGGCTGTCGAAAAGCTCGTGGTCCCGTTGCTCAGCTTCGCAGTGTCGAGGATGCTTCCGTTGCTCTGATCGGTGAACGTCACCGAGCCTGTCGGCGTCCCGCTGGCCGCGCTTACCCTGGCCGTGAAGGTCACCCACGAGTCGCGGGTGACCGATGTCGAAGACGAGGTGAGCGTTGTCGTCGTCGCCGCTAACGCATCCGGTGCCGCTGCTAACGCATCCGGTAATGCCGCAGCGCCGGCGGCCGCTGGCAGCACGAGGCCCGCAACCGCGAGGATGCTAGAACCCACCAGAACGCGACGACCCCAGCGCACGGCTCCCACCTCCCAGGCTGCCCAGCCACGCTAGCGTTCTCGCCCGCGCCGCGCAGCCTGAACCACTAAATCCGACTCGCCCGGTAAACATAGGTTTGGTACCGGACCAGGCTCCGTCTGGTGCCCCACAACGCAGAGGTGAGCCAGTTCCTCGATGCGCTGCTGCGCCCCTGGCGCGATGACCTCACCGCGATCGTTGAGCGCGGTGTGCAAGAGGGAGCATTCATTCCGCAGGACGCGATCGGCGACTTCACCCTCCGCTTCTCCGCCCTGCTCGACGGGCTCGCTATCCTCCGCCTGCGGCAACTGCCCAAGCTATCCCGCAAGCGCCTGATCGAACTCGCGATGAACGCCGCCCGCGCGGAACTGACCCAGGCCCCCTGCCGCCCGGCCGGCGCGTGCGGTGCGCTATGAGGACAGCCGTCGTTGCAGGGCGGCCAGGGACTCGGTGATTTCGCGGCGCATCCTGGGGACGAACAGCCGGATCAGGGGCGCGGATCCGCCCTGCACCCCAACCCTCTTGACCACCCGGACACGTCCCTCGGCGACGGGTTCGAGCACGTGGTCGAAGACAACCTTGCCCAAGGGCACCGGGCATTCGGTCACCCACCGCCGCCCGGCCTCCACCGCCGTGATGGTGAAGGAGCCGCCGAGGTTGCCGCGCTGCTTGGCCCAGCCGCAGACACCAGGCTGGAACGGGCCATCCAGCCGCGCGATCTCCTTGCTGACATCCCACTCAGGCCAGCGGGCCACGTCGGTCCACACCTTCCAGACCGCATCTGGCTCGGCATCGAACGTTGCCTCACACTCGAATAAGTACATGTCCCCGCCTTTGGTGCAGCCCGGTCGATATCGAAAGCTAGCCGGCTGATGCCCCAGGAAACACGTGTTCGCGAACTGACCGCAGGCGGGACGCACCGCAGCCGCCGGCCATCGGCCGCGTCTCCGCCGGGCCGCAGGACGGCAACGCCGCATGCTGATCACCCGCCTGCAGGACCCCGCTGCAGTTAACGTGCCTCTTAGGCGGGCGCGGCGCTGACGCCTGAGCGCGAAAGCCGCAAATAATATGCGGTCGGTGCGGCTATCCTTGAGGATGCCGCGGCCTTGCCGCAGGATTGGCGTGGCGTGCCGCGGGCGGGCTGAGGCGAAGGAGAACCGGTGACAGGGCACCAGCCGGCTGGCATCGATGTCACCACGCCGAACATCGCCCGCATATACGACTACTTCCTCGACGGCAAGGACAACTTCGCCGCTGACCGTGCGGCCGCGGACAAGATCACCGCGATGATGCCGCTGGTGCCGGTCATCGCACAGGACAACCGGGCCTTCTTGCGCCGCGCGATGCGGTTTCTCGTCGCCGACCAGGGGATCCGGCAGTTCATCGACGTCGGCGCGGGCCTGCCCACCCAGGGAAACGTGCACGAGATCGCCCGCCAGACCGCACCGGATGCGCGAGTCGTCTACGTCGACAACGACCCCATGGTGTGTAACCACGGGCGCGCGCTGCTTGCCGACGAGACGACCCAGATCATCGAGGCCGACTTCCGCCGCCCCGAAGAGATCATCAGCCATCCGCTGACGCAGGCGCTCATCGACTTCAATGAGCCGTTCGCGCTCCTGCTCACGGCTACCTTGCACTTCGTGCCCGATGACGACGACCCGCACGGAATGATCGCGCGGTTCCATGAGGTCATGGCGCCCGGCAGTGGCCTGGTCATTTCCCACGGCACGCTCGAGTCCGACCCGGGCGACCCGCGTGCGCGGCTGTCCACCGAGGTCTACAGCCGGGCGTCGGCGCAGCTTGCACTGCGCCCGCTCGACGCGGTGCGCAGCCTGTTCGACGGTTTCGAGCTCGTCGAGCCTGGCCTGGTCTGGATATCGCAGTGGCGCCCCAACCCATTCGAGGGCGGCAGCGGAGTGGCCGAGACGTTGCGCGGCGGGGTTGCGCGCAAGCTCTCCTGAAGCACCTTCCCCCGGCCCGGGCGAACCGCCAGGTCGCGGGCGAGAACACAGGCAAGCTCATCCTTGCCATCGAGCACGCCTGACGATCCGGTCATGGCCGTCGCTTCTCGCTGCTGCGGCTGCGTCGCATCCTGAATTCGCCCGGTACTCGTCCGCGGGCGCCCCGGCGTGGTTACCCGGCTGCGGGCTGGCCGACGGCCTTGACCAGCAACTCCAGTTCCTCCACCAGGTAAGTGGCGAGGGTGTCGATGTCAGGGATGAGCTCGCGGCAGCAGACTAGCCCGAAGTGCAGCTTGCCAAGGTAACCCACCAGCGTGATGTTCAGGCCCTGGCCGTCTGTGATCACCGACACCGGGTAATGGGCCAGCAGCTTAGCCCCGCAGAGATAGACCGGCACGTTCGGGCCGGGGACGTTAGAGATGCAGAGGTTGAACGGCGGCAACCGGTGCAGCAGGCCGGAAGCGAACACAACGCGCGCGGCGCGCGCGGTGAGCGCCGGCAGGGCGAAATCGCTGATCTGGTCGATCAGGCCCTGCGGGATCGCCGCCTGCTGTGCCTTTGCGATCTTCGTCGCGGCATGCACGATCTCTAGCCGCTGGACTGGATTGATGACGTGGGTGGGCAGCGTGGCCAGCATCGCCGACACCTTGTTGCCCAGCGCTCCCTTGCTGGCCGGGTCACGCACCGATACAGGGATCATCGCGATCAGCGGAGGCTCAGGCAGCGCGTCGTGCTCGGCGAGCCAGCGTCGCAACGCGCCAGCGCACATTGCCATTACGACATCATTGACTGAGACGCCGAAGGCGTTTTTCACCGACTTCACGATGTCAAGGTCAACGCTGCGGAACGCGACCCGCCGGTGCGGCGTGATCGGCCTATTGAACGGCGTGGCCGGGGCCCGCCCGGGCGCGGTCGGGATAACCTCGCCATCGCCACGATTCAGGCCGAGCATCCCGCCGACAAGCGTGCCGAACGCCGGGGCCAGGGTCGGCAGCACACGGACGAGTTCGTTGGTGATGCGTACTGTCTGCACCGGCCGCCACGCCAGCCGTGCGGCTGCGAGCACGGCCAGCGTCGCCAGGCTCGGCGGCCTGGCCGGCCTGAAGGGCTCGCTGGCCGGCAGCTCGCGTCCATCCGGGCTGAGATCGAGAAGAACTGTAAGCAACTCGGCTCCGGATGCGCCATCGATTGCGGAGTGGTGAATCTTCGTGTAGACGGCAGCGCGGCGCCTGGCCAGTCCGGTGATCAGGTAGATCTCCCACAGCGGCCGGCTCCGGTCCAGGGGCCGCGCGTGCAGCCGGGCGACCTGCTCGGTGAGCTGAGCGTCCGAGCCAGGGCGCGGGAGCGCGATCTCGCGGATGTGGTACTCAATGTCGAAGTCCGCATCGTCGACCCAGTAGGGCTGATCCAAGCCCAGCGGCACGTTCAGGAGCTTGCGGCGCAACACCGGAACCAGCGGCAACCGCTCGCCCAGGACCTCGGTCAGCCGGGCGAGCGTCAGTGGCTTGGGTGCCTGCGCGGGATCCAACACGCACACCCCGCCGACGTGACCAGTAGCGTTGGCCGTCTCGAGAGCGAGGAAGGAGGCGTCAAGACCGGTGAGTTGCTGCATCGCGTTTGCTCCTCAGCGTGCGGTGGACTGCCGGTCTAGCCGATCGAATGGGGCCATCACCGGCCCGGCGCTAGTCCGGCCGAGCGCCACGTGCGGTTCCTGACGAGGTACGTCGCTACGCGCTCCTGCCACATCGCACGCGCTCCTGCCACATCGTCGCCACGACCCCGGGCAAGGTAGTGATACACCTTTTAGGATATGTCTCACTGACATCGCCGGAAGTCCCTACTGGATAGGCGGCCTGGCAGCAGATGCACCCCCTGCAGTGGCTCGGCCAGCGCGATCGCGATTTCGCTGCGCTGCGGCGTGCGGGCCGGACAGCGATCGTCATGCCGACCATGTTTGCCGTGGGTGACAAGGTCATCGGCAATGCCGCAGTGGCGACGTTCGCGGCGTTCGGATCGTTCGCGATGTTGCTGCTTGTCGACTTCGGCGGCCCGATGGCTGACCGGCTGCGGGCGCAGGCGGCGCTCGTCATCGTGGGTGGCGTGTTCGTCTGCGTTGGCACGCTGGCCTCCCAGACGGTGTGGCTCGCAGCCGCGGCGATGGCGGCCGTCGGCTTCGGGGTGATCTTCGCCGGGGTGGTCAGCTCGGTGCTGGCCGGGGCGACAACGGCGCTGCTGCTGGCTTTCATCTTGCCGGTGTCGCTGGCCGGGCCCGTGTCCTCGGTGCCGGATCGGCTGGCTGGCTGGGGTATGGCCGGCGCTGCCGCGCTGGCCGCGGTGGCGCTGCTATGGCCCGCGCCGACACGCGATCCGCTGCGCGGCGCAACGATCACCGCCTGCCGCGCGCTGGCGGCCCGGCTTCGTTCGGAGGTCGCGTACCTGCTCAGCGGCGAAGACAGGCAATTCGCGCATGATCGCGATCATGCGGCCGGGCAGGCGGACCACGCAGTCAGCGCGCTGCACCGTACCTTCCTGGCCACGCCTTACCGTCCGACCGGCTTGAGCACTGCCGCCCGGACGGTCGTGCGCCTGGTGGACGAGGTGACCTGGCTGAACACCATCGTCGTTCAGCCCGGGCAGCGCGCCGAGGGCGCGGTCGTCAATCGCGCAGCGTGCGCGGTCAAGATGGCCGCGGCCGCCGTTCTCGAACGCGGGGCGGATCTACTCGAGGTGACGGGCGGGAACAGCGATGACTTGCACGCCGCACTGGCCAGGCTGACCGATGCGCTGACGAGCCTGGAACGCAGCGCGACAGCCGACTTGCCGGTCCGGCGGGTGCCGCCCGGGTCCGGCCAGGTCGCGGCCCCGGAACCGGTCAGCGAGTTCATCACGTCGCTTGATCCGAGCTTCCGCGCGCAGGAACTGAGCTTCGCTGTCTCGCTCATCGCGCGCAACGTCGACCTGACCGCGGCCGCCGAGCGACGTAGCTGGCGGGAGCGGCTGCTGGGCCGCCAGCCCGAAGGCCTGGCCGGGACGCTGTCCGCGGCCCAGGAACGCGCGGCAGCTCACGTCGAGCGGCACTCGGTGTGGCTGCACAACAGCGCGCGCGCCGCCGCCGGGCTGGGGCTGGCGGTGCTCATAGCGCAGCTGACTGGGGTGCAGCATTCGTTCTGGGTGGTCCTCGGCACGCTGTCGGTGCTGCGCTCGAACGCGCTGAACACCGGGCAGAATGTGGTTCGCGCCCTGCTCGGCACGGTAGCCGGGTTCATCATCGGCGCGGCGTTGCTGGCGGTGATCGGCACGAACACGACGGTGTTGTGGTTTGTGCTGCCGCCGGCGATCCTGCTCGCCGGAGTGGCTCCTGCCGCCATTTCATTCGCCGCGGGCCAGGCGGCGTTCACGCTGACGCTGGTGATCCTGTTCAACATCATCCAGCCGGCCGGATGGCGGATCGGCCTGCTGCGGATAGAGGACATCGCCCTCGGCTGCGCGGTAAGCCTGGTCGTGGGAGTGCTCTTCTGGCCGCGGGGCGCGGGTGCCGCGCTCCGCCAGGCGCTGGCCGAGGCGTACACCGACAGCGCCGGCTACCTTGCCAGCGCGGTGAATTTCGGAATGCTGCATTGCGACGGCGGCAGGCCCGTACCCGCCGCGCCGGCCGGCGACGGCGCCCGCGCGGCCGCGGCAGCCCGCCGGCTGGACGACACGTTCCGCACCTATCTGGCCGAGCGTGGCGCCAAACCCATCCCGCTAGCCGAGGTCACCAGGCTGGTCACCGGAGTCGCAGCGCTTCGCCTGGCCGCTGACGCGCTACTGGATCTATGGCGGCGCGACGACGGCAAAGCGGCAGGCGACGCCGCCGCGGCCCGCAACGAGATCCTGAAGACGACCGAACTCATGAAGGACTGGTACGACGATCTCGCGGGCAACCTGATCAGCCGGCGCGAGCCACCCGAACCGCTCCCCCATGACAAGGCCGCCGACGGCCGCCTGATCGAAGCCGTCCGCCACGACTTGCTCAGGGATGACGGCAAGGCGACCGCGACCGCCGTACGAATGATCTGGACAGGCGGCCACCTTGACGCGGTCCGCCGGCTCCAGACGGTCATCATCTCGTAGGCACGCGCGCAGCGGAGCAATGCATACGAGGCCCGCGCCCAGGCGGTGTGCCACGAGCGTCTGCGGCGGCCGGCGGGAGCGCGGCTATTGTCATCAGCACTACCAGCGGAAGGAGCCCGATGCCACAGACATGGAGGTCCGTCAGCGCGAGATGCCGTAATCCGCTAGTTCGGCCTCGCGCGTGCGGAGGTCCTCGGCCAGGATGGTTGCCCGCGTGAGCCCGCTCCCGCCGCACGATCCGACCGCTGCCCTCAACCAGGTGCTCAGCGAGGTGATCGACGTGGTGCTAGACGTGCGGCAGGCGTACCGAAGAGTCCCCGACACGCATGCCCTGCACGCCGTGCTCGACCAGCTCTTCGGCGACCTGAAGACCTGGGCCCGGCTGCTCATGGACCAGGACGTGGCACTCGGCGTGTCGCCGCTGGCAAGCATGCCCAGCGCGGCCGGCCGAAAGCCACCGAGCCGCTGGACCGGGACTGCGAGCGACGAGGAAGTCCGCCAGCTCATCGCCGGGCATCTCGACCGGCTCGGACAACACGTGGCCACAGCGCTGGCGGAGCAGGAGGATGACAGGGCACGAGCGGCCCTTGCCGAAGTACAGCGCGGATTGCTGGCCCACAGGCGGGCGCTCAGCGAACTCTGAGGCATGCGCCACCGGCTTTGAGGCTCTCGCCGACGCTTTGCCCGCACCGCGAAAGCTGGCGTGACCGTGGGCAGACCGGGCCGGCGCGCCGGGTCTGTCAGGCAGCCGGGACTCGTCCTAGCGGCCATGGGCTCGGTCGGGCCGGCCGGCCGGCGCCGCCCGGCCGCGCCGGATCGCCCGCGGGCGCCGGCCAGCGGCGCCCCTGAGGCGGCCGCGGTGAACGCAACCACGCTACTATCCGTGTTAGTAGACATGTCTGCCAGCACCAGCGCC
>Ga0070698_100000655_pt1 | contig 37032 bp, 39 predicted proteins | sample KBSK1502metaG_FD_65477 | JGI IMG/M metagenome (GOLD analysis project Ga0070698, IMG submission 65477) | Corn, switchgrass and miscanthus rhizosphere microbial communities from Kellogg Biological Station, Michigan, USA - KBS K1-50-2 metaG | ecosystem: Host-associated > Plants > Roots >... | reverse complement strand
ATCGAGAACTTCGCGCTCATTAAGGTCGTCGGTATAGGCGGCGGCGGTTCGAACGCCGTGAATCGGATGATCCGCGCCGAGCTCCTCGGTGTCGAGTTCATCGCCGTGAACACGGACGCGCAGGCACTCCTTCTTTCCGACGCCCCGCACAAGCTGCGTATCGGCGACAAGGTCACGAAGGGCCTTGGCTCCGGCGCCGACCCCACGGTCGGGCGCAAGTCCGCAGAGGACGACAGCGAGAAGCTCTACGAGGCCTTGAAGGAAGCGGACATGGTGTTCGTCACCGCCGGCATGGGTGGCGGGACCGGCACCGGTGCCGCCCCGATCATTGCCGAGATCGCCAAGGACGTCGGGGCGCTCACCGTCGCCGTCGTGACGAAGCCGTTCAGCTTCGAGGGCGCGAAGCGCCGGCTCCTCGCCGAGCAGGGCATCGCCGAGCTCGTCGACAAGGTCGACACCCTCATCACGATCCCGAACGACCGGCTCCTCCAGGTCGTCGAGAAGAAGACGAGCATGGTCGATGCGTTCCGGATCGTCGACGACGTCCTGCGCCAGGGCGTTCAGGGCATCAGCGACCTCATCACCGTGCCGGGCCTGATCAACCTCGACTTCGCCGACGTGAAGACGATCATGACGAACGCGGGCTCCGCGCTGATGGGCATCGGCCACGGCTCGGGCGAGTCGCGCGCCGCGGACGCGGCGCGTCAGGCGATCATGTCGCCGCTCCTCGAGCAATCCATCGATGGTGCGCGCGGCGTCCTCTTCACGATCACCGGCGGACCGGACCTCACGCTCTTCGAGGTGAACGAGGCCGCCGAGATCATCCACGCGGCCGCGGACCCCGAGGCCAACATCATCTTCGGTGCGGTGATAGACGAGCGGATGGGTGGCGAGGTCAAGATCTCCGTCATCGCGACGGCATTTGAGGCCGCTCGCGCCATCCGTCGTCTCGAAGGACCGATGTACAAGCGTCAGGCGCCATCGGTCGAGCAGCGCGCCGCACCGGCCGCCGCGGTCGCGCCGGCTCCGATGACGGCGCCACATCCGAAGGCCGAAGAGACGAAGAAATACGCCGCGGACGATCTCGAGGTACCGAGCTTCCTGCGCCGGCGCTGAGCTAGTCCCACGGTCCTGCGGCACGTCTCGCCCGCCCCTGACCTTGGCGGTCGGGGAGGAGTCTGCCCGGGCGCGCCCTCGACGAGGGGTGTTCCCCCTAGATTTAGTTACTGCATGTCCCATATCTTGTGTCTGTGAAGTGCCCTGCCTGCAGTAATCCCGACACCCGCGTCATCGACTCGCGCGAGGCCGACGACGGCGATTCCATCCGCCGGCGCCGCGTGTGCGACCGGTGCGAGGAGCGGTTCACCACCTTCGAGCGGAGCGAGTCCGCCCGGATCCAGGTTGTGAAGCGCGACGGCAGCCGCCAGGAGTTCGACCGGCGGAAGCTCGCCAGCGCGATCGGAAAGGCCGCGTCGAAAGGGCTCTCCGGGGAGGAGATCGATCGGCTCATCGACGATCTCGAGGCGACCGTCAAACAGAGTGGGGCATCGGAGATCCCTTCCGGCCGGATCGGCGAGATGGTGCTCGAGCGGTTGGCCGAGCGCGACCCGCTCTCGTATCTGCGCTTCAAGATCGTGTACTCGAAGCTCGAGGACATCGACGCGCTCTACGACGAGCTGGCGTCACTCGTGCGCATGCGTCAGCAGGCGCGCGATCGTCGCGTCGCGGAGCAGACCGTCCTGCCCATCGCCGAGCCGGTCGTGGCCGGGCCGTCGCGCCGTCGGCGCCGCTAGCGTTCTCCGCGCCCTCTTTTCTCCCGGCATACTCGGTTCACCGTGGTCCTCTCCGATCGTGACATCCGCGCGGCCATCGAGGCCGGCCGCATTGGGATCGACCCGTTCGACCCGAAGTGCGTTCAGCCCGCGTCGATCGATATCCGCCTCGACCACCGCTTTCGCGTGTTCCGCTCGAGCCGGCATGCCTTCATCGACCTCGCGCGCCCGCTCGACGACATCACCGAGCTCGTTCAGGTCCCCCCGAAAACGCCGTTCATCCTGCACCCCAACGAGTTCGTCCTCGGCTCGACGCGCGAGCGCATCCGGCTGCCCGACGACATGGTGTCGCGGGTGGAAGGGAAGAGCTCGCTCGGCCGGCTCGGACTGCTCATTCACAGCACCGCGGGGTTCATCGACCCGGCGTGGGACGGCCACATCACGCTCGAGCTCTCCAACGTGAACACGATCCCCATCACGCTGTACGCGGGGATGCGCATCGGGCAGCTCTCGTTCTTCCCGCTCTCCAGCCCGGCCGAGCACCCCTATGGCTCGCCCGAGCTCGGCTCCTCCTACCAGGGGCAGACCGGGCCGACCCCATCGCGCTACCGGCTGGACGTCTGATGTTCTTCGCCTTCCTCACGGCGTTCATCGACGCTGTGGCGAACGCCTTGACCGCCGCGATCCTCGTGAGGGTCGTGCTCTCGTGGTTCCCGGGCGCCCGCCTGCCATTCGGGATCGGCGAGTTCACATGGAGCGTCAGCGAGCCGATCCTTGCGCCGATCCGCCGCGCGCTTCCCATCGCGGGAGGTCTCGACTTCTCGCCCTTCATCGTCCTCATCGCGATCAGGATCTTGGAGCCCATCCTCCTGCAGCTCGTCGCCCAGGCGCGCTGATGTGCGCCGCGTGCCTGCTCCGCGTGTTCGTGGAGGCGGCGATCGACGTCGTAAGCGGAGCGCTCACGCTGGCGCTCTTCATCCGCGTCGCGCTTTCGTGGGTCCCCGGCGCGCGCCTGCCCGTCCTCGGTGGAATCGTGTACGCGTCGACGAATTGGATCCTCGCCGCCGTGCGACGCGTGGTCGGGCCGATCGGCGGCACCGACTTCTCCCCACTCGTCGCGCTCCTGCTGATCAACGCCGTGACCTTCCTCCTCCTCCGCATCCTGCCCCCGGTCATCTAACCGAGGCTCGCTCGACGCTGCCGGAGGGTCCGCGGGTCCTGGGCCGGGGGTCCTGTCCCGGGGTCGGGATTGCGCGTCGCCTACCGGTCCGCTCCGCGCCGGCGTCGACGCTCCGCTCTTACGCGGCCGGTCAGCGGCGACGCGCAACCCCTTCCCCGTGCCACCCCCGGCCACCGGCCAGGTCGCCACCGCCTGCCGGCGCTTCAATAGCCGCATGTCGGACCGGATCGAGGTGGAAGTTCGCGTTGTCCCAAGGTCGCGCGCCGAGCGGGTCGATGGGATGCGCGCAGGTCGGCTCGTGCTCCGCGTCGCCGCGGCTCCGGTGGAGGGTGCGGCGAATCGTGCGGTTCAGGGCCTCTTGGCGAGGGCGCTGGGCATCCGGGCGGCGGAGGTCCGCGTCGAGCGCGGGGCGAGCGCACGCGACAAGGTGCTGAGCGTTCCTCACGCGGCGGGACCGGCGCTCGCGCGATTGCTGAAATAGGTTTGGGGCCTGCAGCGTACTGGGAGGGAATGGCCGCGAGTGTCGCCCTACGCCTCGACCTGCCGATGACTCTGGCGACCCCCGTGACGTTCGCGGACGGCGTCCGCGAGCACCAGGACGACGTCTACGGGGTCGCGCTCCGCATCACCGGCGACCGCGATGCTGCCCTCGACGTATCGAGCTCGACCTTCCTGAAGGCCTATCGCGCCTTTGCACGCTACGACCAGACGCGGCCGCTCCGCCACTGGCTTCTCCGGATCGCGACGAACGAAGCGATCAGCTATGTCCGAAAGCGCGGCCGCGAGCTGCGGCGCACCGTCGATGTCGAGCAGGCGAGCGCGCTCGCCGACTCGAACGCGACGCCGGACGCCGAGTCCGTCGCGCGCGAGGATCGCGCGCGGATCCGCGCGGCCGTGAGCCGCCTGCCCGAGCTCTATCGCGTGGTCATCGTGTTGCGGTACTTCAACGAGCTCGGCGTCGATGAGATCGCGCAGGTCACCGGACGACCGGCGTCGACCGTCGGCGTCCAGCTTCTCCGTGGGCGTGGGCTGTTGCGCGATGCATTGCAGGGCGTCCGATGAGGAACGATCGTCGGGACGAGGATCTCTTCGACGAGATCCGCCTGCGTCGTGCCCTGCGCCTCGACGCGGCCGAGCTTCCGCCGCGTTTCGATCTCGCGGCGATCGCCGCCCAAGCCGAAGCACAGCGGCCTCGCTTCGCCGTCGCGGCGCTGCTGTCAACCGGCCTCGCCGGCGTCGCGGCCGCCGCTCTCGCGGGTCTCTTCGCCGTGGCGTTGCCGACCGTCGCGGCGGCCGCCGCGTCGGACCTTTTCGACGCGGCGATCCAAACGCTGGCGCGCGCCGCGATCCCGGCGAGCGCGGTTCTTGGGGCGGCAGAGCAACCGAGCATTCCGATCGCGGCGACGTTCGCGCTCGCCGTCGCGGTCGCTTACGAGTACGCGCAACGAAGGGAGCGTGTCCGTGCCATCACGTCTTGAGCGGAGCAACACCAATCGCGTCATCGCCGGGGTGTGCGGCGGGATCGCCGAATACCTCGCGGTCGATGCCACGCTGGTCAGGGTCGCCTTCGTCGTCCTCGCTTTGTTCGGCGGGGTCGGCCTCCTGGCCTACATCGTTCTCCTGATCCTCATGCCGTTGCCGGGACGGCCCGCGCCGTTCACCTCGAGTCCGCCTCCAGCAAGTGCCTCGGCCGACAGCACGACCCGCATGGAAGGTGGTGACGCCGCGACGGCCACGACGGTCGCGCCGGTCGACCCGGTGATGCGGGCGGCCGAGGCAGAGCGCCGCCGCATGGCCGTCGGATATCTCCTCATCGGACTCGGCGTCGTGTTCCTTCTGAACAACGCGGGCATCTTCCGCTTCGCCCAGTGGCAGTTCCTGTGGCCGCTCGTGCTGATCGGCCTCGGCGTCCTCTTCCTGGTGCAGCGGGTCCGGTCGTGAACGTGCGCCGGCGACGGGGCGTCTTCTGGCCGCTCCTTCTCATCGCCCTCGGTCTTCTCTTCCTGCTTGAGAGCCTCGGCTACATCTCCGGGATCTCCTGGCTCGCGATCGCGAGCCTCTGGCCGATCCTGCTCATCCTCATCGGCCTCGACGTCGCCTTCGCGGGACGGTGGCCGCTCGCGACGCTCGCCGCCGAAGTGCTCGTCATCGCCGCCGGTCTGGCCCTCGTCGCGTACGCGCCGAACCTCGGGCCCGGCGTCTTCGTTTTCGGGAGCCCGAGCGTCGCCGGCGAGAACGAGATCACGGTGCCGCGTGCTGGCGCGACCGCGCTCGATCTCACCCTCAACGCTGGAGCGACACGCGCCTACCGCGTGAGCGGAGGGGCGACCGAGCTCGTCGAGGCGCACAGCGCCAACCCCGACCTCCGCCTGCGAACGACCGGCAGCAGCCGCGTCAACGTTCGGCTCGATGAGGTCACGCCGAGCGGCTTCCTGCGGCCGGCCGGCGACAGCGACATCCAGGTGCGGATCGCGAGCGACGTTCCCACATCGCTCACGGTCAATGTGGGCGCCGGTCAGTTCGACATCGACCTTTCGGATGTCCGCGTCACGACCGCCGATGTGAACGTCGGCGCGTCCTCGATGCGCTTCGTTCTCCCGAAACCCACGGGCGATGTCCGGATCGACATGAATGGGGGAGCCTCGAGCATCACGGTGATCGTTCCCGACGGCGTCGAGGCGCGCATCTCGACAAGCGGCGGCATCGTCTCGTTGCGCAGCGACAACGGGAGACTCGGAAGCACCGGCAGCGCACGCGGCGTGTTCGCGGGTCGGACCTCGCTGGAAACGAGCGGTTACTCGACGGCGCACGACCGGGTCACGCTGACCATTACCGCGGGAGCGAGCTCGATCGTCATCCGCTAGACCGAACTAAACTCCCCGCGTGCTGCATCGGGTGATCGAGCGGGTCCTGGACGCGCAGGCCGTGTGGGCCGATCCGCTCGGCAAGGTTTTCGTCGCGATCTTCGCCGCGCTCTACAAGCCGCTGCCGGTGGTCAAGGATCTTCTGAATGGCGTGTGGCTCGGCCACCCGCTGCATCCCGCGATCACCGACGTCCCGATCGGCGCGTACGTCGTCGCGCTCGTCCTCGACCTGTCGGGGCAGCGGGCCGCCGCGACGGCCGCGATCGGTGTCGGCATCGTGTGCATGCTGCTCGCTGTGCTCGCCGGGTACGCCGACTACATCGATCTCGAAGGAAAGACGCAGCGGTTCGGCACGGTGCACTCGTCGCTCATGCTCGTCGCGCTCGTCCTGTATGTCGTCTCGTTCCTGATGCGCCTTGGCGCCGTGCCGTCGGCCACCGAGGTCTGGCTTTCGGTGATCGGGTTCCTGATCGTCGTCAGCAGCGCGTACGTCGGTGGCGAGCTCGTCTACAACCTCGGGACGCAGGTCGATCGCCACGCCTGGCGCGGCGGCGGAACCAAATGGACGGCGCTCGATGTCACCGAGATTCCCCCGGACAAACCGGTGAAGGCGAAAGCGGGCGCGCAGACCCTTGTGGTGGTACGCCGCGGCAAGTCCCTGAACGCTCTCCACGACGTGTGCGCGCACCAGGGCTGCAGCCTCTCGGAGGGCAAGCTCGTCGACGACACGATCGAGTGCGGCTGCCATGGCTCGCGGTATCGGCTCCGCGACGGCCTCGTGGTGCACGGGCCGGCGGTCTTCGATCAGCCGCATTTCGAGGTCCGGGAAGCAGAAGGAAAGCTCGAGGTCCGCCGCACGGACACCCGTTAGAACCCTCTTTTCAGTCGGTTCTTCGTGATACTGCGGGCGTGAGCGAAGCGATCGTATCCGCGCCGATCGAGGTGGGGCTCCCCTTCGTGGAGGCGTACGCGCCCACCGAGCTCGAGGCCCGCCGTGCCCTGAACGCGGAGTACCTCCGACACCACCCCGACGAAGTGGCGCGTTTTCTCGACGAGCGCGTCCCGCGCGAGACCGCGCTTATCGTCCATGACGCTGGTCCGGAAGCCGCGGTCCATCTCCTCGAGCTCCTCAATCCGCGTGTCGCGGCGGACGTGGTGCGCAACCTACCGGTGGAGGCGGCGAAGATCGCGCTTCGCCAGATGCACCCATCGCGCGCCGCGCCGATCGTGGCCAGCTTCGACGCCACCGAGCGCGAGGCTGTGCTGAGCCGGCTCCCACGAAAGTTCGCGTCCGAGGTCCGCGAGCTCCTCACGTATCCGTTCGACACAGCCGGAGCGCTCATGGACCCGCGGATCACCGCGTTCGCGCCGGAGACGACGGTCGACGACGCGCTCCGCAAGATGCGCACATTCAAGGAGAAGGAGCTGGGCGCGATCTACCTCACCGACACGTCCGGCCGCCTGGTCGGCACGGTACCCCTCGGCGAGATCGCCACGGCGACACCGGAGACCAGGCTCAAGGATTTGGTGCGCGGGAACCCCGTCGGCGTTCATGCGACCGCCAATCGAGAAGAGATCGTGAACTACCTGAACGAGCAGCGCGTCGCGACGCTGCCGGTCATCGACAGCAGTCAGCGCCTCGTCGGCGTCATCCGCTATCGCGCTCTTGTCGCGGCCGCTGAGGCCGAGGCGACGATGAGCATGCAAACGATGGTCGGTGTGAGCCAGGAGGAGCGCGCCTTGTCGGGCGTTGCCTTTGCCGTTCGGCAGCGACTGCCGTGGCTCGAGATCAACCTCGCGACGGCGTTCCTCGCCGCCTTCGTCGTCGGCCTGTTCGAAGGCACGATCGCCCAGGTCACCGCGCTCGCCGTCCTCCTGCCCGTCGTCGCCGGTCAGTCAGGGAACAGCGGCATGCAGGCGCTCGCGGTGACGATGCGCGGGCTCGCCCTCCGTGAGGTGCGGCTTTCGCATTGGCCGCGGCTCATCGTGAAGGAAGCGGGCGTTGGGATCCTCAACGGCCTCGCCGTCGCCGCGACCACGATGGTCGGCGTCTTCATCTGGAGCCAGTCGATCGGGATCACCGTCGTCATCGGGACGGCGATGGTCATGGCCATGGTCCTCGCGGGCCTCGCGGGGGCGGCGATCCCGCTCATCATGAAATGGGCCGGCCAGGACCCCGCGCAATCGTCAGCCATCGTCCTCACGACCGTGACCGACTGCAGCAGCTTCCTCTCGTTCCTCGGCCTCGCCACTATCCTTCTGCGATTCCTGTAAGTCACATTTCTCGCGCCGTCACGGTCGCCGTCGGGGTCATCCTGTTCGCGTTCGCCGTCGCCACGCCGGCTCTGGCCGACGAGGGGTGGGTGATCGAGCGCTTCGCCGCCGACATCACGGTGCAAAAGGACTCGTCCCTTCACATCGTCGAAGCGATCGACGCGGACTTCGGAGGGCTGCAGAAGCACGGGATCTTCCGGACCATACCGGTCCGCTATCAGTGGGACGACACTCACATCCGTGTCTACCGGCTGCAGGTGCGCTCGGTGACCGACGCCGACGGAAAGGGCATCCGGTACGAGCTCACCGATCAGGGCGCCGCCAAGGTGATCAAGATCGGAGACCCCGATCGGACCGTGAGTGGGCGTCAGACGTACCGCATCACCTACGACGTCTCGGGAGCGATGAACGCCTTCGCGGACCACGATGAGCTCTTCTGGAACGTGAACGGGGGCTCATGGGACGTTCGAACGCAGGCGGTGAGCGCCACGGTGCACGCCCCGGCCGACGTGCAGCGCGCGACGTGCTACCAGGGACCCGCTGGATCTGACGAGGCCTGTCGATTCACGACGACGACGAACGGCGCGGACTTCGCCGCGACCCGGCCGTTCGCGCCGCGTGGCCAGCTCACGATCGTGGCCGCGCTCGCCAAGGGCGTTGTCGCGGAGCCCGCTCCGATCATCGCCCGCGATGACAGCAACGTTCTCGGGTACTTCGAGACCCGCCAGCCCTGGCCCGCGCTGGCCGCATTCGCGCTCCTCGCGGGGCTGGGCCTGGTCTATTGGCGCTGGTACACCGCGGGCCGCGACCCGAGCGAGCGTCAGACCATCGTTCCCGAGTACGAGCCGCCCGACAAGATCCGCCCGGCGCAGCTCGGTGTGATCCTCGACGAGAGCGCGGACACCAAGGATGTCACGGCGACGATCGTCGACCTCGCCGTCCGCGGTTATCTCAAGATCACCGAACAGCCGCAGCAAGGGATCTTCGGGAAGAAGGATTGGACGCTGGAAGCCACCGGAAAAACAACGGCCGATCTCCTTCCATACGAGAGGATCGTCTATGACGGTCTCTTCAAGGACGGGACAGATGTGCAGGTCTCGGAGCTCCGCACGCACTTCGTCACTTCTCTGAGGAGCGCGGAGAGCGAGCTGTATCGCGATGCGGCCACGCGCAAATGGTTCGCGACGCGACCCGATCGCGTTCGTCAGGGGTATGCCGGGCTCAGCGTGCTTGCGATCATCGCCGGAGCGGTTCTGGCGTGGCTCCTCGGCCGAACCGTCGGCGGCGGCCTCGTCGGCTTCGCCGTCATCGTGGTCGGCTTCGTCGCCCTCGGCGCCGCGCGATGGATGCCCGCGAAGACGGCGGCCGGCGCCGAGCTCCACCGACGCACGCTCGGCTTCCGCGACTACATGGAAGTCGCCGAGAAGGAGCGCCAGCGCTTCGCCGAACGCGAAAACATCTTCTCCGACTATCTGCCGTATGCGATCGTGTTCGGCTGCGTGGAAAAGTGGGCGCGCGCGTTCAAGGACATCGACGTGTCCGGGCAAACGTCCTCGTGGTACGCGGGCAACGCGCCGTTCAACGCGCTCGTGCTCTCGTCGTCACTCCAGGGTTTCTCGTCGAACCTCGGTTCGGCGATCTCGTCCACGCCGGGCTCGAGCGGGGGTAGCGGATTCTCGGGTGGGGGATCCGGCGGCGGCGGTGGTGGAGGCGGCGGGGGGAGCTGGTGACGGCTATCCTGTATCTCTCATCGCGGGCTGTTGGCTCAGCCGGTTAGAGCGCTGCGTTCACATCGCAGAGGTCGCTGGTTCGAATCCAGCACAGCCCACCGAGTCAGGTGTAGCGAACGCCCTTCACTTCGATCCACCCGTCCTCGTGCGTGTGCTGCGGGTCGTGGTGCGTGAAGTGGATGAGCCCGCCCTGCTCGTTCCAGACGTATTCGCCATGCACGACGACACCGTCTCCGGTCGTGAGCGGGACGCGCTCGCCGATGTTCACGTTGTTGTCGATGAGCAGCGTCTGCGTCGATCCGCCGACCTGCAGGATGAAGCGCTGATGCGTGCCCGACGACCCGGTCTCGTCGGCGAGCAGGCGCGTGACCGTGCCGTCCGCGGTGACCTCGATGTTCGAGAGGTGTTGGGCATACGCGCGCTCCACCGCGGCGTTCCCCGTGCCGACAGAGACGCAGCCCGTTTCGAGGACCGCCGCGAAGACGATCGCGCGAAGGGCTAGGAGCGCCGGACGCGCTCCCCCGGAAGAGTGAAGAGCGCGACCGCGGCGCCGACCAGCGCCGCGACGAGACAGCGATCCACGCCGGCCACCCCGCGGCAGGCGTCGTGCCAGATCAGTGTTCGAAGACGTTGAGGATGAGCCCGGCGACGACGAGGAGCGCGAGCGCGATCACGACGACGACGGCCATGCGCCGGAAGTCCTTGGTCACGTACCCGCGCTCCCAGGCCGCCGCTCGCTCGAGGCCCTGCGACGGCGCGCCCACGGCGCGCGAGGTCCCCGTGCGCGAGCCGTAGCGCGTCGGCCGGCTCGCGGTGAGCGGGCGGGATGGCTGCTGCTCCTCGCGCTCCGGTGCCGACGGCCGAACGGCCGAGGCCCGGCGAGAGGCCTCGACGGCCCGGCGGGAGCGCGCGCGTACGCGGTGCTTTTTTGCCACGGGAAGACGAGGATAGCCGACCCCGTATGCTCCGCCGCGAATGCCCCTCGATGCCCAGGCCCTTTCCACCCTCGTCGTCGTGCTGGCCGTCGCCGTGGTCGTGCTGGTCCTCTGGGTCGCCTGGCTGCAGCGATCGGACGCATTGCTCCGCCGTCGGCTGCGCAGGCTCATCGGCGAGGGCGAAGGCGTCGGCCTCGACGAGCTTCTCGACCGGCAGTTCCGGCGCCTCGACACGGTCGCCGAGCGGGTCGACGCGCTGAACCGGCTGCACCACGAGCTCGAATTGCTGGCGCAACGCAGCATCCAGAAAGTCGGCGTCGTGCGTTTCAACCCATTCGCCGATACGGGCGGAGACCAGTCCTTCGCGGTCGCCCTCCTCGACGCCGAAGGCAACGGCGTCGTGCTCTCGAGCCTTCACGGCCGCGCCGACACGCGCATCTTCGCCAAGCCCGTGCAGGCGGGACGGTCGAAGCACGCGCTGTCGGACGAGGAGCAGGACGCGATCCGCAAGGCGCTGTCGCCGGCTGGCGTGTGACCGGAGCGATCAGACCAGCGGACGAGCGCGCCCTCGCCATCGTCAACCCGGTCGCGGGTAGGGGCGCCGGCGTTCGCATCGCCTCGCTCATCGCGGCGGAGTTCCGCGGCCAGGGCATCAGGGTCGAGGTCGTCCAAACGCCCGCGCCGGACGAGGCGGCGCGACTCGCGCGCGAGGCGGCCGCGGACGGATATCGCATGATCATCGCGGCCGGGGGTGACGGCACCGCGAACGAGATCGCGAATGGCATCGCGGGTAGCGGGGCGGCGCTCGCGCTGTACCCGATCGGCTCCGGGAACGATTTCGCGCGCGCGCTGGGTTACCCGCGGCGTCGGCGGGACGTGCCCCGCTTCGTTCGCGAGGCCCGGCGGCGAACGATCGACGTTGGCGAGGTCAACGGGCGCATCTTCGTCAACTGCGCCGGCGTGGGCATCGACGGACACATCGCGCAGCGGATCGCTGCGACCTCGCGCGTGACGGGCAAGACCTTCGGCTATTTCGCCGGCTCGCTCGTGGGGATCGCGACGTACCGGCCGCAGCCGATGCGCGTTGCCGTCGACGGCGAGCTCCACACCGGCCGCTTTCTCACGGTCGTCGTCGCGAACGGCACCCATTTCGGCTCGGGCATGCACGTCGCGCCGGAAGCGTCGCTCGATGATGGCCAGCTCGACGTGCTCCTCGCCGGCGACCTTTCCCGCTGGTCATCTCTCCGTGCGCTCGGCAAGATCTATCGCGGGACGCATGTGGATGGAAAGACGATCCTGATGAAGCGGGCACGCGCCATCGAGATCGAGCTCGAGCGACCGCTGCAGGCACAGCTCGACGGCGAGACCACGACCGCGCAGCGATTCTCGATCCGCGTGCGTCCCGGCGCGCTCGAGGTCCTCACGCGATGAAGCGCACCGACCCGCGTCGCGCTCTGCCGTCGGTGGATGCGGTCCTGCGCGCCGGGCGGCCCAGCGACATCGAGCGCGAGCGCTTCACGCGAGCGGCGCGCGAGGTGCTCGCCCGGGCGCGCGCGGAGCATGCATCGAAAGATGCGGCGACGTTCGCCGCGGAGGCGCGCGCGGCGCTTGCGGAGCGCGAGCGCCTCACGCTGCGGAGCGTCATCAACGCGACCGGTGTGGTGCTGCAGACGAACCTCGGTCGTGCGCCGCTCTCGCCGCGCGCGCTCGCGGCCATCGCGGCGGCCGCCGGAGCGGTGAGCGTCGAGTACGACCTCGTGGGCGGAAAGCGCGGCGAACGACACGGACACGCCGCGCGGCTGCTCGCCGACCTCGCGTCGGCTGAGGACGCGGTCGTGGTGAACAACAACGCGGCAGCCGTGCTGCTCGCCCTCGCCGCGCTCGCATCGCGGAAGGAGGTCGTGGTCGCGCGCGGCGAGCTGGTCGAGATCGGCGGCGGCTTCCGAATACCGGATGTGCTCCGGCGTTCCGGCGCGAAGCTCGTGGAGGTGGGCACGACGAACCGGACCTACGCGCGCGATTACGCGGGGGCCATCAGCGAGAGGACGGGAGCGATCCTTCGCGTCCACGCGAGCAACTTCAAGATCACCGGGTTCGTCGCGCGCGCGGAGGGACGAGAGCTCGCGGCGCTCGCGCGCGAGCACAACGTCGCGTTCATCCACGATCTCGGCAGCGGCACCTTTCTCGACACGTCCCGCTTCGGGCTCGGAAAAGAGGTCACCGTCGGAGAGGCGATCCGAGAGGGTGCGGACGTCGTGACCTTCAGCGGTGACAAGCTCCTGGGCGGGCCGCAGGCGGGCATCGCGGTCGGACGGGCCGAGCGCATCGCGGCGCTCCGGACGCATCCGCTCATGCGCGCCCTCCGCCCCGACAAGCTGACCATCGCGGCACTCCTCGCGACGCTCGAGACATATCGCGATGGAAATGCGGAGGAGGAGCTCCCGGTCTGGCGGATGATCGCCGCGCCGCCGCGCGCCATCGCGGCACGCGCGCGCTCTCTGGCCGCGGCATTCACCGCGGCGGGCATCCCGGCTGAGGCCATCGAGGTGCGTTCCACGGTCGGCGGCGGGTCGCTGCCCGAGGAGACGCAGCCCTCCTCCGCCGTCGCGATCGGCGGGGCGCCGGCCACGCGCCTGGCGCAGGCGCTGCGCTCGGCGGATCCGCCCGTCATCGCCCGTATCGTCGAGGAGCGAGTCGCACTCGACCTACGGAGCGTCCTGCCCGAGGATGATGAGGTTCTCGCGCGCGCCGTCACCGGCGCCTTCGCGAAAGGGGGAGCAGATGGACCTTCGCGCCACCAAAACGGACCGCGCGCCCGCCCCGGTCGGTCCGTATAGCCAGGCGATCATCACGGGCGACCTCGTGTTTTGCGCCGGGCAGCTCGCGCTCGACGCGCAGACCGGCCAGCTCGTCGGCGGGGACGACATACGCGCTCAGACTCGGCGCGTTCTGGACAACCTCGCCGCGGTCCTCGTCTCCGCGGATTCATCGCTCGACCGCGTGACGAAGACGACCGTGTTCCTCGCGGACCTTGCGGACTTCCCGGCGATGAACGAGGTCTACGCCGAGCGGTTCGGGACCCACAAACCCGCGCGATCCACGGTGGGCGCGGCCCTGCTCCGCGGTGCGAAGATCGAGATCGAATGCATCGCGGTTCGCCGTAACGTCTAGCCCCGACACCAGCGCGCGCGTCATCGCGACCGCGGGCCACGTGGATCACGGCAAGTCGACGCTGATCACCGCGCTGACCGGCATCGACCCGGATCGCCTCCGCGAGGAGCGCGAGCGCGGGATGACGATCGATCTTGGATTCGCCTGGCTGACCCTCGCGGGCGGCAGCGCCGTGGGCATCGTCGACGTCCCGGGCCATCAGGATTTCATCCGCAACATGCTCGCGGGCGTCGGGCCGGTCGACGCGGTCCTGCTCGTGGTCGCGCTCGACGAGGGCGTGATGCCGCAGACGCGGGAGCACCTCGCGATCCTTGGCGTGCTCGGGGTCGACCGCGGGGTCGTGGCGCTCACGAAGCGCGATCTCGTCGACGACGAGTGGGCCTCGCTCGCGCGCGCCGATGTTTCCGCGGCGCTCCAGGGAACCCCGCTCGCCGCCGCCCCGTTGATCGAGGTCTCCGCGACCGCCAAGACCGGCCTGACCGAGCTCGTCGCCGCGCTCGAGCTGGTCCTCGCGAAAGCGCCCGCGCGCCGCGATCTGGGCCGGCCTCGTCTCGGCATCGACCGGGCTTTCACCCTCACCGGCTTCGGCACGGTCGTGACCGGGACGCTCGTCGACGGCTCGTTCGCCACCGGGGACGACGTCGAGATCCTGCCGACCGGCCAGCGCGCCCGGATCCGCGGCATCCAAACCCACAAACACGTGCTGGAGAGGGCGAGTCCGGGAAGCCGAGTTGCGTTGAACCTCGCCGGCGTCGAGAAGGACGATCTCGAGCGCGGAATGGTCGTCGTGCGTCCAGGGACGCTCCTGCCCATCTCCGTGCTGTCCGCGCGGGCCCGCGTGCTCGCCTCGGCATCCGAGGCCCTCGCGCACGACGAAGCCGTCAAGGTCCATGCCGGCACGGCCGAGGTCATGGCGCGCGTGTCGGTGCTCGAAGGCGCGACGCTCGAACCCGGCCAGGATGGCTGGGTGCAGCTGCGGCTCGCGGAGCCCCTCGCCGTCGCCGTCGGCGACCGCTTCGTCATCCGCCGGCCGTCACCGCCGGAGACGCTCGGCGGCGGTTCCGTCGCGGACATCTCGGGCGAGCGGATGCGCCGCCGCCGCGAGGCCGTCGCGGTGCTCGAGCGGCGGAGCGCACCCACTTCCGGGTCGCGCCTTCTGGCCGCGCTCGATGTACCGCGCACGCTCGTCGAGGCAGGGACGCGCGGCGGCCTGGACGCAGCGGAGCGCGACTCCGCGGCGCGCGAGCTGGTCGCGAGCGGGCGGGCGGTGCCGCTTGCCGACGCGCTCCTCGCGCGCGATTCGTTCGAAGCGCTCGCGATACGCGTCGAGCGAACACTCGCGGCGACGCACCGGCGCTCCCCGCTCCGCGCCGGCGCGTCACGCGAGGAGATCCGCTCCTCCCTCGACCTCTCGCCGAAACGGTTCAACTCGCTCGTCGAGCGCCTCGTGGGCGAGGGCCGGATCGCCGAGCGGGGGAGCGCGCTCGCTCTGGCCTCGCACGTCCCGACGCTGACCGCGGAGCAGGAGACGGCGTGGGCACACGCGCGGATCGCGCTCGGCCGCGAGCCGCTCCAGCCGCCCTCGCCCGCGCAGCTCGAGTCGGAGTTCGGCCTCGGTCGCGAGCTGGTCGCGGCGCTCGCCGAGCGCGGCGATCTTGTCCGCATCGGCACCGAGGCGGTGTTCCTGCCCGACGCCGTGGCGCGCTTTGCCGAGACCGTGGTGAGAGAGATCGCCGCGACCGGGACGATCACCGTCGCGCGTGCGCGTGATCTCACCGGGTCGAGCCGGAAGCACGTGCTCCCGCTCCTCGGCTTCCTCGACGACCGCGGCCTCACACGGCGGTCGGGCGACGACCGCATCCTCGTCCTCCCGCCGGAGCAGGCGCGCGAGCGCGTCGCTACGCTCATCGCTCGAAAGAAGGTCGCTCAATGAGGTTTCGTGCCGTTCGTCCCTCGCAGCTCGGGAAGGTCGACGCGATCGTCGTCCCGCTCTTCGCCGGCGTCGAGCCGCCGGCCTGGCTTCCGCGCGCGACGCGCACCGCGATCGCGCGTCTGCTGAAAGAGGAGCATGGCGTCACGAGGCTCTACAGCGTGAACACCCTCCACGAGGAGCCGCGCGTGGTCATCGTCGGCGCCGGCAAGCCCGGCGAGCTCGACGCCGAGCGCGCGCGCAACATCGCGAGCGCGGGCATCCGTGCGCTGTGGCGATCGTCTGTGCGCAAAGTCGGTATCGCGATCGCGCCCGATTCGATCGGCGAGGAGCGGGCGGCGCAGGCCGCCGTCGAGGGGGCGATCTACGCGATGTGGCGACCCGAGGCGCACCGCACGCGCGAAGAGGAGCGACGTCTTCCGAACATCGACCAGGCGCTTCTCGTGACCGAGAAGCCGGTCGCCGGTGCGATCGAGCGGGGCACGGCGGTCGGCGAGGCGACGAACGTCGCCCGCCGCCTCGCGAACGAGCCAGCGAACCGCATGACGCCGACGCTCTTCGCCGAAGCGGCGAAGGAGCTCGCGAAGGAATCAGGCGTACGCATCGAAGTGCTCGACGCCGATCGCTGTCGCGCACTGGGGATGGGGAGCTTCCTCTCCGTGGCGCAAGGCAGCCACGAGCCGCCCCGCTTCATCGTCATGCGACATCGGGGACGAGGCGGCTCCGGCTACGACCTCGGCCTGGTGGGGAAGGGGATCACCTTCGATTCCGGCGGCATCTCGATCAAGCCAGCCGACAACATGCACCACATGAAGGCCGACATGACCGGCGCGGCCTCGGTCATCGCGGCGCTGGCCGCGATCGGGAAGCTCGGTCTGGTGGCGAACGTGATCGGCGTGGCCCCGTGCACCGAGAACCTGCCCGGGGGCGGTGCGACCAAGCCCGGCGACGTCTTCACCGCGATGAGCGGCAAGACCGTCGAGGTGATCAACACCGATGCCGAGGGCCGTCTCGTCCTCGTCGACGGGATCACCTACGCGCAGCGCGAAGGCGCAAAACGCGTCGTGGATGTCGCGACCCTGACTGGGTCGATCGCCGTCGGACTCGGCCAGCACTTCAGCGGGCTCTTTGGGAAGCCGGACTCGTTCGTGGAGATCGTGCGCGAGACCGCCACGGCGGCTGGCGACCGGATGTGGCCGATGCCGCTCACAGACGAGTACAGGGATGACGTCAAAGGAGAGGTCGCCGACATCCGGAACAGCACAGGTGCCCGGACGGGCGGCGCCATCACCGCGGCGGCGTTCCTCGAGTCATCCGTGGAAGACGGCACCGAGTGGGCGCACATGGATATCGCCGGGACGTTCTGGTTCGACCGCGATCGCCCGCATGCGCCAAAAGGGCCGCAGGGCCCAGCCGTTCGGACGCTGATTGCTCTTGCGGAGCGATACGCGCAGCGTTAACGCGTGGGTGTTCTGACCGACTACTTCATCGCGCGCGACGACAGGGATGCAGCTCGCGCACACAAGAGCACGGGCGGGCCGAAAGGGCTGGGCTTCGAGACAGCGCAGTGGAAGACCATCGACCCCGTGGTCACGCTCGCGACGCTCGACGAGGTCGTCACGGGTCGCGACGCACTCGAGTGGATACGGTCGGGCGCTCCCGATTCGAGGATTGCCGGCTCGGACGGTGATGAACACTGGGTGTTCCGCGTCTACGACCATCACCGCGCGGTGCTCGAGAGCATTCGCGACGATCAGATAAAGGACGTCGCACGACGCTGGGGCGCGACCGAGGAACTCGCCGACTGGGAACCCCAGGATGTTGAGGAGATCCTCCGGGACCTCGTACGGCTTTCTCGGATCGCGCGTGAGACGGGGCAGGGCCTCTTCTGCTGGGTCTCGCTATGACGCGATAGAACGTATGATCTATCGATGACCGAGCAGCTCAGCTTCAGATTGGGCGAGCCGCGCCCGGACATTCTCCAAGGGCTGCAACCCGAGCAGCGCCTCGCGGTCGAGCATGGCTCCGGCCCACTCCTCGTAGTTGCGGGTGCCGGCACCGGGAAGACCCACGTGCTCACCGCGCGGATCGTTCACCTCATCACCTCGGGCGCGGCGAAGCCGCACGAGATCCTCGCGGTCACCTTCACCGAGCGCGCTGCTGCCGAGATGCAGGAGCGTGTCGACATCAACACCCCCATCGGGCTGAACGACGCCGTCATCCGAACCTTCCACGGATTCGGCGACGAAGTCTTCCGCGAGTTCGCGCTCGAGCTCGGGCGCAGCGGCGAGCTTCGGGTCCTCTCGCCGGCGGAGCAGGTGATCCTGGTACGCGAGCACCTCTACGGGTGCGCCCAGTGCGAGATCGCGCTCCCGCTGAAGCGCTATCGCCCGGCCGGGGATCCGCTGCAGCACGTCCGCGCCCTGCTCGATCTCTTTGGTCGCGCGCGCGACGAGGACGTCTCGCCGGAAGCGTATATCGCGTACGCGAAGTCGCTCCGCGACGCGGTGGGGGATTCGCTCGATGCGGACGTGAAGGCGGATGAGGCGGCGTCCCACGAGGAGCTCGCCGCCACGTATGCCGCCTACACGCGCATCAAGGATCGACATGGCGTGGTCGACTTCGGTGACCAGATCGCCCTCACCCTGAAGCTGCTGCGTGACCATCCGGCCGCGGCCGCGCGGCTCCGAGGCCGTTTCCGCTACATCCTGGTCGACGAGTTCCAGGACACCAACGATGCGCAGTTCGAGCTGCTTCGACTTCTCGCCGAGCCGCACCGGAACATCACCGTCGTCGGCGACGACGATCAGTCGATCTTCGCGTGGCGAGGCGGCACGCTTCGCAACTTCGATCGCTTTCGCGAAAGCTATCCCGATCACACCACCGTCCCGCTCATCGAGAATCGCCGGTCATCCCAGGGACTTCTCGACGCGGCTTACCGGCTCATCACGAAGAACCCAGACCGTCTCGAGACGACGCTCGGGATCGACAAGCGGCTACGCGGCCGGCCATCGGGAGACGACGAGGTCGACGTCGACCACATCCAGAAGGTGACCGGCGTCGAGGAGGCCGAGACGGTCGCGGATCTCATCGCACGCGAGGCGGTTCGCCGGCAGCGGCGCTTCGGCGACTTCGCGATCCTCGTCCGCAACAACTCCGATGCGATTCCATTCCTCCACGCACTTGCGCAAAGACAGATCCCCACGCACTTCTCCGGAGGCGGCCAGCTCTACGAACGTCCCGAGATCCGTCTCCTGATCTCCTTTCTTTCTGCGGTCGCGCTCCCGTCGGACTCGCGGCACGTCTACAACCTGGCCGCGTCCCCGCTCTATGGATTTCCCGCCGACGAGCTCGCACGCGCGATGGAGGGAAGCGGCCGGCGTCAGAAGCCGCTGCGCGACGTCTTCGAGGAGATCGCCGCGGGGAAGACCATGGCCGGCGAGGAGGCCGTCGCCGCGGCGAAGCGCCTCGTCGAAGACCTCGCCTACTACGCCGCGCGCGCGGCCGAGCTCAGCACCGCGGCCCTGGTGTTCGACTTCCTCGAGCGCTCGAAGCTTCTCGCGCGGTACCTCGACCCCGATTCCACCCTCGTCGAGGAGCAGGCCCGAAACGTCGCGAAGTTCCTTCGCCTCATCCAGAGCGCCGGCCGGGCACTCGCGACCGACCGCGCCTCGTTCTTCGTCCCGCATCTAGAGCTCCTTCGCGAGGCGGGGGACGATCCGGTCGCCGCGGACTTCGAGACGTCGCGCGAGCAGGTGAACGTGCTCAGCGTCCACAAGGCGAAGGGCCTCGAGTTCGGCATGGTCTTTCTGGTCCACGCGACCGACGAGCGCCTTCCCGGCCAGGCCCGCGTCGACCCGTTCCGCCTGCCCGATGCGCTAGCGCGCACCGAGGCGCCCGATCGCGAGCGCCACATCGCCGAAGAGCGGCGCCTCGCGTACGTCGCGATGACGCGGGCGAAGGACACTTTCTATTTCACGAGCGCGATCGACTACGGCTTCCAGCGCGCCGCCCGCCCGAGCCGCTTCATCGCCGAGGCGCTTGGCCGCGAGCCATCTCGACTGAGTGCGCGGCTGCAGGTGGCGCAGGAGCTCGAGCGCTTCCAGCGGCCTCCTGGTGAAGCCGACGCGCCGCTGCCCGCGCTCGGCGCGGACGATGTGCTCACGGTCTCGTACGAGGCGATCGACGACTATCAAAGATGCGCGCTGCTGTATCGCTTCAAGCACGTGCTGCAGATCCCGACCCTGCCCACGCCCCAGATGACATACGGCCTCGCGCTCCACGAAGCCGTGAAGGACTACCTGCGGCGAAAGCGCGACGGTGCCGAGCCGGATCTCGCCGATGTCCAGGCGGTCTTCCGAGCAGCCTGGCTCGCCGAGGGCTTCATCAGTCCGGCACACGAGAGCGAGCGCTTCCAGGCGGGTCTCGCGTCGCTCCGGCGCTTCTACGAGCAGGAACGTGGACTGCCTCCGCCGGATCTCGTCGAGCAGCGCTTCAGCTTCATGCTCGGCCGGGACCGCGTGGTCGGTCGATGGGACCGGGTCGATCGGACCCCGAACGGCGCGGTCGTCGTCGACTACAAGGCCGGCGCCGACGAGGAGGGGAGCGGGCGGGCACAGCGGTCGGCGAACGAGAGCCTGCAGCTACGGCTCTATGCGCTGGCCCACGAGCGCGTCTACGGGGAGCGGCCGGTCCAGACGGTGCTGCACTTCCTGGAAAGCGGCGAACGCGGAACCGTCGCGCCGACGGAGGACAGCATCGGAGCGGTGCGCGGCCTCGTCGCCGGTACCGCCGCGCGGATCCGCGCGCGCGAATTCGCACCGAACCCCAAAGGTCTACGGACCTGCCAGCAGTGTCCGTACCACCAGATCTGCCCGAGCTCGCTGACGGCTCGGGCGGCGACAACGGCGGCGGTGCCGGTCGGTTGATCGTCATTGCGCACAGACAGGCGCTGCAATCAAAAAAGGGAGCGGGGCAGAACCCGCTCCCTTTTCTTGTGGTTCGTGGCGCGCTAGGCGGTGGCGGACACGCGTCGGTTGCCGCGCAGGAGCTGCGCGAGCCGAACGCTCCCGCCGATGGCGACGAGTCCCGCGAAGAGCGCGATCGCCTGCGAGAGAGGGTCATTGTTGACCGGTGCCGTGGCCGGCGTGGCTTGCGTCTCCGATAGCGCGACCGGCCCGAGGACCGCCACCGTGCCAAGGTCGTACGGCGCGAAGAATGTGCCCTGCGTGGCCTGCCAGGTGTACGTGCCGGCAGCCGGGAAGTAGACGTTCGCCACGTAGTGGCCGGCCGGACCCTGCGGGGTCGCCGGGTACGAAAGGACTTTGCCGGTGCCGTTTCGGATAACGATCTCGGCGACGTCGGCCTTATAGGGCTCGACCCCGTCCATGAGGATCGTGAAGCCGACCGGGACGAGCTGCCCGGCGTGAATGCCTCCCGGTGGGAGCGGGTCGAGCTTCGTGATCGCTCCCTCCTTGGCGAGCGCGGTACCGGCGAGCGCGCCGAGCGTGAGGAGCGTGCCGATCACCAGGACGTTGATGCGTCGCATGCGTTCCTCCGAGCGGTGGCTGCATGGCCCTTGCGCCACTCGTCTTCCATACAAGCCCGACCGGGTGGTGGTTCCCGTCCGTGTGCAACGACGGGCCTATGCGGCGCGACGCACCTTGGGGGATCTGACCGTGAGGAGGAGAAGGAACGCGACGAAGACGAGCACCGCCGCGCCGATGAACGACGCGCGGTAGCTGCTGAAGTTGCCGATGAGGATCCCCGCGATCACCGCGCCGATCGGTTGCGCGAGCGACCACACCCCGGACCCGAGGCCGGTCATCTCGGCGGCGCGCTCGGGAATGACGAGGTCCACGAGGAGCGGAACGTTGAGCGCCGTCCATACCCCGTTGGCCAGGCCGATGAGCGCCATGATGACGAGGGCTTGCGGGACGGACACGACCTGCGACCCGATCAGCGCGAAGAGCGAGAACGCGACAAGGCCGACGGAGAGGACGGGTTTCTTTCCGACGCGATCAGCGACATAGCCGGCGGGAATCGCGCCGGCGATCGTTCCGAGAAGTGCGGGAAGGAAGAGCTGGAAGGAGTCGCCCTCCGTGGTGCCGAGCTCGTTGACGGCGAACCGCGTGAGGTACGGGAGGACACCGCCGGTGCCGAGCCAGAAGACCGCCGCGGCGAGCACGTACTTGGTCAGCTCGCGCTGCGCGAGAAGACCTCGCACGTAGCTGCCGACATCGATCCTCACGCGGTCTTTCGGGGCGGGTGGCGCTTCCGGCTCGCGGACGCCGATCGTGGTGACGGCGAAAGCCGCCACGAGGATCGCGGTGACGAGGACGAAGACCAGCTGGGGCGAGCGGTCCCAGAGGAACAGGGCGAGGAGCGCGGCCGCGATCTGGCCGATCATGTTGAAGACCGCGAGGACCGTCCCAACACGGCCGCGCTGTCCGGGCGGCACGAGATCCGCCATGAGCGCGGTGTACGGATCGACGGCGACGTTGAGGAAGAAGGCGTTGACTGAGAGCACGATGAGCATCGGCGCGATCGGAGGGAAACCGGAGAGATAAAGAAGCGAGGCCGCGGTCAGGGCCACGCCCGCGATGAAGAACGGCTTGCGGCGCCCGATGCGCGTTCGGGTCCGGTCGGAGATCGCACCCACAATTGGTTGCGCGAAGGCCCCCGCAAGAGAGCGCTCCTGGGAAAGGAGACCGACCGCCCAGATCGGGACCTCGGGATAGCGGTTCAGGTAGAGCCCGGCGGCGCCGTTCAAGAAGTTGTAGACGGCGTTCGCGCCGAGGTTGCCGAAGCCGTAGATGACGGATTCGCGGAATGTGAGCGGGCGGGTCGGACCGGTTGGTTCCACGCCCGACGTTCTAGCGCAGCGGCGTGTGGCGGGCGGAGCAGCGTCGGGGTCTTCTGAGCGAGCGGCCCCTGGCATGCGGTCCACCGCGATCCCACGAGGGGCCGAGCGAAGAAGACTCCGGCGCTGCGCCCCGACAAGCTTCGGTCGAACACTTGTGCTAACGACCACGGGCGCCGACAATCGGTCGTCATGGACGCGACCACGCTGCTCGCCTTCCTGGCCGCCGCGGCCGCGCTGATCGCCCTCGCCATCGTCCTCCGCCGGCCCGCCGGCGACGGTGGCGCCGGGTTGCGCGATGCCCTGTCCGCCCAGCTGCATGCCGCCCAGCAGGGAACGCAGGGGCAGGTCGAGCTCCTCGCGAATTCCGTCGCCGAGCTTCGCGCCGAGCTCGGGCGTTCTCTGGGCGCCACCGAGCAGCAGCTCGCGACGCAGGCGGGCACCACCCACCGGACGCTCAACGATCTCTCCCGCCAGCTCGGTGGACTAAGCGAGCAGAGCCAGCGGATCGGAGACCTCGCGAAGGACATCGGCTCTCTCCAAGACCTCCTTCGCGCGCCGAAGGCTCGCGGCGGTTTCGGCGAGCTGCTCCTCGAGCGGCTTCTGCACGACGCGCTGCCGGCGACGGCATACGAGGTCCAGTACACGTACCGGGATGGCTCGCGCGTGGACGCGATCGTCCGGTACGCGGGACGGATCGTGCCGATCGACGCCAAGTTCCCGAACGAAACGTGGAACGCGCTCGCGAACGCGGAGGATCCGGCGGACCGCCGCGCGAAGAAGCGCGCGTTCCTTCAGCAGGTCCGGCGGCACATCGATGCCGTGGGCCGATACGTCTCGCCGGCCGATGGGACGATCGACTTTGCCGTGATGTACATACCCTCCGAGTCGGTCTATTACGACCTCGTCATGCGCGAAGAGGAAGGCGAGCCCGACCTGCGCGCGTACTGCGCCGAGCGGAACGTCATCCCGGCTTCTCCGAACACGCTTCTCGCGTACCTGCAAATCGTCTCGCTCGGGATGCGCGGACTCGCGATGCAGGAGCGCACGCACGAGCTGCAGCAGGGCGTCGCGGCGGTACGCCGCGAGTTCGAGCGCTTCGTCGAACTTCACGACCAGCTCGGCCGTCATCTCGAGAACGCGACAAAGAAGTTCGACGAGACCGATCGGGCACTCTCGCGCGCATCGAGCGCGATCGAGACCCTCGCGCAAGCGCCGATCCCGGCGGGCGGCGAGCAAGTCGCGCTCCCTCTGCGAATGGAGCCGCGAAGGGAGACTGAGGAGAGCTGATAAGGCGCCTGCTCGCGCTCGGGACGCTGGCCGGGAGCGTGGCCGTGGTCTTCGTCGTGCTGACGCGCGATCCGACGGAGCCTTTCGCTGTCGCGGCGGTCCTCGGCGGCGCGTCGATCGCCATCGCCTGCGCCGTGGCGCTCCTCGGTGTGGCCGTGGAAGAGCGCGACGCCGCGGTCGCGCGGCCGCGCCCGCGACGCCCGCACCGCTCGCGGGCGGTCCGCCGCGGATTCGAGGTCGGAGCGCTCGTCGCCGTACTCGGCCTGCTTCGCGCCATCGACGGCCTCTCCGTCATCACCGGTGGATTCGTCGTCGCCGGGTTCGCCCTGGCCGAGATCGTCTGGAGCGCGTCATCGACCACCGCGCGTTCGGGTTAGCCTCAGGCCAGCTTGGACACCGCGGCGCGCAAGAAGCGGATCGGCGAGCGCGTCGAGGCGCGGGCGAAGGCGCTTGACCGGCTCGCGCTCGAGATCCACGCGCGGCCGGAGCTCGCCTTCGAGGAGCGCTTCGCCGCGAGCACGCTGGCCGACTACCTCGAATCAGAGAAGGTGACGGTCCAGCGCGGGGCCGGAGGTCTCGAAACGGCGTTCGTCGCGGAGGCCGGCTCGGGTGGCCCGGTCGTCGCGATCCTCGGCGAGTACGACGCGCTGCCCGGGATCGGGCACGGCTGCGGTCACAACCTCATGGGGACGGCGGCGGTCGGCGCCTTCCTCGCGCTACGGGAGACCCTCGACGGCATCCACGGCCGCGTGCGCGTCATCGGCTGCCCCGCTGAAGAGCGCGGCAACGGCAAGGTCCATCTCATGAACGGGGGCGCGTTCGAGGGCGTGGACGCCGCGCTCATGTACCACCCCGGCGATCGCGACGAGATCGACCCGCTCATGCTCGCGATGGTCAACCTCGATCTCGAGCTGCTGGGAAAGGCCGCGCACGCCGCGGCCGAGCCACACGACGGTGTGAACGCGCTTGACGGCCTGGTGCTGGGCTGGAACGCGATGTCGGCGCTTCGTCTCCTCGTTCGGAGCGATTCGCGCATTCACGGGATCATCACCGACGGCGGAAAGGCCGCGAACATCATCCCCGATCGTGCAGCCGCGCGGCTCATGGTGCGCTCGCCGGACAACACCTATCTGGCTGATCTTCGGCGCCGCGTCCTCGCGTGCTTCGAGGGCGCGGCCACCGCGACCGGCGCGGAGCTGCGCCCGACGTGGAGCGACATCTGCGAAGTGGTCAACACGAACCGCCCGCTCGCGGAAGCGTTCGCCGAGAACGCCCGGTCGCTCGGTCGCACGATGCACGCGAGACGATCGTCGGATACGCATGGCTCGACGGACATGGGGAACATCACGACCGCCATCCCGGGCATCCATCCCTTTCTCTCGATCACCGAGGGGCCGGTCCCCGGCCATTCGGTCGCGTTCACCGAGGCGGCGCGGTCGCGGCGCGCGCTCGACACGATGCACCTCGCGGCAAAAGCACTTGCCATGACCGCGCTCGACGTGCTCAGCGAGCCGGCGCTCCTCAAACGTGCGAAGGAGGCGCACGCTGGCCGCGCCGCGTGACTGGCAGGGTGCCGAGCGTGACCCGTCCGAGGCCGCGCGCCTCGCGGCGCTGTACGACCTCGACACCGCGCCGCTGGAAGGCGGCCCGGACGTCGAGTGGTTCAGCGGTCTGGCACGCCGGACCGGTGGGCCGATCCTCGAGCTCGGGTGTGGCACCGGCCGAATTGCCGTGCCGATCGCGCAAGAAGGCCATCACATCGTTGGTCTTGACCGGTCGGGCGCGATGCTCGAGCGTGCCGAGCGCCGCGCGCGCCGAGCGAACGTCGAGGTTCGCTGGGTCGAAGGCGATATGCGCGCCTTCTCGTTCAACGAGGCCTTCGCGCTCGTCTTCGTCGCACTCAACTCATTCCTGATGCTCGACCCCGGCGATCGCTGGTCTTGCCTCGCGCGCGTGCGCGAGCACCTCGCACCGCGGGGCCGCGTGGCGATCGACGTCTTCCAGCCAGACCCCGAGGTCGTTGTCGGGCTCGACGGCGGTGTGGTCGACGAGTGGGAGCGAGTCGATCCGGAGAGCGCTCGTGCGGTGCGGAAGTTCTCGTCGAGCCGCGCCACTGTCGACGGCGTGACCCAGCGCATCTGGTACGACGAGACCGCCGACGACGGAACGGTCCGCCGCATCGGGGGGAACACCACACTTCATTACCTCTACCGCCGGGAAGCCGAGCTTCTGTTCTCGGAGGCGGGCTTCATCGTCGAGACGCTTCACGGTGACTACGACGGCAATCCGGCGGACGCCCAGTCGCGCAAGCTCCTCGTCGTCGCGAAACGAAAGGAGCGCGGACAGGGACGCGAGCGACGGCACTCGTGACCGACCTTCTCATTCGCGGAGGAACCGTGATCGATGGCACGGGCGCACCCGGTCGGCCCGCGGACGTCGCCGTGCGCGGCGGACGGATCGCGGCGATCGGCGCGGACCTGGCGAAGGATGGTGCGCGGGTCATCGATGCGAAGGATCGCGTGATCGCGCCGGGTTTCATCGACATCCACTCGCACTCCGACGAGGCCATGTTCGTGAACGACGCGCTCGAGAGCGCGCTGCACATGGGCGTGACGCTCGTCGTGTGCGGGAACTGCGGCGGCTCGTCGGCCCCGGTGAGCGGTCTCGCCGAGGCGGAGCTCGACCGGGAGCTCGCGCGTCTGAACGTGCAGCGGACATGGAAGTCGTTCGGCGAGTACGCCGATGCGGTCGACCGCGTCAAACCGTCGATCAACGTCTGCTCCTTCGTGGGTCACGGCACCCTTCGGTCATGCGTCATGGGCGCGGACGATCGCGCACCTACCAGGGACGAGCTGGCGCGGATGCGTGCGCTCCTCGCGAAGTCGATGGACGAGGGCGCGATCGGGCTCGCGTCGGGCCTCATCTACCCCCCCAGCGCGTTCGGGACGACCGACGAGCTCGCGGCCCTCTGCGAGGTCGTGCGCGACAAGGGCGGGCTCTACGCGAGCCACATCCGCAACGAGTCGACGAAGCTCCTCGACGCCGTCGAGGAGAACCTCGAGATCGCGCGGCGGTCTCGGGTCCGCGTCGAGCTCTCGCATCACAAAGCTTCCGGCCAGAAGAACTGGGGCAAGGTCAAGGAGTCCACCGCGTTGATCGAGCGCGCGCGGGCCGAGGGCGTGGACGTGACCGCCGATCAGTACCCCTACACGGCCTCGTCCACGGGTCTCGCGGTCACCATTCCGAACTGGGTGCACGAGGGTGGCACCGCGAAGATGTGTGAGCGTCTCCGGGATCCCGCGGTGCGGGCGCGTATCCGAAGCGAAGAGGTCGAGACCGGTCGCGCGTTCGACCGCATCGTCATCGCGCGCGCGCGTCTCCATCCGGAGTGGGCGGGGAAGAGCGTGCAGCAGCTCGCGGACGAGGCGGGTCGCGATCCGCTCGAGTGGTCGTGCGACGCATTGGTCGAGCACGACGGCGCCGTCGATATCGTCCACCACTCGATGAGCGAGGACGACGTGCGCCACGTCATGGGAAAGGAGTGGGTGTGCATCGGCAGCGATTCGCGCGCGAACGCGCCGTACGGTCCGCTCTCCTTCGGGAAGCCGCATCCGCGCTCGTACGGGACATTCCCTCGCGTGCTTGGCCGGTACGCGCGCGACGAGAAGGTGCTCGGGCTCGAGGACGCGGTGCGCAAGATGACGTCGCTCACCGCATCGCGCCCGCGCGTGCACGACCGTGGCGTCGTTCGGAAGGGCGCATGGGCCGACCTGGTGGTGTTCGATCCCGAGCGTGTGATCGACGCGGCGACGTACGACGATCCGCACCGGTACCCCGTCGGGATCGAGTACGTGATCGTGAACGGGGGAGTCGCGCTCGAACACGGCGAGACCGGGCGCGAGCGGCACGGCCGATTCCTCCGTCAGGGGCAGGACCTCGGCGGACGATGAGGATCGCGATCCTTGCCGAGGGCCAGTTCTCCCGCGCGACAGCGAAGACCGCGATCGGAGTGCTGCGGTACGCGCCGTTCGAAGTCGTCGCTGTCGTCGACTCCACGAGGGCGGGGAAGGACGCGGCCGAATGCGTTGGCGTCGGTGCGGGAGTCCCCGTCGTCGCGAGCGTGGACGACGCGATCGCACGTGGAGCCACGGTGCTGCTCATCGGCACGGCGGCCGCGGGTGGTCGGATCCCCGATGGCTATCGGGCGGCACTCGCGCGCGCACTTGAGCGCGGCGTCGAGGTCTGGAACGGACTGCACGAGCGCGTCCTCGCCGATCCGGCACTCGCCGCAGCCGCGAAGCGTGGCGGCGCGAAGGTGCGCGAGCTCCGCGAGCCGCCGGCGGATCTGCCGATTGGTGGTCATCGGACTCGGCGAGACGGTTCGCGGGTCGTCCTCACGGTCGGCTCGGATGCCGCGGTCGGGAAGATGACCGCCTCGCTCGAGATCGTCGCCGCTCTACGACGCGCGGGCGAGCGCGTCGAGTTCGTCGCGACCGGGCAGACCGGGATCGCGATCGCCGGCGCGGGCATCGCGGTCGACGCCGTCGTCGCGGACTTCATCGCCGGCGCGGCCGAGCTCATGGTGTGCGACGCGGCGGAGCGCGCCGACTGGGTGGTCGTCGAGGGACAGGGCTCGCTGACGCACCCCGGCTTCTCGGGCGTGACGCTCGGCCTGCTCCACGGGTCGGCTCCGGACGTGATGGTGCTCTGCCACGAGACGATGCGGCACAGCGTGAAGGGCTACGACGATCGGCAGCCCCTCCGCACGCTCCGCGAGTACGTCTCGATCTATGAGGACGCCGCGTCCTGGCGCCGTCCACCGGGTTATCCGGCCGCGCGTGTCGTGGCGGTCGCCCTGAACACCGCCGACGTCAGCGAGGACTTCGCGCGGGCGTCGATCGCCGCGGCCTCGCACGAGACGGGGCTCCCGGCCGCGGATCCCATTCGGGAAGGCGCGTCCGGGGCGGATCGCATCGCGCGAGCGCTGCGCGAGGGCGTGCCGGCGTGAACGTCAGCGTCCGCACCCTCGAGCTTCACCTCGCGGTGCCGTTCGCCATCAGCCGCGCGACGCATACGACGAAGAAAGTGGTGCTCGTCGAGCTTCGCGAGGGCGACCGCGTATCGCGCGGTGAGGGCGTGCCCGACGCGTTTTTCGGAGAGACCGCCGAGTCCGTGGAGCGGGACGTCCGCGGCGCGATCGAAGCGCTGTCGGAAGACCCGCTCGATCTGGCGGGGGTGGGAGCCGCGCTCGAGGAGCGCTTTCCTCACGGCGGCGCGGCGTGCTGCGCGATCGACGTGCTCGCGCACGACCGCGCCTCGCAGGCCGCGGGCGTCACGCTCCGCGACTTTCTCGGACTCGCGGGCGGCGAGCCACCCCCGACGTCGTTCACCATCGGGATCGCCGAGCCGGCGGTCATGGCCGAGCGCGCGGCCAGCGCCGCGGCGCAGGGCTTTTCGGTGTTGAAGGTCAAGCTCGGCCAGCGCGATGACGTCGCCGCGCTCTCGGCGGTGCGCGAGCGGTTCACCGGCACCATCCGGGTGGACCCGAACGCGGCCTGGACCGTCGACGAGGCGCCGGAGCGGATCGCGAGCCTCGTGCGGTTCGACCTCGAATTCGTGGAGCAGCCAATCGATCCCAAGGACATCGACGGGCTTCGGCGCGTGCGCCAGGCCTCGCCGCTGCCGATCGTCGCCGACGAGGCGGCGATCCGCGCGAGCGATGTTCCGCGCCTCGTCGGCGCGTGCGACGGCATCAACGTCAAGCTGCAGAAATGCGGCGGCGTGGCCGCGGCGCGCGCGATGATCGCGGCGGCTCACGACAACGGCATGAAAGTGATGCTCGGGTGCAGAGCGGCCGAGACGAGCGTCGCGATCGCTGCGGCTGCGCACCTCGCGCCGGCGGTCGAGTGGGCCGACCTCGACGGCAACCTTCTCATCACCGACGATCCCTATCGCGCGGTCGCGGTCGAACGCGGCCGGTTCGTTTTTTCAGATCGGCCGGGTCTGGGCGCGATCCCAGCGTCATGACATCGCATCGTCTCGAGGTCGCGGTCTTCGCGATCGCGGTCACGGTGTTCGGTCTCGTCGCGCTCGCACTCGGGTGGAGCGGCGACTGGGCCTATGCAGGACTTGCTCAGGCGACCGGCAACACGCCGACGACGTTCGTTCGACCGGGCGGCGGTCTTGACCCGGCGGGCCAGATTCCGGTGTCTCTTGATGACCTCCGCGATTGGCACCGCCGCTGGACCTCCTACGTAATCGGGCTGACCGACCAGCCACCAAACGCCGGCCCCGGTGGACCCCTGTTCACTCCCGACGAGTACGCGCACATGGCTGACGTGCGTGGTGTCTTTCGAGGCGCCGAGGTGGCCGCGGTGATTGCGCTCTTTGTCGTCACCTACCGCATCGCACGGGCCCGTCAACGCGGCGCTGCCATACGCCTCGTGCGCGCGGGCGCGCTTGTCGCGGCCGGCATCGTCGCGGTCATCGGTCTCGCGGCGGCGGTAGCCTTCGAGCCGCTGTTCCTGCTCTTCCACGACGTCTTCTTCCCGCAAGGTAACTTCCTGTTCGACCCGGCGACGAGCAATCTTCTCCGGCTGTATCCGGAGTGGTACTGGCAGGGCATAACGGCCGGTGTGGGAGTCTCGTTCATCGTGGTCGCGCTCCTCGCGGCCTGGCTCGCCCACGTCGCGCTCCATCGGCGGTCGACCACATACACTCGCGCCGCATGAAACGAGTCCTGCTCATCGAGGACCTGCCCCAGGTCGCTCAGCACCTCCAGCAGATGCTCTCCCGTGAAAAGGAAGCTGAGCTCGTGGGGGTGGAGAGCGACGGTGACGCCGCGCTCGTGCGCGTGACCACGGAAAAGCCGGACGGCGTCCTGATCGATGCGCTTCTCTCCGGCAAGAGCACCGGCTTCGACATCGCCAAGCGTGTCCGCGCCGCGTCGCCCGGGACGCGGATCGTGATGGTCACCGTCCCACAGCGCCCCATCGACCCCAAGCCGGACCAGGGCATCGACGCGGTCTTCGTCCTCCCCGGCGGAGCGAACGAGCTCGCGACCGCTCTCGCGATCGGCAAGCGCGACGTTCGGCTCAAGGGCCGGATGATCGTGTGCTTCTCCCCGAAGGGCGGATCCGGCAAGACGACGATCGCCATCAACCTCGCGACGATCCTGCGTCGCCGCGGTCACTCCGTTGCCCTCATGGATGGCGTCATGCAGTTCGGCTCTGTCCGTCACTCTCTTCAAGTGCCGCCCGCCACGCGGTCGATCGTCGATCTCCCGACCGGTCAGGGTATGCGCACGTCGCTCTCAGAGGTTCTCTGGGAAGGTCCGAGTGGCGTCGAGGTGCTTCTCGGCCCGCCGCGCCCCGAGGAGGCCGAGCTGATGGCGGCGCCCGATGTCGCGCAGGCCATGCAGCTCCTCGCCGAGGATCACGACTACGTGATCGTGGATGCGCCCTCGAGGCTCGGCGAAGAGACTCTCGCGATGCTCGACGTCGCCGACGTCATCCTCCTCGTCGTCACCTACATGCAGGCATCGATCGCGAACACGCGCGCGGCGGTCGACACGTTCGAGGCGCTCGGCTACAAGGGCAAGATCCCGATCCTTCTCGTCGTGAATCAATCCGACAACGCGGCCGGCATGTCGAAGGGCGGCATCGAGCACACGCTCAACCTTCCGGTGGTCGGAGAGATCCCGACGGACTGGAAGCTCGTGGCCGAGTCCCTCAACAAACAGCAGCCGTTCGTGCTCTCTTCGCCGAACGCCGCCGTGTCCAAGGCGATCGACGCGCTCGCGAACGCGCTCGTCCAGCAGCAGCGCCGCTAAACCTGGGGTGAACGGGGCCGCCGACCGGCCGATCGGCGTGTTCGACTCGGGCGTCGGCGGGCTCACCGTGCTGCGCGAGCTCCGCCGCCAGCTCCCGAGCGAATCGACCCTCTACCTCGGCGACGAGGCGCGGATGCCGTACGGCCCGCGCGAGCCGGCCGAGGTCGTCGGCTTCACGCGGGAGGCGATGCGCTGGTTCGCAAAGGCCGACTGCAAGCTCGTCGTGATCGCCTGCAACACGGCGACCTCGGTCGCGCTTGAGACGGTGCGCGACGAGTTCCCGGTGCCGACGATCGGCGTGATCCGGCCGGGCGCGGCCGCGGCTCTCACCGCGACGGCGCGCCGCGCGGTCGGGGTACTGGCGACCGTGCTGACCGTCCGGAGCGGCGCGTACGTCCGCGCTCTCCGCGATCTCGATCCGCTCGTCGACGTCGCGCAGCAAGCTTGCCCCAAGCTTGTGCCGCTCGTCGAGGACGGCAAGGCCGAGAGCCCCGAGGCGCTCGCAGCCGTGCGCGAGTACGTCGAACCGCTCCTCACCGAGGGCGGCGTGGTCCGCCCGGTCGTCGACACGCTCCTCCTCGGCTGCACTCACTACCCGCTACTCCGCGCCGCCATCGAGAAGGTCGCCGGTCGTGACGTGCGCGTCGTCGACTCGGCGACGACGACAGCGCTCGCGGTCCGCGAGGTCCTCGCCTCTCACCGGCTCACGCGCGAGGGCGGTAGCGCGGAGCACGCGGTCTTCTGCACGGGCTCGGTCGAGCGGTTCCGCGCGATCGCTAGCGCGATCTTCCACGAGGATCCGCCGGACGTCCGCGAGACACGCCTCGCCTCATGAACGTCGTCTCCGCGATCACGGGGCTGCCCTACGTCGGCAAGACCACGCTCTTCAACCTGCTGACCGGGGCGCACGCCTCCACCGGGGCCTTCGCCGGCGCCGAGGCGGAGACGAACGTGGGCGTCGCCAAAGTCCCCGATCCGCGTGTCGAGGAGCTCGCCGCGCTCTACCGGCCGAAGAAGATCACCCACGCCGAGGTCATGTACCGCGACATCGGCCTCGCGCGCGCGGAGAAGCCGGGTCAGGCCATCTCGCCCCAGAAACTCGGCGATCTGCGTACCGCCGACGCGATCGTCCACGTCGTGCGCGCCTTCAGCGCGCCGTCCGTTCCGCACGTGGACGGTTCGGTCGACCCGGTCCGCGATCTCTCGACGGTCGAGCTCGAGCTTCTCTTCGCCGACCACGCCGTGGTCGAGCGGCGCCTCGAGCGCATCGAGCCGGAGCTGCGCAGCTCCAAGGGGCCGGAGCGCGAGACGAAGGAGCGCGAGAAGGCCGTGCTGCTGCGCGCGTTCGCGGCGCTCGCTGAGGAGCGCCCCCTGCGCGACCTGGATCTCGACGCGGACGAAGAGAAGGCCATCCGCGGATTCCGCTTCCTGACGCGAATGCCGGTCCTCGTCGCGGTGAACCTCGACGAGGACGACGTCGGCGATCCGGAACGGGTCATCGGCCCGGTCCGCGAGGCCGCGAAAAAGCATCGCGCGAGCGCTGTCGTCCCGGTATCCGCGAAGCTCGAAGCGGAGATCGCAGAGCTGGCGCCTGAGGAGGCGGCGTCGTTCCGCAAGGAGCTCGGCCTCGCCGAGCCGGCCCTCGACCGGCTCATCCGCGCCACATACGAGCTGCTCGGGTTGTGCTCCTTCTTCACCGTAGGAGACGACGAGGTGCGCGCGTGGACGGTCCCGTGCAACGCGCCCGCTCAGCAGGCGGCGGGGGTGATCCACACCGATCTCGAGCGCGGCTTCATCCGCGCCGAGGTCATCGCGTGGCAGGAGCTTCTCAAGGCGGGAAGCGAGGCGAACGCGAAGAAGCTCGGCGTGATGCGGACGGAGGGGAAGACCTATCCGGTGAAGGACGGCGAGATCCTGCACGTCCTCTTCAATGTCTGATGTTCGACCTGGTCACGATCGGACACACCGCGCGCGACGAGTTCGAGGGCGATCCCGAATGGCGCATCGGCGGCACCGCGACCTACGCGGCTGCGGCAGCGGCATGTCTTGGCGACCGTGTCGCCCTGCTCACACGGGTCGGCCCGAACGAGCGCGAGCGGCTCGCCGCGCGTTGCCGTGAGCTCGGCATCGAGCTGCACGCCCTCGAGAGCGCGGTCACCACGACCTTCTCCTTTCGCTACGTCGACGGCCGCCGCCGGCTGCGCCTGAAGGCGCGTGCGAAAGGGATCGGCGCGGACGCGATCCCACCAGAGCTCCGCGACACGCGTTCGGTCGTGCTCGCCTCGATCGCCCACGAGATCGAGCCGACCGTCTTCTCGGTGTACGCGGGGGTCCCTCGCGTCCTCGCCGCCCAGGGTTACCTGCGGTCGTGGGACGCCGACGGCACGATCCGACGGCGCGAGTGGGAGGACGCGCATGACGTGCTCGCACGCGTCAGCGTGGCGGTGGTGAGCGAGGAAGACATCGAGGGCGACTTCGATCTCGCGCGCGGCTGGGCGCGCACCGCACCGGTGATCGTGACCGTCGCGGAGCGCGGCGCGATCGTGCTACGCGGCGGGTGGGAGGTCGAGGTCGGGGGGTACCCTGCGAACGAGGTGATAGATCAGACCGGCGCGGGCGACGCCTTCTGCGCCGGGCTCGCGCTCGGGCTCGCGGACGGAGACGAGCTCGAAGCGGCGACGCGATTCGCGAACGCGGTCGCGTCGTTCGCCGTCGAGGGCGTCGGCACGGCTGCCCTCGCGTCTCGGGACCAGGTGCAGGCTCGGATGGGAAGTCATTCGCCCTCCCTCTCGTCGAAGTCCTCGGACAGCACGCCGCCGGGCCGCACGATCCCGTAGTCGGCCTCGACCGGGCTCGCCAGCTCGAGGCCGGACGCCCGCATGTGCTCGAGCTCGTGCGCGTAGTCGCGAAGCTTCTGCGCGGCATCGGTGAGCGTCCTCGCCCCCTCGATCGACCACTTGCCGCGGATCGTCAGGCTCCCGCAGTCGGGGCATTCGTAGATGGGCTCGCCAACCTCGATTTCTTCCACGTCGCCCTGGCTCACTCGTCGTCCTCCACGAGGCGCATGGGCGACTCCTCCCCAGGTCGGACGATGAACGCGTAGTCGTCGCTCACCGGCTGCTCCAGCTCGAAGCCCGCTCGCGCGAGATCATCGAGCTCCTCCGCGCGCTCGCGGAATCTGGCCGCAGCCTCGGCGAGAGTCGTCGCACCATCCATCGTCCACTTCGCGCGCATGACGACATGGCCCCAGTCGCGCCACTCTTCCATGCAGTCGCGAAGCCACTGCCCGTCCACCACGCGCCGCCAGTCTTCGTCCATCGCGCCTCGTACATCGGAACGCGCTTGCGGTCAGTGGATCGGACTGGTCTTCGTCTCCTTTGAGAGCGGCGCGATGTACTGCGCGTAGAGGCGGCCCCACGTTCCGTCGCGGATCACGCCGGCGAGCCACGTGTTCAAAAAGGGGAGGAACCCCTCACGATCCGAGGTGTTCTTCTTCGTGCCGATCGCGTAGCGCTCCTCCAGGAGCGGCTTCCCGACGATCTTGGTGTTCGGGTCCTGACCGACGAGGCCCCAGAGGGTGAGCTCCGCCGCGCCGATGGCATCGACCTGGCCTTGCTGGAGCGCACCGAGACATGACGCGTACGTGTCCAGCGCGAGGGTCCTCGCGGAATCGTTGACCTCGCCGACGTGGGCGTCCACGCCGGACCCGTTCTGCACGCAGACGGTTTTTCCGTCCAGGTCCGCGAGGTCTTTGACCTCGTCGTTATTCGACCGCACGAGGATGCGTTCGCCGGTGACGAAGTACGTATCCGTCAGGTCGACCGCCGCCGCGTCCTCCGGGGTCACCGGAAGCCGCGCCAACACGACGTCTGCCTGCGAGCTCGTCAGCGCCGCCACCGCTGTGCCGCGGTCGACAGGGATCCACTCGATGACCGTGTCGATGTCCTGACGCGGCCCGAAGATCGCCTTCGCGAGCTCACGCCCGAGGTCCGGCTCGAACCCCGAGTAGCGCCCGCTGGCATCGCGGCTCGAGAACGGAGCCGCCTTGTCGAGAAGGCCGATCCTGATCTTGGCCCTTGTCTGGAGCGCGTACATGTACGTGGCGAGCTCGAAGCGCGGCCGCGTCGGCGTCGGCGACGCCGCCGGAGCGTGGCTCGGCTCGGGCGACGCCTGCGGCAGGCATGCGACGAGTGCGAGGACGATCGCGGCCAGCGCGACGACGCGCGAAGCTCCCACGAGCGGAGCGTACTGGTCGTCGGTTTCGGCGCGGTCGCTTACGCTCGCCGGGTGGACGTTTTCGCTCCCGCGCGGTCCGCGCTTGCGACTCTGCCGGGCGAGGCCGGCGCGTTCGCCGCTGACATGGCTGGGCACGCCCTCTTCTGCCAGAACGAGGATGAGCCCTTCCCATCGGCCTCGGTCATCAAGCTGCCCCTGGTGATGACGCTTTACGCCGATGCGGCGCGGGGCCTCATCGATCTGGACGAGCGAGTCGTCCTCGGCGATCGGGTCGACGGGAGCGGAGTGCTGCGGCACCTGCGCGACGTCGAGCGCCTATCGCTCCGCGATCTGGCGATGCTCGCGATCATCGTCTCGGACAACACCGCGACGAACCGGCTCATCGAACGGATCGGTCTCGACCGGGTGGGGGAGCGGATGCGCGAGTGGGGCTGCGCCAAGAGCCGGCTCTCGAGGAAGATGTACGACTTCCAGGCCGCGAAACAGGGACACGAGAACCTCATGACGGCACGCGAGACCGTCTCGCTCCTCGGGCGACTCGTGCGCGGCGAGTGCGAGGACCGGCGGACGAGCGACGCGGTCCTCGCGGTGCTCGAGCAGTGCCAGGACCGCACGATGTTGCTGCGGTACCTGCCCTACGCCGCGAAGGTGCCGCACAAGACCGGGACGCTCGACGAATCGCGCAACGATGCGGCCATCGTTCCGGGCGAGAATCCGGTCGTCGTCGCGGCCTTCACCCGCAAGCTGCGCGACACCGGGGCCGCGGTCTCGTGGCTCGGGATGCTCGGCTGGTGCGCCTACCGCGCCGCCGGGAATCCGGGCGATCCTCTTCCCCCGGAGCTCACTCGTACCGCATGATGCGCGCGTGAGCTCGCGTCATCGTCGGCGGTCGCGGCGCGTTCGCTTCGGTCGGAACCTCGCGGCGGTGTCGCTGGCCCTGGCGGGCCTCGTGCTCGC
>Ga0070698_100000654_pt1 | contig 37064 bp, 34 predicted proteins | sample KBSK1502metaG_FD_65477 | JGI IMG/M metagenome (GOLD analysis project Ga0070698, IMG submission 65477) | Corn, switchgrass and miscanthus rhizosphere microbial communities from Kellogg Biological Station, Michigan, USA - KBS K1-50-2 metaG | ecosystem: Host-associated > Plants > Roots >... | reverse complement strand
TTGCATCCGATTGAGCCGGTCGAACCTAAAATGGCTACGCCGCGTGCTGACATGGGATCTAATTCAATTCTAAGGACTCGTTGGGGGCGAGGCCGGGTCGGAGCCGTAGCCCTTGACCAGATCAACCGTTTGCCCATCACGATCGTAACTGGCGCCGGTCACCCGCCACGATCGATTGTTGCGGTATGAAAGATCGACTCTGACGTCGTTGATAGTGCGCTTCTCTCCATAAACCTTCAGGTGGAGGGTAGCTTCGCCATCAGTGTTCTGTACGTTGATGTTCCCGCTGATCACCGAGCCAAAGTCTTTCACTTCGCCGATGTCTTGCTTCAAAATCTCGTTACTGCGCAGAAACGTGCGCGACGCCTCAGCAGCTTCGCTGTTATTCATGGCGTGAAAACCGAACCACACAATCCCGCCCACGAACAACCCCACAATCAACGCCAGCACCGCGAAAATTCCGACGATGATTAAGATTATTTTTTTGGTGCTCATTTATGAGTTGAAATACAACCTGGCAAAATAGTAGATGACCGGAGCATTGAACAGCAAGCTGTCGATCCGATCCAGAACGCCGCCATGACCGGGCAGAATTTGTGCCGTATCTTTCGCGCCGGCACTACGCTTCAGAGCGCTCTCCGTAAGATCGCCGATCACGCTGATCACATTCATTAAGGCTGCCAGGGCCAGCGCAAGCTTCGTCGGCAACTCCAGAAAAAACCAGTAATGGGCCGCAACGGCAAGCAGCAAACTACCAAGCATTCCCGCCACCGCGCCTTCCCAGGTCTTGCCGGGGCTAATACCTGGCGCCAGTTTGTGTTTACCAAACGCTCGTCCGCCATAGTAGGCGGCCGCGTCCGCCCCCATGATGACCAGAAAGAAAAACGCGAGTAGATGTGTTGAGAGTTGTTGCGTAAAGCCCACTCGCAGCGCGATCAGGTGCCCACCAAGCAGCACCACGTACATCACGCTGAGGACGGTGATGCCGGCCGAAGTGATCATCCTGTCGAACGGAGCGCCACGCAGCATTGCGGCCACAAGCGATCCAATCGTCAGCAGGATCAGGATGATCTGAATCATCAGCAGATCCGGCGGTCTTCCCGGACGGGTAAAATAGAAGTTGGTTAAGAGCGCGGCTGCGCTGAGTAATCCAGCCGCGGCATCGGCGCGAATCTGCTGTTTGCGCGCCAACAACCAGAATTCAATCAGGGCGACGATCAATGCCGCGCCTGCCAGCACCGCAAACAAGAGCGCAAGTTTTGGAACGACGATCGAAACAACCAGAATCGGCAGCAGCACTGCCGCCGTGATCACCCGCGCTAATGCCGGCGGAAGATTCCCGAGGAACGATTTAGATTTTGGCTCTGGTGGTTTCGTTTTCAATGGTAGTTAGTTGTGTCAGAAGCCCGACCCCGGGGCCCCAGCCGGGCAGCCCGGCTGGGGTGGGGCGGTCAGGGAGGGGTCATGACGGAACAGGCCCTCTCTGATTGTCGGGCTTCTGACACTTCTACTTTGCGTTTGCGACCAGTTTCAGTCCTCCGAAACGGCGGTTGCGTTGCTGGTAATCGACCACAGCCTCGAGCAGGTGCAGGCGACGAAAATCAGGCCAGAGTGTCTCAGTCACATAAATTTCAGCATAAGCACTCTGCCACAGCAAGAAGTTGGAAATTCTTAGTTCACCGCTGGTGCGTACCAGCAAATCAAGCTCCGGCAAGTTTTTTGTGTACAGCTCTTGCTCAATATCCTCTTCGCTCAGTTCATCCGCTGATCTGCCCGCGGCGAAAAGCTTCCGCATCGCTGCGCGACAAGCATCGACAATTTCGGCGCGCCCGCCATAATTCAAGGCCACGCTTAAGATCATGCCCGTGTTCGACGCGGTCCGTTCGGACGCGCGCGCGATCTCGTTCCGGACGGTTGGCGACAGCACCTCAATCCGGCCGATCGTCTGAAAGCGAATATTTTGCCTGTTGATCTCGTCCAGCTCGAGGCGCAAATATTTTCTCAGCATGCGCATGAGCGCATCGACTTCATAACGCGGACGCTTCCAGTTTTCCGTTGAGAAGGCGTAGAGCGTCAAAGCTCCGATTCCCAACCGGGCGCCGGTATCAACCGCGGCGCGCACCGCTTCGACGCCCGCGCGATGACCAGCAATGCGCGGCTGACCGCGTTGCGCGGCCCAACGTCCGTTGCCGTCCATAATTATAGCGACGTGTCGAGGCAGGCGCTCCCAATCGACCGCCGTAAGCAAACGCTCGTCGGGACTACCTTGAGTGACAACCTCTGCGAAATCAGCCAGCACTGTTCTTATTCCAGTTCAGAGTTCAAGCTATAGAAGGTCACAACCTAAAGGTTGAACTCTGAACATCACCCTAAAGCTTTCCAATTGATTACGTTTCATTCTTACTGCTGGGGCGGGCACTGTCAATCATACCGCACCCTCAAGAGCGTCAGGCCGCAGGCCGGCGCAGTTGCTCCGACAAGGTTGCGGTCCCCTTCCCTGATCGCGCGCTTGACGGTGGCCGCTTCAATTTCACCGCGCCCAACAGCCAGCAGAGTCCCGACGATCGATCGAACCATGTATCGCAGAAAACCGTCAGCGGTCACCGTGAATTCAATCAAATGAGAAAGCCCACGCCCGTCCCAGCCGTCGCCGATGTCCACTTGTGTCAGCGTTCGCACACGCGTCTCAGCGTCCGACTGCGCGGCAGAGAAAGCCGTCCAATCGTGCTCACCGAGGAAGAGCGACGCGCACTCGCGCATTAGCCTAAGATCAATCGGCCGCGATTCGTGATGCGCAAAGCGGGACCAGAACGGCGACATCACCGGCCCGTGAACCAGGCGATAGACATAGGTTTTGCTGATCGCCGAATAGCGCGCGTGAAATTCATCGGGGGCGACATCGACGAATAGCACGCGCACGTCGCGCTCCAGATTTCCGTTGATGGCGTTAATCAGTTTCCCGGGTGAGATGTGGCGTTGAAGGTTGACGCTGGCCACCTGTCCTTCGGCGTGCACGCCGGCATCCGTCCGGCCGGACCCATGAACTTTGACGTTGCGATCATCCAGCAGTGAAAGCACTCTAATTAGTTCGCCCTGGACCGTACGCAACCCATCTTGAATCTGCCACCCATGAAAGTCCGTGCCGTCATATTGGATCAGGAGTTTGAAGTTCATCTCACGATTTATATGTTTAGCTAATTCTTCGGCTTCCAGGCTTGACCGCCTCATCGCCTCGCTGGCAAGCTTCGCAATCAACAGCCGCGACAGCCGGAACATCCAGCGCCGCCAGCGACACGAGCGGTACGCCCACATCAGCCTTGCCACCCGAACGATCGATAATCGCAGCGGCCGCGACCACCGTTGCTCCCGCCGCAGTTACCGCAGCAATTGTTTCGCGCGTCGAACCGCCGGTGGTAATGACGTCTTCCACTACCAGCACGCGCTGGCCCGCGCGCACCTGGAATCCTCTGCGCAAAGTCATCCGGCCTTCGACTCGTTCTGTCCAGATGAACCGCTCTCCAAGTTGCCGGGCCACTTCGTATCCGATCACGATGCCACCGATGGCCGGTGAAGCGACCGTCTCGATCTGTTCGCCCGCAAACTGTTGGGCCAGGGCCGCGCCGAATTCCACAGCCGCCGGTGTTGATTCCAAAGCGATGGCGCATTGCAGGTAGACCGGGCTGTGCAGGCCGCTGGACAGAATAAAATGGCCCTCGAGCAACGCCCCGGCGCTCTTAAACTTCGCGATTACTTCATCTGCCTTCATCGTTTCACGGTGTCCGCGTTTAGAGTACCGACTTTAGTCGGGTCTTTGTTGTTGAAAAAAGCCCAACTGAAGTTGGTGCTCTAAACCAGACCTTCTATCGTTTCAGAAAACATCTGCGAAAGACTACAATGCCTTCCGATGGAATCTCATCATAGTCTGATTTCCGATTCGGCGCTGGTCCAGGAGACTTTCGAACTCCTGAGCCGCAACGGTGGGCGCGCCCGGGTCACCGAAATCGTCGACATAGTGTTTCGTCTCGCTCATGCTGATCCGGACTTGGCTGCTTCGCTGGTAAGCGATCTGGTTCACAACGATCCTCGCTTTAGGATTGAAGCAGGTTACCTCACAATCATCGACGATCCGGTTGAACACCTACTCCTGAGTGAACTCGACTTTGTGGTACTCGATATTGAAGCAATTGGCTCTAAAGGCCTGCCCGCGAGAATCATCGAACTTGGCGCTTATCATGTTCGCTCAGGGAAAATCATCGGCGAGTTTCAAAGTCTGGTCGATCCGGGTGTGCCGCTGCCGCGCTTCATAACAATGCTTACAGGCATTTCAGATCAAATGCTCAAAGGCGCTCCAAAGTTTTCCGAGATCGTTAACGCCTGGCTTGATTTTGCTGGAGACGCGGTGCTGGTAGCCCACAATTCAAAATTCGATCTGGCCCTGCTGAACCGCGAGATCGGCCGCGTGTTTCCCGGCGCCCGAATGCGGAACGCCGAACTCTGCACCGTAAAACTGGCCCGGCGCCTGCTGCGATCCCTGGACAGTCACAACCTTGATGCCCTGGTCCAATATTTCGGACTTGAAATCGCCCAGCGTCACCGGGCTGCGAGCGATGCGCGTGCTACTGCCGGGTTACTGCTCCACTTGCTGGCTCAACTGGAATCCGAAGGCGTGCGCACTCTCTCGGAAGCTCGCAGGTTCCGCAAGGATGGCTCACCGATCGACTTTGGGCTTCAGTTAGCTCTCGACGTCTGATAGCGGTTCCGGCGTAGCGCCGCGTTTCATCAAATTCTTACCGACGAAGAAGATAATAATCAGCAGGGCCAGACCGACGCCGATCACTGGATAGTACCGGCTCAGGATTTCTTTAGCATGTTCGCCATAGTGCGCGGCGAGATAGCCCTCCAGCAGATAACGAAAAGTACGTCCGGCGGCAATTGCGATCGTGAAACGCACCAGGTTCAGCCTGAACACACCCGCCGAAACCACAAACAGCTTGAAAGGAAAAGGCGGCGGCAAGAGCGAAGCCACCAGCACCGATAGAACGTCATATCGATCGATCAGGTCCTTAACCCGTTTTTGCTTTTTCTCAGAAAAACGACGCAGCGCCCGGTGCCCCGCGCGCTCGGAAATCTTGTAGAGACCTACACAACCAGCCGTCGATCCCAACGTCGCCGCTGCCACATAAATCAACATCCACGATGGCCGCGCAGCCGACTGCAACAAAAGCACGGCGTCCACGCCACCCGGCATGGGTATAAAGAGCGAGTCAAGAAACGCAATCGCCAGCAGCCCGAAGGGGCCAAACGAAACGAGGTAACCGGAGAACTTTGTCAGCGCCCCCGTGATTTTATGAATAATTGTTTTCAATAAATTGACCGTATCCTTTCAAGATCTATTCGCTCGATCATTTTCCGTCTCCCAACTTCGCCGCGGCCCGTCCCTTCGTTGACAAGAGATAAACTGCCAGCGCGACTACGAGAAGGCAAGCCACGACGCTGAAGATTACGATTCCATTGTCCTTAGAGAACCGCAGCACCCTCTCGCCATAGAAGACTGCAAGCGTACCTTCGACATAATAACGGAGCGAACGAGCCAGCAATATCGTCAACAGGAATTTTCGCCGGGGAAACTGCAAGGCGCCCGCAGTGGCCACGAAGATCTTGAATGGCATGGGCGGTGGAAGCAAAGCGGGAATCGCCAGCGCCAGAATGCCAAACCGCGCATACCAACCTTCGACCCGTTCGATATGGTCCACGCGAAACTTGCGATGTAGTACCGCGCGGCCGCCGCGGCTCAGAATCGTGTAAAGCAGAAGACAGCCGAGTACTGATCCGATCGCCGCGAACATCGGAAAAAAGAAGACCGCGCGCGGGTGCGTGTAGCAACGCGCCACGACCAGATAGTCGTTCACCTCTGGCAGCGACAACAACGAAGAATCGAGCGCGCCGATCAGAATCATCGCGGGTCCGGCCACAAAAATCGGCACGTGCACGATGAAGTGACCCAGGCGTCTGGCGAGGGCATGCAACCAATCAAACATAGAAACAGATTTTAGAGTTCAAGCTTTAGCGTGCTCTTTTTATTTTAGCAATCTAAAGACTGAACTCTGAACCAACTCTATTTGGCTGGCTTAAAGATTGAGGGAGTATCGTAAGTAACACCGACGGTGAGTCCCGACCGCGGGCTGAGCCTTGTCAGCCCTTTGATGCCGGCAAAATCGAAGCGCAGTCCGGAAGCGCGGACCTGCATCCCCAAACGCGCCTCGCCTTGCGATTCAGTTCCCAGTGGCCCGCTGCCGGGCCGCGTGTTAGTCCGCCCGTTGACTTCGCCGGCGAGACTGAACTGTTGGTTGAGCCGCACGATGCCGGCAAGGCCATACATCAAAACATCGTTCTGCGAAAACAGACCCGTGGGTGCAGTAAGAATTCCAATTCCCAGATTGCCGAAAGTATTGACGCGCGCGTTCTGGCCGAACTTCTTGCCAAACAGGACCTGGCCGTAAGCGTTGGTTTGATTCAACCCAATGCCGCGACCCTGGTTTGAATTCGGCAGTTGCACGCCGAAACGAAAACCCAGCGAAGGCAAATGGGCCGTCTCGTTGCGCAGCTTGATCTTGGTCCAGAGAGTGAAGTCACCCACATCGTTTGTTGAGTTCGCCCCGGCCGCGACGCCCAGCGGGATGGTGCTGGGCCCGCGTGAATTAATGCTCAAAAAGTTTTGGGCCACACCCTCAATTTGTACTTCGACATTGGGCGCCAGTCCGATGCTGATACCGATTACGCCTGCGCGTGTCAGATCGCCGGTCAGTCCTGAGACCGGAAACCTCGCCTTCTGCACAAAATCGACTCCTGCTTCGATCCGCAGCGAGCCGGGCGGAATGATATCCACGTCCTCGGTGAGTAGCGGACGTTGCTGGCCCCAGGCGACAGGGGCAGCACAGAGCGCAAACGCCACCGCGGCGACGCTGACAGCAATTGACTTGATTCGGTTAAGCACCTTGATTTGGTTTTCCGGAGCGACTTCTAAGTTCAGGCGGATTGTAATGCGCGTCAGCTCGGCGCGTCAACGACAATAGTTTCAATTGTCTTCTGCTTCGCTTTGCGCCTTTCGCTTTCCCCTGCGTCTTTGCGCGAAACTGCTTTGGCTCCTTATCAGTTCACGCAAAGGAGTAAAGCCGACGCCGAAGGCTTTAAGAAAACCGAGAGTCCTGCGTTACGGCCTTTTCATCACCTGAAAGGAATCGAAATATTTATTGGCTTTAATGTCTGCCGTGGCCTCGCCCGCTTTTGTGGTAATGAACTGAACCACATAGACGCGGTGGTCGATATCATAAAACCTCGCGAAGATTACGAACTCAGACCCGGCTTCGTCTTTCGCCGCGACGTGTATTTCAAGCCCCGGAGCGCCAACCAAACTGATCGACCGCTCGCTAACCAACGTTCCTTTCACGGCATTGACCATACCGTCGCGACCTTTCGCGAGAGTAAAAGTCGTGGGCGGCGAGTAGTCAAAATATCCGATCATGTAGACAACATTCGCCCCGGTCACAGTGGCTTTGTATTGCGTGAACTTGTTGCCGCTGGTCGAAGTTGCCTCCTGACTATCGACCGTTGGTTGGCTGGGTAACAGCACGCTGTAGCGGCCTTCTTTCGAATCGTACCTGATCCACTCGTCATGGGTCTGAGCGCTTACGAGCGTGGAACTAATGAAAAGGAGGAGGATCGCAAAGAATCCTCTGCCGGTGACGATCGTAATTGACATGGTTTGGTTTCTGCGACTCATTGAGCGTCCCTTTCGCGGGTCATGATTCCAAACAGCCTCAAGATTCTAGAGAGTTGTGACGCTACTGGCAATAGTTCCTTTGGAAATGCCGGGTTCACCGCAATCGCGGGTTGAGGTGCAGTACCTGCGTGAGCGGGTGGGCCAGACGCTCAACCTACTCTGAGCAATCAGCATCAATCAACGATGTGCTACCATGACGTTTTTTGCAACGCTGAATTCTTCAACCAAAAGGCGAACCAATGAAAATCAGTCTAAGGAGAATACTACTATTAGTCCTGGTTGCCGTGGTTCTGGGCGCTGCCGCAAGCTCTATTCAATTCCCGCGCGCAGCCGCTCAGCAAGCCAGCAACACCCTTACCATGCCCGGCCTGCACAGCAGCGTCACCATTCGCCGTGACGAACGCGGCATTCCTTACATTGAAGCAGCCAACGATGATGATCTCTATTTCGCGCAGGGTTACGTGACCGCGAGCGATCGTCTCTGGCAGATGGACGTGCAACGACGGGCCGCGCGCGGTGAGTTGTCCGAGATATTTGGTCCCGCGACGCTCGTTTCGGACAAACAACATCGGACCTACGGCTTTGGGAAAACCGTCGACGAGACCGCGGCGCACTTGCCGCCCGATCTAAGCGCGGTCCTGAATGCGTACGCCAAAGGCGTGAACGCCTACATCGCTTCCCTGACCAGCCAAAACATGCCGCCCGAGTTTCTCATCTTGCAGTACAAGCCGAGCCCGTGGAAGCCCGCTGATTCACTGGCGGTGGGAAAACTCATGGCAGAGTATCTGTCTACTTCATACCAAATCGACATCATGCGCGCGGCTCTGGCCTCGCTGCCAAAAGAAAAACGCGAAGCCTTATTACCCGAGGTGTCTCCGCTGGATGTGATCGTTGTTGGCAAGGATGGCAACCCCGCACGCGCCGTCACGAATAACGTTGCCACGCCTCGGCCCAATCACGACGTTTTAGCTGCGGTCGCCGAGATGATTGAGAGTGATCGCCTGTCGTTCGAGCGACTCGGCATTCTCGATTACGCCGCAACAGTTCAAGCGAGCAACAACTGGGTCGTTTCCGGCAAACGCACAGTTTCTGGTAAGCCTCTGCTCGCGAACGATCCACACATACCGGCTTCGGCGCCTAGTGTCTGGTACTTAACCGAACTCTCCGCGCCCGGCTTGCACGTGGCGGGCGCGACATTTCCGGGAGCGCCGGGAATTATTGTCGGCCACAACGATCGCATCGCCTGGGGCGTCACCAACCTCGGGCCGGATGTTCAGGATCTTTATCTCGAGAAGTTTGATAAAGATAACAACGCACGTTACCAAACTCCGAATGGTTGGCGCGATGCCGGCATTCGCCGCGAACTAATAACGGTTCGCAAGGGATTTGCTGACACCAGTACTGACACTGTGACAATGGACGTGACGGTAACGCGTCATGGCCCAATCGTGATCGAGAAGGCAGGGGAGCGATACGCGTTGCGTTGGACCGCGCTGGATTCAACTTTGAACGAGGCCGGGGCATTCCTCCAGGCAGATCGGGCGCGCAACTGGAAAGAGTTCATGTCGGCCTTGAGTACTTACGGTGGTCCAACCGGGAACTTTGTTTATGCCGACGTTGATGGACACATCGGTTATTACGGCGCGGGTAGAGTTCCAATTCGAAAGAGCGGCGATGGCACCGTACCCTACGATGGATCGACCGACGCCGGCGAATGGACCGGCTGGATCCCATTCGACAAGATGCCTCACGTTTATGATCCCCCAGCGGGCATCATCGTTACCGCTAATCAGCGCATTACCGGCACCGACTACCCGTACCTTCTGACGCATCACTGGGCGCAGCCGTATCGGGCGCGCAGAATTCTTGACCTGCTATCCCAAAAGCCGAAGCTCAGCTCAGATGACTTTCGCAGGATTCAGGGCGATGTCTTTTCCATTGGCCTGTCTACCTTTGCGCATGACAGCGCAAAACTACTCAAGCCTCTGATCGCCACCGACGATCTCAAGTTTAGCGCGTCGATCTACGCGCTTGAAAAGTGGGACGGCGAAGTGAAAGCCGATTCCGCGGTCGCGCCCCTCGCATACCAAATGCGAGCCGCTTTTCGCACCCGCATTTTGACGGCAGCGCTCGGCCCCGACCTGCTTAAGATCTACGATTGGCATAACGCGGAGATTCTTATTGATCGGCTGATGAGCGAGCAGCCGAAAGACTGGCTGCCGAAAGAATTCAATAGCTATGGCGATCTCTTGAAGGCTTGTTACAACGACGCCCGGCAGGCATTGACGAAGGTCGCCGGCGCTGACGAATCAAAATGGATTTGGGGAGAGATTTACAAAGTTCGCTTCAATCATTACCTCGCTGCTGCTCCCTTCGTCGGGATGCAGTTTGCGATTGCCCCGTTTCCGCAGAACGGGGTCGGCAGTCTCGGTGCCACGGTGAACGTGGGCAGCGGTGTCTCGATGCGTCTAATCGCCGACCCCAGCGATTGGGACAAGACCCAACACGGAATCACCCTTGGTGAATCCGGGCTTGTGAAGAGCCCGTATTGGAAGGATCAACTCGAAGACTGGCGCAACGTCACCCCGCGCGCGTTTCCATTCACGAAGGCTGCGATTGAAAGCGCAACGAAGGAAACTCTGATACTGGAACCGTCACGACCGTGATGGTGCGCGGACATCTTGTGGTGGCAATGAGGTCAGTACCACCTGCGTGAGCGGGTGGACCATACGCTCAACATGCCCATATTGAAACTTGGTCCCACCCGCTCACGCAGGTGGTACTGACCTCATACCGACATGGCTGATACCGCTACCATGAAGCCTCCTGACGAATCCTGGCGTCTTTTCATAGCTATCGAACTACCCGCTACCCTGCGCACGCGCGTCCAAGATCACATCGATCAATTGAAAAAAGCATCGCCCGATGCCCGAGCCAGTTGGACTCGAGAAGAAAACCTGCACCTCACAATAAGATTCCTGGGCGACACACCGGTAAATAGAGTCGAAGCCCTTTCGCAAGCCGCCGCACGCGCCGCCGCCCAAGTTTCACCCTTTGAAGTAATCATCGGCGGTTGCGGTGCATTCCCCACTCGTGGCCAACCCCGCGTTCTCTGGATCGGCATCGAAGATCCAACCGGCGCTCAGAACAAACTCTACCGCGCCCTCGAAGACGAATGTGCCAGGGCAGGCTTCCCCCGCGAAGCGCGCCCATTCCATCCACATCTCACCATCGCACGCCTGCGCCAACCCCACGGCGCCCGCCGCCTCGTCGAGCTACATGATGAGATCGGATTCGATCCCGTTCCGGTAAACGTTTCCGATGTGTGCTTGATTAGAAGCGAACTCAAGCGTGAAGGTTCGAGATACACCGTGATCTCGCGACATGCTCTTTGAGGTCAGTACCGCACGCTTTAGCGACCGGTTCGTGTCAGTGAGGCGTCGCTATCCAATACCGTTTACCTTCATAGCACGATATCTCTACTCATTTCGCCCCGGCGTAGAAGCATCCACGAGAGCGTGCTCGAGTACATCGCGCAGATGCTTACCACCCTGTCCCGGCGCATAGCCGCGCCAGTGACTGAGAACGCGCCCATCAGGCGCGATGACCAGCGTTTGCGGAATCGCATTGCGTCCGTTCATCAGCGCTCCCGCAGTCTCACGGTCGGCCCAGGCCTGGCGGAATCCAAAATTCAACTCGCGCACAAATTGCCTCACGCGATCAGACGCCGTGCGCGGATCTTCACCGGTCAAGCCGATGAACTCCACTCCACGGCCGGCGAAGTCCTTGCGGACTTTCTCGTACTCAGGAACTTCCCTGCGGCACGGACCGCACCAGGACGCCCAGATGTTCACCACGACGACCTTGCTCCCAAAGTCCGCCAGGCTGAAACTGCCTTTGTCGAGCGCTTTGAACTGGTGCTTGAGGATACTTTCGGGCAGAACCGTCAATTCAGCCGGCGCAACCGACGCGCGCTCAGTTGTTACGACTATCGGAGGTTCGCTCAGCCTTTCGGGCGGCGGGGGTGGAGGCGGCTTAATGCCTTTTCTTCCTGACTGCGCTACGGCGGCCGCGGCCAACATGCCCAGGAGAATGAGCAGGAATGTTTTTCTCATAGAGAGCCCCCGTGGTAAATCATCATCGGCTCGCGTGGTTCTACTTTAGTTGGGTGAACATTAGAAGGCTTTCTGCTTCATCCGGAGACGATTAGAATTTCACTCTGAGCTCACGTCAAAGTCGGAAGCTTCAAAACGCGAACGAAACGCGAATTTCACCAATGTCAAAACCCATTCAGATACTTGAGTCGATGATCCTACTTGTTCGAACTTTATCTTATAGGTATGAGGCAACGTTAGTTCGCCCTCGGTCTTGAAGTCCGAAAAGTCCTCGGTCAGCTCATACATGGCGTTGCTGTTTGCCTCCGACACTCTGCCAATGCGATCTACGCCTCCGGCGCCTCCGGTGCCTGCGCCCGCGCCGCCCTGGCCCATTTGCGCCGGCAGCTCTTTCTTATAAACACTGCGCACATGTTGAAAGGTCTCGACGTCAAAAAACAAAGTAACGGTCAGATCCGAACCGCCACGAATGCCGTACTTCACTTCGTACGCGGGACGATTATTCACTTTCCTGATCCCGGCGATCTCTACCTTGAGTTTTCTGTCTGGATAACCCAGAAAAGGCCAGGCCGAGGACAAGGTGCTGCCGATTAATCCTTCCTTGAAAATTTCAGGCGCGCTCCGGACAAAGCCGCCCAGACGCGAATAGTCACCCGGATGCAATTGGAAAGCAGTCACTTTGTTTCCATCAAAACCAATCTTCTCGTATGGATATTGAGAAGAATCAAACTTCATGGTAACCATGCTTCGCGGTCCGTCCGACGCGAGCACCGCTCCGCCGTCTGCCTGGGCAACACCGCGAGCGCGGAAAGTTACATGAGTTGTGCCGGCAACCAATCTTGAGCCGGCAGTCGACCGCGCGCGCGCCGGCCCGATCGAATCAAGATGTTTGCTGATCAATTCGTCAACGCTGATCTTGTCGGCGGCGGCGTGCATTGCTGCTGAGCTGGTTCCCGAAAGCAGAAACCCGAAGACCGAAGCAGAAATCAGTAAAAGACAAAACAGGAACTTCATGGTGGAAACGCTCCTTAGATCTGTTGCGGTTTGGAAACGACAGTTATCTCTGATGATCCCGAGGACAGAACCAAACTCTGCGATTGAGTTGGTATTTCACCGACCGGGCGGCGTGCATATGCTTTAAGCAAAAAGGCCACCCGCCGGGGTGACCTCTTGCTGAAACAATTTGGTCGGGGCGAGAGGATTCGAACCTCCGACCTCTCGGTCCCGAACCGAGCGCTCTACCAGGCTGAGCCACGCCCCGAATTAACTGGCTGGATTCTATGTGACGGTTGAGGTGCTGTCAAACGAGCATCCTTTTGGGTGGTGTCTTTACTTTGCGGCTTTTCTTTGCGAGCTTCGCGTCTTTGCGTGAAATATCTCCGGCCAAAACGGCTATTCACGCAAAGGCGCAAAGACGCAAAGACGCGCAGAGCCAAATTGAGACACTACTTCCTTTTGAATGCGGTTCAATTTGATTGCATCAGGCTCGCTAATGCCGGGAGCGCGGACGGATCGTCCGACATCTCGCGCCAGCAGCCCTCAAAAGTCTCGGATCATCCTTCGCGTGACTTGCGAACGCGCCGTCGCTTCCAGGAAACCACTAACCCGTCTCTTTATCTTCCCGCAAATGCCTGATGTGTCGCCAGACCCACCACACGGCCGCCGACGCGATAACTATTCCGATCATGAAATCGAACCGGTGAAAGAGAGTCCTGAGGATTGGATCCTTGTCCCACTTCTCACCGAGTCTCTGCCCTACGTAAGCCAAACCGATGCACCACGGCAGCGATCCGGCAAAAGTGTAGATCGCGAATTTTTTCAAGTTCATCCGCGCGACACCGGCCGGAAACGCTATGAACGTGCGAATCGCCGGCAACAACCGGCTGGCGAATACAATCACTTCACCGAACCGCTCAAACCAACGATCGGCCAGGTCGAGATCGTGACGCGAAACCAGCAGGTAACGGCCATACTTCTCCATAAGCGGCCGGCCGCCATACGCTCCGGCCCAATATGCAACGAGCGACCCAACCACACAGCCGAACGCGCCTGCGACTCCCACCAGCCAAAGATTGAACCGTCCCGTATAAACCAGATAACCCGAGAAAGGCATTATGATTTCCGAAGGCAGCGGAATACACGCTGATTCGATTGCCATGAGCAAAACTACGCCCGTATAACCCAGCCGCGAGATCGTCGCGACGATGAAAATTGAAAGCAGCTCGATGATTTTGCCGATCATTTTCGATTCAGTGAGATATCACAGGGTCGATGCGCCGCGCCTGTGCCTGGCGGTTGCATGCCTACTGCTTCTTGTCTTCCTTCCAGCCGTGCTGGCCAATCAAAGGAACAAACTGACATGGACCGTGCTCTTCGACTGAATGTCCACTCTCGGTCCGGGTGACGCGGACGAGTTTCTGCGACTCGCGTGTCTCGCCGATCGGAATTACCAACCGGCCGCCGGTTTTCAATTGCGCTATCAGTGGATCAGGAATGCGCGGCCCGCCGGCGGCGACCAGAATCCCATCGTAAGGACCATAAGCATTCCAGCCCAGCGTCCCGTCAAAGGCCTTAACCGTGGCGTTGTAAATTCCCAGTTGACTGATGCGGCCCTGGGCCTGGCGCGCGAGTTCGCCGATGCGCTCAATCGAGTAGACCTGGGATGCCACTTGCGCCAGCACTGCCGTTTGATAACCCGATCCCGCGCCGATTTCGAGCACCCGGCTTTTCTTGTTCAACTCAAGAAGTTCAGTCATGCGCGCCACGATGAATGGTTGCGAGATGGTCTGATTGAAATCGATCGGCAGAGCGTTGTCGTCATACGAACGCCCGCGCAGAGCTTCGGTAACAAAGAAGTGCCGCGGCACGCTTCGCATCGCTTCCAGGACCTCCGGAGCGCGGATGCCGTAGTGATCGCGCAGGCGTTCAACCATGCGTTCGCGCGGGATGCGATACTCAGCTTGCAGTGCTTTTTGCCGTGAAGGTGTCGAACTCAAGTCTTTGGCAAAGGAAGGTCCAAAACGTTGTTCTTAACTATGCAAGAGTTCCGAAGCCGCTAAATAATTCCACGAGCCGATCTCCGTCAACGCGGTATGATCCGTCATGTCACTTCTCAACGGCGTGATCGAGACATAACCATCCTCGATCGCTCTATAGTCCGTACCGTCTTCCGATTTCGAACGGAAATACTGTTCACCAATCCAAAAATAAGGCTTGCCCCGAGGATCGATATGCTCGGTAATCACCGGCCTCGCATTCTTGATGCCCTGGCGGGTTACCTTCACTCCCTTGATCTCCCCCAGGGGAACGTTCATGTTCAAGAGCGTCCCTTCCGGCAATCCTTCGCTGAGAATTTTTCGCACCGCGAGCAGAGCAAAGCGGGAGGCGTCCGTAAAGTCAAAGTTCTCTCTGGCGACCAGGCTGACCGCAATTCCTGGTATGCCCAGGATGGTCGCTTCCAAAGCTCCTGCTACCGTGCCTGAATAGGTCGCATCGTCCCCCAGATTACCGCCGTGGTTTATCCCTGACACGCAAACATCTGGCCTTTGATCGTCCTTGAGAATCTGATTCAGGGCCAGCGTTACACAGTCGGTCGGGGTTCCATCAACCGTCCAATGGCGGTCATCGATCTGGCGAATGCGAAGGGGCCTTGAAAGGGTCAAGCTGTGCGAGGCGCCGCTCATCTCGGCGGCTGGCGCAACGACGAACACTTCGCCAATCTCATGCAAAGCTTTTTCAAGCTTCATCAGGCCATCAGAATGGATGCCGTCATCGTTTGTAACTAAAATGCGCGTCATTGCTTCTTAGTCCGCCGTCGCTTTGCACACGTGCCCCGCTGCTTTGAAAAACGCTTTGCCGAACCCCACTTTTAGTTGTGGACAACCTGGTGAGTCTCGTGGTCTGAAGACTGCTACTACCGTCCGCCAACGGGACGCGGCCGCGGGCGGCCCTTCTTCTTGTTGCGCTTGCGAGCGAGCGCAGACTTGAGTTTTGCCTTTTGGCCCGGGGGCATGAAAAAGGCGTGCTTTTTTGCGTCCTTAATAATCTCTTCGGTCATGACCTTGCGCTTGAAGCGACGCAATGCACTTTCGATTGACTCGCCCTGGTTAACATTTACTACTGCCATCAATTTCTCCAATTAATCAGTTTTTGATTGTCGCGCTGCGAGCCCTATTTAACACGTCCTTGTGCATTACGGTCAAGCAGGCAACGAAAACCCCGCGACACAGTCAGACCGTTCGCGGGGCCGCTTAAAACGTGTTCACGGGTTAGGCCGAAACAACAGCTACATCCTTCTTACGCGTCAAGCCCTGAATCTTGACCGGCTTGTCACCGTTGTCCTCTGACTTAATGTCCTGTTGCTTGAGCACCATCTCCTGATAAAGCTTACGCATCATCACGGTCTCTTCGTGCGCGGTCTTTGGACCTTCCATATGTGGCTTATTCGGCCGCGCCAGATCAACTTCGTTCAGCTTCAGGCCATGCGTCGGATCATCGAGTTCCACGCTCTTGCCCCGGGCAAAAATCTCGTGGCGCCCATGTTCCTCGTACCACTTGGCAACCGTTGCATTCTGGTGCATGTGCTCGATGATATTGCGCCAGCCGATACCGGTGTTGTAGGCACAGAAGCTGATTTCACCTTCCTGGGTTCCGTACGGAATAATGCACATCTCCGTGCGGCGGAAGTCGTAGTTAAATAAATCCTGAAACCACATGCCGGCTATGAATAGGAAGTTCCAGCGATCCGAGCGCCGCTTCTCGATGTCGTCAACGCTGCGGTCTCCACTGACTTTCCCGTAATCCTTGCCGGTCAGGCCAAAGGATTTGTCGAACTTCTTGAAGAGCTCATAAAGGTTGAATTGAGATGGCGCCATCTTCGGTTTGTAATGCTTTAAGAGCGCGAGTCCCATCATAATGTTCGACGACCATTTTCCTCGAGCCGCATCCGTTATCTTCCGCATGTCCTTGACCAGGCCAGGGATGTTAAGGAATGCCGGCACGGGGCTCATCTCTTTCGTTTCCTTGTCGATCATGACTGCCGTGCCGACTCCGCAATTCGGGTGGCAACCGCACGAAACTTGACCCCATTCCGAGTTTGGTCCATGAACAAGATCGGCAAAGTCCGCGAATGCACCCATCAACGACAGCGGAAACCAGTCTCGCGTGGGCTCGGTAATGCCAACCTGATTCTTCACGTCGTGCGCCAAATGAGAAAGCGTATATCGCTGTTGCAAGCGTCGCTCAGGCGTAATCGCCTCGTCGCGACCGGTAAAGGACACAGGCTGAAACGAAAGAAAAGCGATTTTCTTTGGATTGTCCAAAGCAAACCGAATAATCGATCCAACCTGGTCATTATTAATTCCGTTTACCAGGGTCGTGACCAGAACAATCTCAACACCAGCCTCGTGCAGGTTATTAATCGCTCGCAATTTCACGTCGAAGAGATTACCCACCTGGCGATGGCTGTTTGCATCATTACCGATTCCGTCAAACTGGAAATAGACGTAACGCAAGCCGGCTTCCGCGGCCTGACGGCAAAACTCTTTGCTCTTCGCGAACTCGATACCGTTTGTGGCTGCCTGAACGGAATTGTAGCCCACCTTGCGCGAGTACTTAATCGCTTCAATAAAGTGAGGCGAGATCGTCGGTTCGCCGCCCGAAAACTGCACGGACATCTGTCGGCGCGGCTTGATGGAAATCGCGTTGTCCAGGATTTCCTTGATGTCATCCATGCTCAATTCATGAACAAATCCCACTTGGTTAGCATCCATGAAACACGGGTCGCACATCATGTTGCACCGATTCGTAAGGTCGACCGTTAGCACGGCACCGCGACCGTACTTGATCGTGCTGGTACCGTGATTGTGAAGCTTTTCATCATTATGAGCAGGAATATCTCGACCAGGAAACATCGCTTCGATGTGCGTTAAAAACTTCGAATCTATGGCCATCATGTCCTCAAAATGACCATGAATTGGACAATCCTTGACCATCCAGATCTCGCCGTTGCGCTCGATAATCTGGGCCTTGATTTCTCCCACCTTTTCGTTCAAAAGAACGGAAACGTCTTGCTTGCCGCTGAGAATCTCCTCCCGCGCCTCGATAACGCAATTGGGACACAACGAATCAGTTACGCGGGGCCACCCCAGCGTCGGCTTCGTCTTCTGCCATGACTTCAAAAGAGGCTTATCGGACCACTTGGGGGTGAATGATGGATTTGGCTTGTATTTGTTAAAAACTTGGATGGTGTCGAACAGCCCACCAGCAACCGCTGTCAGGCCCCGTTCTGCATATCTTATGACTTTCATGTTAGTCCTACTCCAGGCTCCGAGGGATTCGCACACTATTGGCTGTCCAATTCCTTCGCAATGCGTATGCCGACTACGTCATCGGCGCTATACGATAGACAATAACGGCATTATCTTACTCTTTCGAGCGTAAGCTCCACCAGACTCCGTATCAGTTCCACCCGCCCAACCATCCGCGAGTCACGGCGACTCGCGCATTAGCGCTTGCCCTCGAACGGATGTCTGGGTGTCGTTTTCTGCCTTAGAATAGGGGAACCGCGCGCATCGCCCATTTCCGTTCGCCGGCCGTACGCCGATTTAAGCGCTTAATCACCCTTAGCTGATGTAACTGTTGAGGTTAGCTAGCTGAATTGTTGCAAAGAAATGGTATTGCCTCAGATCACCTCAAATGCTAAAGTCGCCCGAACTTGCGGTAAAGCGTTGTTGCGCAAGGGATTGAAGCGGCCCCACGGCCACCGTATCTAGGGTCTCAGTTGCTTTGCAGTCGTTTATGTAGTGGTCGGACAGTTTAACCACTAACTCTCGAATTTCTTTAGGAGCAGAGGAGATGAAGGTAAAAACCCCCGGAACTCCACCGAGTTTACGCCAGTTTCGCGCTAGCGTTTCCACTCCTAGCGTCACCACTCGAAGAAAAATGGCATCGTTGCGGGTTTCCCTCCAGCGTAGGCGCATTCGGCGAATTACACAGCTTTGCACCGGAAGCTTGGTGATTCTTACTGACCCGACTGATTCCACGTCTACCCAACAGGGTTGTGGTTGATTCGCGCGATTGGAGGATGGGTGGCAGACGTGAGCGCCTTTGACCGTAGACCCAACCAAAAGCGTTTCAGACAAGACTAGGGAGGTGTTCCTTGAATAGGGTAGGAAATACTTACTGGCTTAGCAATCGACCCGTGACCCAACGCGTCGCCGCGCAAGCGCTTCCGGCGGTTCCGGTACGTGAGATCTCTCGCGAACTGTTTCCTGCCGCCCTCGGATGGTTGCGTTTGATTCCTTCGTGGGTTTTTCTGGCAATGATACTGATGGCTACCCTCGGAATATGCTCAACGGTAATCGTTCGGTCCAGGGCCGAGTTAAAGGCTTCTACAGTTGAGTATCAACAAATGACCTCCGAAATCGCTTTCATCCGTCGTTCCAATACTTCTTTGCAAGGCGAAATTCGCCGCATGGCTAGCGACCCGAGCACTATAGAGTCGGCCGCGAGAGAACGTCTGGGAATGGTGAGACCCAACGACGTCGTAGTGCCGAATGCGTCAATTGGTCCAGTTTCGAACTTTGGAACTCTATCGTTTGTCCGCTAATCGCACCCGCTTTACCCTGCTGCTGTGTCCACGAATTTGGGTCCTTCCGAAATCGCGCGGCTGTTGGCTTTATCGCAGCCGCGCCCCCTTCTTCGCAACCCGGAACGAACGCTGTTTCCGTACCCGCGCACGTTGAGCTTGGATTGACACCCCAAAAACCATCAACTACTATCCAACGAACCGACAAATTATTTGCGAACGGCGAAGGAGCCATCCTTTCGTCAACGAACCTAGACGATGCAAGAGATTAAAGAAGCCTCTTCGAAACACCAAGCCAAGGAACGTTGGGAAGAGGAGGTTTTGAAACCGTCTCTCGATCGTCACGGCGAGCGCAAGTCCACTTTTCAGACTGTTTCGCTCGAAGAAATCAACCGCCTCTATAGTCCTGACGATGTTGCGGACATCAACTTTGAAGAGGATGTAGCCTTTCCAGGTCAATTCCCTTACACCCGAGGCATCCACGCCACCGGGCATCGCGGCAAGCTTTGGACGATGCGCCAATTTGCCGGCTTCGGCACGCCCGAAGAAACAAACGAGCGGTTCAAATACCTCTTGAGAGAAGGCCAAACGGGGCTCTCGGTGGCCTACGACCTTCCTGCGCTCATGGGTTACGACGCCGATTCTTCGCTCTCGGAGGGTGAGGTAGGAAAGTGTGGCGTTGCAGTGTCCTCACTAGCCGACATGGAAGCGTTGTTCGACGGAATTCCGCTTGAAGGCGTAACCGTTTCCCAGACAATCAATGCGCCCGCTTCGGTTTTCCTTGCAATGTACCTGGTCGTGGCTGAGAAGCAGGGTGCAGACTGGAAAAAGATCTCCGGCACTTTGCAAAACGACATCCTGAAAGAATACATAGCTCAGAAAGAGTGGATTTATCCGATTCGCTCAGCGATGAAACTGGTCATCGATACCTTTGAGTTCTGTACGAACCACGTTCCCAGGTATAACCCGATTTCCGTGAGCGGCTATCACATTCGCGAAGCGGGCGCGACTGCTTTACAGGAGTTAGCTTTTACCTTACGTGACGGAATCGAATACGTAGAATGGGGAGTTCGCGCGGGACTGGATCTCGAGCACTTCGTCCCTCGCATGTCGTTTTTCTTTAACGCTCACAATGATTTTTTTGAAGAGATTGCCAAGTATCGCGCCGCTCGGCGCATCTGGGCGCGGGCCATGCGCGATCGCTTCGGCGCGCAGACCGAGCGAACGATGCAAATGCGGTTTCACACCCAGACCGCGGGCGTGTCTTTGACGGTTCAGCAACCACTGAACAATATCGTCCGCGTGGCTATTCAGGCGCTCGCCGGTGTGCTAGGCGGCACGCAATCTTTGCACACCGATGCTTATGACGAAGCGCTCTCTCTGCCGACGGATCGGGCCGCGCTGATCGCTCTGCGGACGCAACAAATAATCGCCGAGGAGACTGGCGTCGCGAATACGGTCGACCCGCTCGGCGGTTCGTATTTCGTTGAAGCGCTAACGAAGAAGATGGAAGACGGCGCACTCGATTACTTCGAGCGCATCGACAGCATGGGCGGCATGGTTGAAGCCGTGGAAAAAGGATTTCCGCAACGCGAGATCCAGGAATCGGCTTACCAGTATCAGAAAGCTCTCGAGCGGGGCGATCAAACAATCGTCGGCGTAAACAAGTATGAAATGAAAGACCAGGGACAAGCAGTTCCAACTCTGGTGATCGACGAGTCAGTGCGTGAGAGGCAGCTCGAGCGACTCGAACGAACACGCGCCAGGAGAGACAACGGTGCGGTTGCAAACGCACTCGACTCTTTAAGAATTGTTGCCCAGCGCGGTGACAACACTATGCCGGCGACGATCGAAGCAGTTCGCGCTTACGCCACGCTTGGTGAGATCTGCTCAGCCCTCCGCGATGTTTACGGCATATACGAAGAGCCCGCGATCTAACTGAAAGGAATCATCCTCAACCAAATGCGTTTTCGTTTTTCTCAACTAGCCCTCGCTCTGCCAATCAGTCTGTTCGCGCTGGTTAACGTCGCCGCGCAGGATCGTGTCATTGTTCAGCCTCGTCGAGTCGTCCTGATCCGTAGCGGCAAACTCGCTCGCGATTTTCCTGAGCGCAGGAGAGCGATCGTCAGATATCCAATCGTGCAGGGACTCTCTGACGCTAAAGTCTTGCGCCGGATTAACAATACGCTGGCGATAAAGAATGTCTTCGACACCTCGCTTGCGGAATACCGCCAGGACGCATGGTTGGAGGATTTCAACTACAAGGTCAATTACAACAGGAACTATCTCCTTGATATAACGTTCACGCAGAGTGGCATGGGCGCGTACCCCGATACTTCAACAAAACACTTTCTGATTAACCTGAAAAGTGGAATGGTCATTAAGGCTGCCGACGCTTTCAACTTAAGCGGGCTTGAGACATTGGCTGGAATGGTTAATCAAAAGTTGAAGGACGAGACAAAAGAACTCATTAAGGAAGTCGAACGCGACAAAGAGCAGAATGCCGAGCAGAAGAGCTCCCTTAAGGAGCGGTTAGATCAATTGTCATTTACTCAGGAGAACCTCAACGAGTTCTCAGTTAGCGACAGAGGGGTCACGTTCCTTTACGACGCAGGGTTCCCGCATGTGATCCAGGCGCTACAACCCGACGGCCGATATTTCTTCAGCTACGCCGTGCTCCGGCCGCACATAAAAAGCAGCGGGCCCCTGGGTGTTTTCAAGTAAGGCTTAGTTTAAATGAGCGAAAAGAAGATTCGTGTTCTGGTGGCCAAGCCCGGACTTGATGGTCACGATCGCGGCGCCAAGGTAATCGCGCGCGCGTTGCGAGATGCCGGCATGGAAGTGATCTACACGGGTCTGCGCCAAACCCCGGAGATGATCGCCGCGGCTGCTTTGCAGGAGGACGTCGACGCCGTTGGGGTGTCGATCCTGAGCGGCGCCCATAACACTCTCTGCCCCCGAATAGTTTCGTTGTTGCGCGAACAAGGAATGACGGACACCTTGGTAATTCTTGGGGGAATCGTTCCTCAGGAAGACATCGCCAAACTCAAAGAGCAAGGCGTCGCCGAAATCTTTTTGCCCGGAACCTCGACCCAGGAGATCGCGAAATTCATCAAGGAAAACGTAAAGCCGCGCGAATGAATGGTCTTGTTTTCTATTAGCTGAACTTAGTATTTTTCTCATAGCGCTCAACCAGTCTGCCAATCTCTCTGAGATTTCCAATTTTCTCAGCCGTTATTCAGATTTTCGGATTTCAACCCTCCTTTTTTTCTGTGGTCGTCTAAACGAATCGCCCGAAAACTTTCGCCTTTGATCCGTGTGTGATCCGTGTGCGTCCCTAGGCATGAGACTTGCGCTCGGCAATCGGCACCCCCCTATCGGTCAACAGGCTTTCGGCCCGACCCTTTACACTCCTGAAAGCCCTGACGAGGCTAGCTGTTCTTACTAACATGCCAAGGAGGCCTAGACATGAGCACTGCTAAAAACTTCGCACGATGGGTAGAATGCTTTCTCGCGATCATGCTGGTGATTAGTTCAGTTGGAATCGCAGTTTCGGCTCAAACATCCAGCTCAGGCACAATCACGGGCGTCGTTAAAGATGAGAAGGGCGCTGTGGTGCCGGGAGCGACCGTTACCGTCACAAACCTGGGCACGAATTCGTCCAGAACCGCGGTCACCACGAGTGAAGGTACTTACGAAATCTCACAGTTGGTCCCGGGCGATTACAGGTTGGAGGTCCAGACCCAGGGCTTTGCCAAATACGTTCAGGAGAAAGTACCCGTGAACGTACTTTCCCGCGTCACAGTGGATCCGGAGTTGAAGCCGGCAGGCACCGTCGCACAGGTTACTGTTACGGCCGAGAACTTAGCCCTGGTTGAAACAACAAAGACCGAGGTCAGCGGCGTGATCGATCAGCGGCAGATGGAGAATCTGCCGGTTAATGGAAGATCATTCGCCGCGCTCGCTGCCTTGATACCAGGCGCGACTCTCGCTCCATCCTTCGATCCGACCAAAGCCCGCGTGGGCACATTCTCGGTGGGCGGTTCGACGGGAAGAAATCTCAACATCACGGTCGATGGTGGCGATAACAAGGACAACGCCGTAGGTGGCATCCTCCAGAACTTCTCTATGGAAGGCATCCAGGAGTTTGCACTTTCGACCCAGCGCTTCTCAGCAGCTAATGGCCGCTCGGGCGGCGCACTGCTTTCGGTCGTCTCGAAGTCTGGCACCAATGAAATACATGGCTCAGCGTTCGGATTCTTTCGCAACGAGAAGTTGAACGCGAACGCGCCTGCATTGCTGGCCAAGGCCAACTCGACTCTATTCCCAAGCGCCAGTGATGCGGTCAAGCCTCCGTTTAGTCGTCAACAATTCGGCGGTTCATTTGGAGGACCGCTAAAGAAGGACAAGGCTTTCTTCTTTGGCAGCGTCGAGCGCACGCGCGAGCGAGGCAATTCGATTGTTCCCGGGTCGGATCAGGCGGAGATAACTTTCCTGGAACCGCTCGGCTACAAAGCCGTGCGTTTTCTGCCACAGCCCTTCAACGATTGGGAGTATACGATCAAGGGCGACTTTAAACTCTCTTCCAAGCACAGCCTGATCACGCGCTTCGCTGGTCAGAATAACAACGCATTGAATGACCAGGCCGGCTTTCTAATTGTCCGCACAGACTTGTCGGGCGGCAACAAGACTCTGAATACGCTCTACAGTTTCCTGGCTAACGAAACGTGGGTAGCCAGTTCGCGGACCGTCAATCAATTCACCTACCAGTATGCAACCTTCGACAATCAGATTTTGGCCACGACCGATTTGCCAAACCTCGTTTTTCCGAACGGCATTGCGGTCGGTCGTAACGGGAACGTGCCGCAGGAGACGATCCAGAAGAAGCACCAGTTTCGGGATGACCTCTCGCATAACCGGGGTAAGCACGGGCTCAAGTTCGGCGCTGATTTTGTCTGGGAACCGACTCTCGGCGGACTCTTCGCGTTCAACTCGGCGCCGGAGTACGACTTTTATTTCAACGCCGCCGAAATTGCGCAGAACCCCGGACAGTTTCCGCAGGGCTTCAAGACTGCGCAGGTCCTTCCCGGACCCATAACCTGCAACACCTTTGTAGGCACTTCTACCTGTACCCCTGCTCAGCTTCTCGGCTTTGGAGTAGTTGCCGACATCCTGCTTTCAGGCGGCGATCCCTCCTTCAGCCTCCGCGGAGGCGCCAAGCAGTTCGCCTGGTATGTTCAGGACGATTGGAAGATTACGCCGCGGTTCACTTTGAACATCGGCGTGCGATATGACGTCGACATTGGCTTTGTCGATCACAAGCATGCTGACCAGAATCGCGCTTTCCGGGCGCTCAAGATTATCGGCAGCCCGTTCGCGGCCCAGATCGTTAAGGACGACACGAACAATTATTCTCCGCGAATCGGATTCGCTTGGGACCTGAAAGGCAATGCCCATTCGGTCGTGCGTGGCGGCTACGGGATGTACTACGATCAGTCTTTCCTGAACGTGCCGCTGTTTGCGGTGCAACAGGCCAATCCGGAAATTTATGCCACCTTCCTTAATGACGGCGACAATCTGAGTCTCAACTCACCGCCACCGGCGATACCACGGCCGCTCACGAATCCCTTGCCGGGAACGCGCGGTCGCATGCTCGATCCCTACTTCCAATCTCCGTACTCGCAGCAGTGGAACCTCGGATTCGCGCAGGAGATTGGCAAGAACATGGCTTTGGAATTCGACTATGTTCACATTCTGGGCCTGCACGAGTTCACTTCTCTGGACGTCAACCCGCGCATTGGGCCACTGATCAATGCACAACGGGGCAGCCCAAATCCCCCGCGAATATTGGCCCCGCAATTCGCTGCTCATTCCGCGGAACTGATCTCCGCTTTCGGCACGGCTTCTCCTTTTGCCAGGATTACGGTGGCTCAATCTGACGGCCGCTCGCGGTACGACGCCTTCACGGTTTCGTTCAAGCGGCGTTACGCGAACAAGTTCCAGTTGAATGCGCATTACACAATGTCCAGAGCGTTGGCCTGGTTTGGTCAAACGGGAGACTTTGGAAACATCGCGCAGAATCAATTCAACAAATTCGATCCCGCGCAGGACTTTGGCCCGACTGATGCTGACGAGCGCCATCGCTTCGTCATTTCCGGCATCTTCGACTTGCCCTGGGGCTTCCAGGTCGCGCCGATCTTTCAGATGGCATCACCGCGGCGCTGGAGTGTTTTTCCCGATTGTGTCTGCGACATCAACAAGGATGGCGTGACCTTTGAAAATCGCGACTCGCGCGACGGCAACGATCAGCATATGCTGCCGCCCAATACAAAAACGGGCGACCGCTTCTCGCAGTTGAACGTGCGCGTTTCGAAGTTCTTCAACTTCGGAGAAAAGCGCAAGCTCGGCCTCTTCTTTGAGGCTTTCAATGTTTTCAATACAGCGAACTTCGGTCGAGAGTTCCAGAACGTGACCGGCGAAACCGACTTTGGCAAGCCGATCAACTTCTTTGGCGCGACGGGTTTCTCTGAGCCGCTGGGAATACCGTTCCAGGCCCAGCTCGGCGTCCGATTCACCTTCTAGCGCTGAAGACACTAACGCGGCGGGGCACTGAAGAACGAATCTTTCGTTGACTTTAGTGCCCCGCTCCTAACTTTCTTTCCTCGCCCCTTTAGCGACCGTGCATCGCTTCATCCAATGCTTCTGCGCCCAGCCAATACAGTTCCAGCGCTGCTGCTAATTCTTATCTGCGCCTTAATTGCCTTGGCGCAGAGTGTCCACACTCTGCAGGGTAAGGTCATCGCGCCCAACGGGCTGCAACCACGGAACCCTGTCAGAGTCACACTCACCTTCGACGGTCGCCGCATCTATGAAACGTTTACGGATCTAAGCGGGCGCTTTTCATTCAGTGGTCTGGGCAGGGGAACCTATCAGATCACAGCCGATGGTGACGATCAAACTTTTGAAAAGACCACTGTCTCCGCTGAGGTCCTGGCGTTCAGTTCCGCGCCTCAGCTTTTCACTCAAGACATACAATTGCAGCCGCTCCACGGAAAACCGATCGGGCGCGCCGCGGTCGTAAGCGCCTTTACGCAGAGCGTTCCGAAGCGGGCGATGCAAGCGCTGGAACGCGGGCAAAAGTTCGAGCACGAGCGCAAGCGTCCTGAAGCGCTCGGGCAAATGCAGGAAGCGCTGCGAATCTTTCCGGCATATTTCGAAGCGCATCTGGCGCTCGGAAATCATTTTCTCAAGGAAGGCCGCTTTGGTGACGCGATTGCCGAACTCGATAGCGCCCGGGAGATCAATCCAAACGATGAGCGTCTTTATCAATCGTTCGGTTTGATCATGATGCAACAGCGAAACTATCAGGTTGCGGTGCCGGTTTTTGTCGAAGCCGCTCGCCTGAATCCCACAAATCCTTTGAACCCTTTGATGCTGGGCACGGCGTTGATTCATGAGGCCTCAGAAGTTGCCGCGACCGGCAGGCCGGCTGAACATGTTAAGCGTTTGCTGATCAAAGCAGAGGGCGCCCTGGCGAAAGCGGCCGACTTGAGTAGCGGAAAGATGAAGGCCGACCACCTCACGCTCGCGATGCTTTTTGAATTGAAAGACCAACCCGGACGGGCAGCCAACGAACTGGAACAATATCTGAGTCAGAACCCGAGTGCGAGCAATGCCGGCCGGGTCAAAGAGAATATTAAGAGACTGCGGAGTAAGGCTAACAACCACTTCTGATCGATCGCAGCGCTGCGGTTACTTTTTCCTGTTCAAGAAACGGTTCACGCCTTCCTGACAGTCCCGGCTCATGCGGGCTAATACGTTCGTGTCGACTCCGCATTCCAGGGCATCCTTGAAAGTCATCGCATCTCCTTCATAGAACAAACGCTTCGACAGGCTGACAGCCGAACCGCTCACCTTTTCAAATTGATGCGCGAAAACATCGAGCTCGTCGTCGAACGCTTCATCATCCAGCACTGTGTTAACCAGGCCATACGTCGCCGCCTCGTCAGCGCTAATCTCCGATCCCAGGGTGAGCAGCTCGAAAGCTCGCTTCTCTGGAGTATTACGCCGCAGAATAGCCGTCACCATCGCGGGAACAAATCCGATTTTCACTTCGGGGAAACCGAACCGGGCCTTGCGCGCAGCCAAGACCATATCGCAGGCCAGCGCCAGTCCGCACCCCCCGGCCAATGCGCGTCCCTGCACGGCGGATATCACCGGAACTCTAACCGCCCTGATCAGCAAAAAGAGTTCCATCAACGATCGAGCGTCTGCCAGATTCTCGGAAACGGTAGCGGTCGAGATCTTTTGCAACGCGGCCAGGTCGGCGCCGGAGCAGAAGTCCTGGCCGGCGCCCGATAAGATGGCTACCCGTACCTCTTCATCGTGATCGGCGCGGCGCAGTTCCTCTTTGAGCCCGCCAATCAATTCATCATTGAGAGCGTTCCGCTTCTCGGGCCGGTTCATGGTGATCCGCGCAATCCCGCCTTCTACCGAATAAAGGACTGCTGCGTTTGGATTTGTCATCTGTTTCTTTAGTCCGACGAACTTCAGTTTGTCGTTCACCTGGGGCGGCGCAATCTTCTGGGGCAAGTCACCGACAAATTGAAAGAAAGGCTGATCAAGTTGGCACACAGTGGCTGCGGCGTTCCTCGCCTCGTAGAGGCGAAATATTTATAGCCCCGACCCAAGCTCATATCCTAGCTCCGTAGGAGCGAAATGTCTGTACGTTGCGCTCCTACGGCGCGCGGAAACAAACTGCCTACTGGGGCTATAAATATTTGGCTCCTACGGAGCCAAGCAAGACGGTGCTCTTCAAACGTTCTTTAGACTTGCTCAGAGCTTCTTGAACATTGTCGGATTTCTTCGCCGAGAAATCGCAGCAAGGCATCGTTCACTTCGGCGATGGATTCGTTCTGCACCCAATGAGCACTATCGGGAATTCTCAATTCAGTATATGCCGCGTCGATGAATCTGCTGACGCCGCGCACAGTCTCTGGCAAAACGGCGTGGTCCTGCTCACCATAAATGAAAAGCGTCGGCACTCGAATGCGACCGTCAGATTCTCTTGGTGTTTCAACGCCGCCGCGGAACAACGACCTAAGCACGTTCGCCCGGTAATAGTTGATACCCGCCGTCAAAGCGCCTGGCTGGCGCAACGCTTCCTTATATACTTCGATGTCCGCGTCAGTGAAAACACCTTTGCGCGCAGTCGTGTCTTTATACATCTTTTCCAGCCTGGCAAAATCATTCGCGCGCGCCCAGGCTTCCGGCACTCGCGGTAACTGGAAGAAGGACATGTACCAACTGTGTCGCAGTTGCCGCAACGTGAAGTTCGCGCGCCAGGCGGCCGGCGGCGGCACCTGCATGGCAACTAACTTTGAAACAAGCTCAGGATGTCTTTGAGCGAGGGCCCAAGCGACTCCGGCGCCCCAATCATGGGATACAATCGCGGCGTTGTCCTTGCCAAAATAGCGAATCAACCCGGCAATGTCTGCAACAAGAAATTCGATTCGATAATCATCGACTCCGGCGGGTTTGTCACTCAAGTTGTAACCGCGCATATCCGGAGCGACGACGTGATAGCGCCGTCCGAGCACGGGCAATTGATGCCGCCATGAATACCAACATTCGGGAAAACCGTGAAGGAGGATTACGAGGTCATCGCCCGATCCGCATTCGGCATAATGCAAGCGCACCTCACCAACTTCCGCGAAAGCGTGTTTGACGGCGAGTTCGGGCTCAGGCTTCATCGCGATAATCCTGATTGACGAGCGGAACCAACACTACAGGCCCAGACTCTTCGCTTGCTCGTCAGGAAGTTCAATCTTCATCCTCAGCAGCGCGGTCGAGAAAGTCTTTCCCTGGGCGTCGGTCATAAGAGAGAGCGTACCACCGCCGCCGAGACTTTCGTGCAGCAGGAAATTCAGCGCCCCGAGGTTCGGCAACTCAAATCGCTCGACTTCACCTTGGCAGATTCCGCGAAAATGTTGCTTGACGCGCGCGGCACTCACTTCACGGACCAGCAACGGATAAATATCCTCGCGCAAGGCAATCAAACCCACGTTGGCCGTGTCGCCTTTGTCGCCCGAACGCGCGTGTGCAAGTTTGAGTAGTTGAATTTGCATATTCTTCCGGTCAGTCAATTCTCTGTGGTCCTTTGTGAATCAGAGTTTCACCGAGAAGAGCCACTACACCTCAATGATCTCAACCTTGGAAGTAATCTCGCTCTTCGGAATCAGCGCCGGCCAGTATGCGACAATCTCTTCAACCTTTGGCCGCCCGCCCGCGAAACCGGTAACGCCGGGTGGCCCGGTCAGAATTAACGGCGCGATCTCTTTCGTGAATCTTTCGATCGCTTTGCGATCATTTCCGCGCACTCCCACGCGTAGTTGCACTTCCCCCAGGTCCGGCGAAGGCTCACCGGCCAGCGGCCCATGCGTCGCATTAGCCCCAACGAATTCCGTGAGAATCTGATCGAAGCGCAAACCGAGTCGATCCAGGCGCGCGCGCAGAATCTTGTCCGCCGCCCGGGCCTTCTCGTAAGCATCCGGCCATGCATAGACAAGTGTGCCGACGGCTTTGTAACCTGCTGAGTAACTGATCGAGACTTTCAAAGTATCAGTCGCCGCCCTTCCCTTAATCCCGAATACGCGCACCCGATCAGGTCCATCTTCGGCCAGTTGAATCGTAGTAAAGTCGGCAACGCAGTCCGGCGTGATGTAGCCGTGCGGATCGCCCATCTCATAAAGAAGCTGCTCTTTAACGGAAGGCACATTCACACGGCCTCCGGTGCCTTCGTGTTTGGTAATCACAAACGATCCGTCCGGCGCAGCTTCGGCAATCGGAAAACCGACGTTCGCCAGGTCCGGAATACTCTGCCACTCATACTGGCAGTTGCCTCCCGAACATTGCGCTCCACACTCAATGATATGACCCGCAATAGTTCCTGACGCCAGCCGATCCCAGTCAACCAGGCTCCAGCCGAATTCATGAATCATCGGCGCGAGCGTCAGACCTGTATCAGTGCAACGGCCGGTGATCACAATCTGCGCACCCTGATTCAAGGCCTCAACGATGGGTTCTGCTCCCAAATAAGCGTTCGCACTTTGAATTCGATCACGAACCGCGGAGAGCGATTCGTCAGTGTCCATATTGCGTAGCTCAACTCCACGAGCGAGCAAGTCGTCGATCCGATCCAGGATGTCGTCGCCGGTAACGATTCCGATTTTCAGTTTTCCACTCAGACCCAACTCGCGCGCCACCTCACGAACAGCCGCCGCGCAGCCAGCCACGTTGACTCCTCCGGCGTTTGCCGTCACACGGATATTCCGTTCGACGCACGCCGGCAGAATTTGATTCATCAGCGGCACAAAATCGCGCGCGTATCCAGCAGTGGGATCGCGCGCTTTCTGCTTCTGCATGATCGACATCGTGACCTCGGCCAGATAGTCGAGCATCAGATAATCAATCGGGCCGCCTTCCACCTGGCGCCCCGGCGCATCGGGCAAATCACCCCAGAAGCCCTGGCCCGCGGCAATACGAATCTTGTTTCTCATTGAAATGAATTGCGCTGCATTGGTTTACAGAAGAAGACACGGGCACACCCGGCGCGGACCGAAGCGACGATCGCTGTCCGATCGCGCAAGTGCTTCCCGGTCTGTCTCGCCGTGTTCCCGTGTCTCCGTTCGATTCCCCGAAACTTGACTACTGCTTCGCCGGCGGTGGCGGCGGTGCGGTCATCGGTTTATGAGTTCTCTTATGCTTCCGCATCGCCTTCATCGGGGCACCGCCAGTGGTAAACGAAACCATTTGCGGCTCGCCGGGGACGCTCGTCAAAGTCAAACTGTCGCCCACTTTTTTGGCGCGCAGTGACATTGCGGGGTGGGCAGGCGGCGGATTCGGTCCCGGCGGTGGCGGCGTTAGATCACCCATCATAATAGTCACCGCAGTATAGCCACAGGTTGTTACCGCAGTGATGCGCCCTGAATGCGTATCCGATCCGGAGGTCATTGTAAAGTTATTGCCAGTGATCGTCAGCGTGGCATCCATAGGCGCTTCGCTGCCATGCTTGACCTTGCCGGTGTAAGTGCCGGAGAGATCGGTCTGCTCCTGTTGCGTCGGATCGCAACGGCCAGACTTCTTGGCTGGCGCGGCCATGCTCATGTCGCTGGCATCTGCTGCCGGCTTCGCCTTGGCCTTGCCCCGCCGACGCGTCGATTTCTTAGCGGCCGTGTTGGTAGGCGCCATGGTCGTCGACGAATTCGAGTTCTGCGCGGATACTACCAGTCCCGCGCTGGCCAGCGCCGTCATTAAGACTACCGCCAGTCCCAGAACGAAAAGATAGATGGTGCTCTTTCTCACGAGTGTTTCTCCTTTGTTGGTGTCTGTGCGCCTGCGCGCCCTTGGGTGAAACTTCCTGATGCAAATCGTATATATCGCGGGATACTCTTACGCCAAAACCGTCGGCAATACAAACGGTCCCAGATGCGGACCTGAATAATTCAAACTTAGCCGTAGCGCAAGTTCCAGCGCGTCTCTGGTATCTTCCGGAGCAATCACGGCATCGACAAAGCCGCGGGCCGCCGCGTACTTCGCGTCCAAATCGCGCTCGTAGGTCTGACGAACCTTCTGCATTTCCAACTCGAGTTCGGCGGCCGGCTCCTGGAAGTTTTTTTTCAATCGCTCCAACTCGCTGCCAAAAACTGCCTGCACGGCAGAATCCCCTTCCATCACCCCCATGCGCCCGTTGGGCCAACTGAAAATGAAATCGGGATCGAATCCCTGCCCTGCCATCGCATAGTAGCCCGCGCCCGATGCGTGGTTGACCGTTAGCACAAGCTTCGGCACCAAAGCAGTGGCCATCGCTTCGACAAACCGCGCGCCAGCGCGAATGATCCCCGAATGTTCAGCTTCCGATCCAACCATGAATCCCGACACATCCTGCACGAATAGCAGCGGCGTCTGATGTCTGTTGCAAGTTTCTATGAAGTACGCAACCTTCTCCGCCGATTCGGTATAGATGATCCCGCCAAATTTTGGCGAACCCCCGGCAGCGTCGCGAAACATGCCCCGGTTGTTAGCAATCACGCCGACCTGGATCCCGCGAATGCGGGCATGGCCGGTGATAATCTCTTTCGCGTAATCCGCCTGAAACTCATCCAGGTGTCCCTGGTCCAAAATGCAATCGAGCAGCTCGCGCATGCTATACGGTTGGCGATGATCTTCAGGAATGATGTCGTAGATCTTTTCGAGGGGAGTCTTGGTAGCAGCGCTCTCGGTGATTGAAACTGCAGATTGCGATTTTGATGGTAACTCAGAAACGAACTCGCGAATCCTGGCAATGCACTCTTCATCGTTCTGCACTCGATAATGAGCGACGCCGGAGATCTCGTTATGAGCGCGCGCACCCCCAAGCGTTTCATTGTCTATCGTCTGACCCGTCGCGCCTTTAACTAAGTTCGCGCCGCCCAGTCCCATGAACGAAGTGCCTTCGACCATGATGATGATGTCCGAGAGCGCCGGCAGGTATGCGCCGCCCGCGATGCACGGCCCCATCACCGCGGAGATTTGCGGCACCTTAAGATAGCGCCGCATGATCGAGTTGTAATAGAAGATGCGCGACGCGCCGTATTGCCCGGGAAAGACGCCGCCCTGATATGGAAGATTCACTCCCGCCGAATCAACCAGGTAAATGATCGGTACATGCGAGCGCATCGCAATCTCTTGTGCGCGCAGAATTTTCTTGATCGTTTCGGGCCACCACGATCCTGCTTTCACGGTTGCGTCGTTAGCGACCACGACAACTTCGCGCCCGTTGACGCGCCCGATCGTGGTCACCACACCCGCCGCCGGCGCAGTTCCTATTTCTCCCTTGCCTGTGGCTGCGGCCTTCTGCTTACTGCCTTCTGCTTTGTATTGATCGTAAGCGACCAGCAGACCAATCTCCTGCCTGTAGGTGTCCTTGTCGAGCAGGAGATCAATTCGCTCACGCGCAGTGAGCTTGCGCGCCTTGTGCTGCTTCGCGATCTTATCGGGCCCTCCACCGAGACGAAGCTGGGCTTCAATACCGCGAAGCTCTTCGGTGAGCTCGCGCAATCGCGACTGTTGTTGCGGACTTGAGGAGTCGCTTTCTGCTTTCTGGTTACTGCCTTCTGCCTGCTCTCCTGCGACCAAAGACGCCCCTCCCCGAACGACCCTGGAAAGCGGCCGCACCTTGAATCCCGAAGCTGGCGCAACATCAGGCTCTATCTCAGCCATGCGGAGTCCCAACTGACCACTAACTACGAACTGCTGAACTTATTAGGCTTGGTTATTTCTGCGGGAAAAATATCACAGTTGATTGAGCTGCGGCAATTTCAAGATCAAGCAACCACTAGCGATTGCAAATCTAGGGCTTGAGGAGCGACTGCGCCCAAATCGTCTTCAACAAGCCCCTTTCATCCACGCGTTCCTGCTGGCCTTCCAGTATTGCCACACGATTGCCGCGAAGTTCGATGGTAACGGCCCCTTCGTTAGTGCTCAACCGTCTCCGGTCTTGAGTTTCGAGTCCTGATTTTCGATTCTGCGGATCGGTCGCGCTCAATTGCGTTGCGCCGGGATAACGCATCTCTGTGCGCTTCACATATGCTTCGAAGAACTCGCGAGCGTCGTTCTCGGTGTCCCAGGTTGAGAGGGACGCTATCAGGACTTCGCCCTTCGGGCCCTCGTAGACTGCGAAGCGATCGCCGCCCCAACCGGCTGCGGCGCGGCGTGATTCGGCAGGTGACTTGAGGAATTCGTCGAGGATTAGATAGAAGCCCCACTCGCCTTCGACGTCATAGTCGAGGCGTTTCCAGGTGGGACGCGCGGCTTGCACATGATTGGCGCGGCGATGCGATCTCTCACTCCAAAGCTGTTCGCGCTGCGCGCTCAGGCGGACAGGGATGTCCGCGCTCCGACTAGCCGCGCTCGACGAATTTAGCAGACTCGTGATGTCTGGCAGCGTCACTTTCACCGGCGCTTCGTGTGCGAGGTATTTCTCCGGATGGAGAATCTGCTCTGTCGATTGCGGCAGCGAGGTGAAAGCGTGCGAGACTTGATCCCAACCTGCCTGCTTATAGAGAGTTTTGGTCCAATCAGTTCCCTGCTGATAAGGAAACAACAAGGTCTCGCGCAGCGCGCGCGGAGCTTTCTCGAGTTCCTGCGACGCCATGCCCATTGTGCCGAGCGACTTCAGAAAAGCCAGCGCCCGCAGCGGGTTGTTGGCGACATAAAGCGCCATCGCCAGCGTGGCGTCGCCCTCGATCAGCGCGTGCGTGGCCAGTTCAGCGTCGGAATCCCCTTTCGGCCAATGCTCGAAGCGGCGCAGGTTGAAATGTTGATCCTGAAGGGCATGCGTGAGTTCGTGGGCCATGATCGGCCTCTGTCCATCGAGATCGATCCAGTCAGCCAGATGAAATTGTCCGGTCTTCGGATCGTAATAGCCGGCCACTTGTTCGGTGAGCACGCGCAGCATCAATGCGCGATATTGAAAGTCGGACGGCGCCAGACCGAGTTTTTTCAAAGTCACCTCGCCAGCATGTATTTGCGCCGGCGTTGTTTCTTCGTCGAGGTTCTTGATCAGCATGCGCTCGATTTCCGGGCGCGACTGGGTCGAGCTTTGCACCGGGCGCAGGATGGCCAGTTGGCGAATCTCACTGGTCTCTTTAAGGACCTCCGCGGTCGCAGCGACTAGCGCAGCGTTGCGGGAAGCGGTCGTGGTAGCCCGCGGACTTTGCTGTGACCAGCTTGCCGGTGGTTGAAAGAGTCCGGCCAGGGATAGAACGATAGTTGCGACGGCTGCTGTCAGCAGTCGAGTTCCTTTTGACATTTAAATTGTGCCCTTCTGAAAGCTGTTCGCGCTACGCGCTCAGGCGGACAGGGATATCCGCGCTCGATTCAACGCGCCTGATTTGTTTTGACATCCACATATTTCGCTCTTATAGTCCGCAATTCTTGTTTATAACGCTGGGCCTCATGGTATCAAGAAGTTATCGTGAACGAAGAATTCAATGCGCTGTCTCTTGCGCTCTTTTTTAGGACTTCTACTTTTCTGAATATAAAAGCGCCGACAATCGGGCTATGAAGCCGCGGTCATCCCTGTAATTCCTTGATGCAGCATATGACAACCCCATCTCAGTGATCAGCCCAAGGAAGGCTGCCATGCCAATCGTAACACTCGCACGACAATTAAGTTTTACAGCTTCCTTGGTCACAATCAAGCGCACCTGGGTCGTCTGCCAAATTTGATCGGGGAGGGCGACTTGCGATGTTCCTACCGCAATAAATGCTTCGCCTATAACGCCGCAACTGTCTCGGTCGGACCACCGAAAAATGATATTTTTCGCAAAGATTTGTAGCCGCTCGGCCGCGGCCAAACCATGGATCCAGCTCCTGTCACAGCCGTGGATCGCTCTTTGGGATTCGGGACCGTGGTCGCGAGTGTCGCAAGGACGACTAACAGCTTTTCAGCGGAACGCTGCTGATTGTGTCGGATTATCGAACCAGGATGAAACAGTAAAGTGCGTAGAGTACCATAGCTCCGAACGTCGTCAATTTTCGACTCATCACATTCTCGCTTCCCCAGCAGAAATTCGTACGCACATTCGTGCGCTGATCGATGTGAGCTAATCTTTGGTCAATATCCAACCCTGCAAAAGAGCCTGACTGGTTTCTTGTTGATGTTGGTCAGTGATACTTCCGCCAGCGATTTTGGGAATGATGTTCTCAACTGTGAAGCCCAATTCGCGCAGAACCTGGCTTACTATTGAGCTCTGGCTGAGCAGGCCAAGTAAAATATGTTCTGTCCCAATGTAGTCATGGTTTAGGTTTTGGCTTTGTATAAATGCCGAGTCAAGAGCTTGTTGCGCTGATCTAGAAAGCGGAGGTATGTCACCAACGCTGAACTTTACCTGGAAAGCGGTTCCAACTTTGACCGCCGCTCGAATGAGGCTAACGGGATCCGACGAAAGGCCAGACAGTCTTCGCACGAGGTCTGCGTCCGCGCGTATCAGTCCTAACATTAGATGCTCAGGTTCGACCTCGACATTGCCAGACCGCGTGGCTTCATATCGCGCAAAGAAGAGCGAACGTTTTGCTTTCGGTGTGTATGTCCCTTCCTCGATGGTCATAATTCATACGTGGTTGCTCATTCAAGCTGCCATATGTGTTGATTGGTGCGCCTTCCCAGCGTTTCCCCTCGAGGCGAGGATATCATAGAACCGATAGGAGAAATCACGGGCGATCAAAACGCGATCGCCCGTATTTCAGGCTCTTTACTCCGTTAGTAAATCATACAAGGCCCATCATCATGTGCAAGCCGGACATCGTTTACGTTTCAGACCGGGGACATCGTTTACACTTTATTAGTTGCGTAGCAGTAGCGGCTGTGGGAACGATGGGAAAACGTCTTTTGTTTTTCCACGGTTTCCACAGCCAGTTCGACTAAGGTGCTCATTTAGCTCTACGCCAGGTTGTAACCGGGCTAATGTTTTTGGTTCTTTCATCGAGTATTCCAAGGAGATGAAAACTGTAACGCAATTCCCATTTGTCCTCGGCAATC
>Ga0070698_100000653_pt1 | contig 37115 bp, 35 predicted proteins | sample KBSK1502metaG_FD_65477 | JGI IMG/M metagenome (GOLD analysis project Ga0070698, IMG submission 65477) | Corn, switchgrass and miscanthus rhizosphere microbial communities from Kellogg Biological Station, Michigan, USA - KBS K1-50-2 metaG | ecosystem: Host-associated > Plants > Roots >... | reverse complement strand
ACTCGTGCAACTGGGACGGAGCATCAGCGAGCCGGCGGTGCAGCAGGTGTATCGGCAGTTCGTGCTCGCCTTGTCGACGATCGTCCATCCGGAGTACATCGGGCTGGCTGCTGAGACCAATCTGATCCGCCTGGCATCACCGCCGTCGCTGTACGCCGCGCTCGTGCAGATGGTGAACGCGGCGGCGAATGATTTGCAACTCAGCCAGTCCTCGTCCAGGCGGTACATCAGCGTGCAGGTGGATGCGGCGTGGGGCCGCGCGGGCCAGAACAACGTGTACCAGGGCGTAGAGCGGGACTTCACCGACTTTCCGTTCATGCAGGCGTTGGGCCTGTCATCGTATCCGTATTTCGTCTTTGCTGACCCCGACGAGATCCCACTCGACTACTACAGCCGGCTGCCTAACGGGCGGACCTTGCCGGTGATGGTGGTCGAAGGCGGCTGGACGTCCGGTACGGCCGGGGCGATCGTGTCGTCGCCGGAGGAACAGGCCAGGTATCTCCGGCGCCACGCGAAAATGCTCGATTCCGCGGGAGCCAGGGCAGTTTTTCAGCTCACGTTCACGGACCTGGACATTGCCTCGCTCAACCTGCCGCCGGGGTCGATTCTCCCGCTCTTTGCGACCCTGGGCCTCGTCGATTCGGAGCTGCGACCCAAGCTGGCGCTGACGGTCTGGGACAGCTTATTCGCCGTCCGGCGCGTCCCGTAGCGGACCAGAACGGATCCTTCGCTGGCCGCTGCATCGTGAGATCGGTAGCTTGAATCACGCGGAGACGCTGAGAGAAACCCGAAGAGAGCCGGGTGGACTCCGACTTCTCATGACTACCTGATCCCTTTCCCGTTTCGTTATGCGCCTGACCTTCGTCGCGCTCGTCGCCCTGCCGTTTCCACTCGCTGCGCAGCAGGCGACTCTGGTGTACCGGCTGGGAAAAGACACCGTCGCCATCGAGCAATACACGCATCAGGGCAACCGCATCGCCGGCACGATGGTCCAGCGCGCGGGACCGGCCGTCACTCTTACCCGTTACGAAATGACGTACGGGAGCAACGGCCGACCGACGTCGGCGAAAATCGCCCGATCGCTGCCTGACGGGTCGCCGATGCCCAACCAACCGATCGAGGCGCGGTTCACCGTGTACCCGGATTCGGTCGTGCGCGAAGTCGTGCGGGCCGACAGCACCAGCCGATCGTCATTTGCCGTACGCGGCGCGATGATCGCGTTCCCGGTCTACGTGTACGGTCCGACCGAGGTCCTCAGCGCCCTCCAGCGGCGTGGCTCGGCCGACTCCATCCCAGCGTTAGGCATCGGTGGCGGACCCGGCTTCATCGGCGTTGAACGTGTCGGTGGCGACACGCTCCGGCTCCGCGGCGCGCCGTACCCGATGCGGCTCGTGTTCAATGCCAACAACCACCTGATGGTGCTGGATGGCGGGATGACCACGAACAAGATGATCGCCACCAGGGACGCGGCGGGCCGCGCCGACCTGGTCGCTGTCGCGCGCGCGATGAAGCCCACCGGCACCTTGTCGGCCCGGGACGTGGCGCGCGGCGCATTCGGCGCGGGTGGAATCGTGCTCGTCGATTACGGCCGTCCGATGGTTCGCGAACGGTCGGTGTGGGGCGGAGCGCTGATTCCGTTCGACTCGGTCTGGCGCGCCGGCGCGAACGATGCCACGCACCTCTTCACGACACGCGTGCTCGCATTCGGCCAGCTCACCGTCCCGCCGGGCAGCTACACGCTCTGGATCCAGCACACCCGCAGTGGCACGTTCCTCATCGTGAACAAGCAAACGGGCCAGTGGGGAACGGTGTACGATCCCGCGCAGGACGTCGGTCGCGCGCCGATGGAGGTGGCGGCGTCACCAAATCACGTCGAGGAACTGACCGTCACCGTCCGCAGCATGAGCGCTAGCCGCGGCGTGATCGACTTCGCCTGGGGAGACAAGGTGGTCTCCGCGCCGTTCACGGCAGCGGCGAGATAGTGCGGAAACCCAGTCGATTGCGAGTTGCGCTTGCCACTCTGCTGGTCGTCACCGCCTGCGCTACGGCGACCACGGCAGGCCCGGTAACCGCCGCGAACCAACCCGCGCTGGCACCGGGCACGCCACTGACGAGGGCGCAGCAACGCTGGATCGACGGTACCCTGGCCACGCTGTCGCTCCGCCAGCAGGCGGGGCAGATGGTGATGATGTGGGTCCTGGGCGACTACACCAACACCGACGACCCGAGCTTCGCCGAGATTCGCCGCTGGATCGTGGACGACGGCATCGGTGGTGTGAGCATGTCGCTCGGCTCACCCATCGAGGTGGCGGCAAAGATCAACGCCATGCAGCGGCTGGCCAAGGTGCCGTTGCTCGTGTCGGCTGACCTCGAGCCGTCGTTAGGCCGGCTGGAAGGCGGCGTCTTCACCCACTACATGATGGACGCCGGCGGCGCGACGGTATTTCCGACCGCGATGGCGATTGCCGCAACGGGGCGCGACGAGGACGCACGGGACGTCGGGCGTATCATCGGACGCGAAGCGCGAGCGGTCGGTATCCACATCAACTTTGCGCCGGTCGTCGACGTCAACAACAACCCGGCGAACCCGGTCATCAATACACGCTCGTTCGGCGAAGACCCCGAACGCGTCGGTCGACTGTCGGCGCTTTTTGTGCGCGGGTCGCAGGAGGCGGGCACGATCGCGACGGCGAAACACTTCCCCGGCCATGGCGACACGGACGTCGACTCGCACGTCGGCCTTCCGGTTGTGCGAGCCGACTGGAGCCGACTGTCGACCAACGAACTCGTGCCGTTCCGGGCCGCGGTGAACGCGGGCGCCGCGATGGTGATGTCGGCGCACATCGCGCTGCCGGCGATCGAAGGAGACAGCTCCACGCCGGCCACACTCACGACGCGGGTCATGTCGGGATTACTGCGTGATACACTCGGCTTCCGCGGCCTGGCCATCACCGACGCCATGACGATGGACGGGGTCGGGAAGGGCTATGGCGTGGAGGAGAGCACGGTGCTCGCCGTGAAGGCCGGCGCCGACATCATTCTGAAGCCCAGCGACGTGCCGAAAGCAATCGATGCCATCGTGAAAGCGGTTGAACGCGGTGAGATTCCACCCCAACGCATCCAGCAATCGGTACGACGCGTGCTCGAACTCAAGGCGCGGAGCGGTGTGGCGTTCCAGCGCTTCACGTCGCTCGATGCCCTGCGCGACGTCGTAGGCGCGCCGGCCCATCGCGCGGCGGCGGCCGACATCGCACAACGGGCTCTCACGCTGCTTCGCGATCGGGGCAGCGTCGTGCCGATCGCGGATCGTCGCACGCTGGTGATTCAGTACATGCCGGAAACCGAGTTGCGCGCCGGCCGCATCTTCGCGGCGGCACTGCGCGCTGGACAGCCTGACGCGCGTGTGATCAAGATCGGGCCGTCAGTGTCGCCGGGACTGCTCGATTCCCTTATGTCGATGGCGGGAGAAGCGGAACGGGTTGTCCTCGCCGCGTATGTTCGCCGGATCGAAGGTGAAGGCCGGCCGTCCATACCAACTCACGTAGCCGAATGGATGGAACGCCTCGCCGCGGCCGACGCCATGACGCCGTCGTCGAAGGTGGCCATGATCGCGTTCGGCAATCCGTACCTCATCCGCCAGGTGCCGTCGATCGGGACGTACCTCGTCACCTTTGGCGTCGGGGACGCCCTGGAGAATGCCGCCGCCCAGGCCGTGCTCGGCCGCGCCGCGATTGGCGGTGTGAGTCCCGTGTCACTGCCGGGCTTCTTCGCACGGGGCGACGGACTCAAACGCCCAAGCCCCTGACATGCATTCCGACGTCGAGCTCTATGATGGACACTACGGTCACATCGATGCCGACCCGCAAATTGCGGTGCGACGTGAGACCTATGATGAAGACCTTGGTCAGTCGAGCTGGATCACGGTGGCCGAAGCGCGGGAGTGGTTTCGACTCCTCGAGCTGAAACCCGGCAGCAGGGCGCTCGAGGTCGCGTGTGGAGCGGGCGGCATGACCTGTCGCATGGCCGTCGAGACGGGAGCGACCTGCACCGGCGTCGACATCAATACGTTAGGCATCGAGGCCGCGCGCGCCAGGGCGCGAGACCAGAAACTCACCAACATCGTGTCGTTCGAGCTGATCGATGCCGGACAGCGCCTGCCGTTTCCCGACGGTTCCTTCGACGCCATCTTCTGCAACGACTCGATCAATCACTTTCCCGGCCGAGCGGACGTCCTGCGCGATTGGCACCGGTTGCTGAAGCCGGGCGGGCGGCTGCTGTTCACCGATCCGATCGTCGTGACGGGCCAGCTCACCGGTGATGAGATGCGCGACCGCAGTTCGATCGGCTATTTCCTCTTCACGCCGCTCGGACATAACGAGCGAATCCTGGCCGAATGCGGATTCTCGGTGCTGGAGGTGCGAGATGTCACGGAGGCCGTGGCCACGGTCTCTCGCAAGTGGCGTGACGCGCGAGCCAGGCACCGGGACGCACTGTCCGCGCTGGAGGGACCCGAAGGATTCGACGGCGTTCAACGGTTCCTCGACTCGGTGCGGAAGCTGGCCGGCGACCGGCGTCTCTCGCGGTTCATGTACCTGTCGTCCCGGACCTGAGGCCCCCCATGTTCGTCGGTCATCTCGCCATCGCGCTCACTGCCAAACGCGCAGCGCCTAACGTCAACCTCGGTTGGCTCATGGCGAGTGTCAGCGCGCTCGACCTGGTCTGGCCGATTCTGGTCCTCGCCGGCGTCGAGAAGGTGAGCATCGTCCCTGGGGCGACGGCGTTCACGCCACTCGTCTTTGATTCGTATCCCTGGTCGCATAGCCTGGTCATGTCCGTCGTGTGGGGCCTGGTGCTCGTCGGGATCGCACGCGCGGCGCGCGTTCCGGCGTCACCGGGGCTGCTGGTCGCGCTGGTCGTGAGCCACTGGGTGCTCGACGTCATCAGCCACGCCCCGGACATGCCACTCTGGCCTGGAAACTCGCCGCGCTTTGGTCTCGCGCTGTGGAATTCCATTCCCGCAACGCTGATAGTCGAAGGAGCGATGTGGATCGCCGGCGTCATCATGTACAAGAGTGTCCTGGCTCGAACGAATCAGCGTCCCGGGTGGCCGTTCTGGTCCTTCGTCGCGGTCTGTACCCTCATGTGGGCCGCCGGACCGTGGTCACCACCTCCACCGAATGTCACGACCATCGGGCTGTTCTCATTGGTTGGCTGGATCGTGATTCCGTGGGCCGCGTGGGCTGATCGGGCACGGAAATCCGGCTAGGCTGCGTCGCGTTATGCGATTCGCCGGGTTGGCGCTGCTGTTCCTGCCGTTGAGCGACGTCGGCACGGAGATCGAGCAGGATTGGTCGGGCGCCGATGTCGCAACCACACGATTGAAGCCGTCCGAGTTCACTGAAGTCCCGATCGCGATCCGAACGGAACTGGAGCACCGTGGTTGCACCGTGCCTCAGCCTCACGGCGCAACGCGACCGACGAATGTCATCTCAGGGAAGTTCACGTCGAGTGCGATGATGGACTGGGCTGCGCTTTGCTCGCGCGATCGGATTTCAGTCATTCTGGTTTTCCGCGGAGCGTCCACCACAGATGTCGCGGAATTGGCTCGACAACCTGATCGTGAATACCTGCAGACCGTCAGCGGCGGCGCCATTGGATTCTCGAGGGGACTCGGAGTCGCCAGCGCGACGTTCATCAGGCAGCATCACGATGCCAAAAGTGACCCGCCATTGCCGCCGCTCGATCACGAAGGCATCGACGACCGATTCATCGGGAAAGGATCGGTAGTCCATTACTGGAGCGGTCGTTGGCTGCAATTCACTGGCTCAGACTAGATTCCTGTCGACTCGTCTCGAAGGAGCGCCGTGGAGCAAGCCACGCAGGTCTTCGCCGCGGTTTCACTTCTGGTGATCGGGCTCTCGCATTGCCTCCAACCGAAAGCCTGGGTCATGTGGTTCCAGGGCCTCGCCGCGCAGGGCACAACCGGCGCATTCAAGGAGGGATTCATCATTCTTCCCTTCGGCGCGTTCATCGTCGGATTCCATAATGTCTGGCACGGACCGGCAATGGTGCTCACGCTCATCGGGTGGGCACAGGTAGTGAAAGCGTTGCTCCGGTTTTGCGCCCCGAACGTCGCCCTCAAGGTCATGGGCCGCGTCTCGATCGCCCGCGCGTGGCAATTCCAGGTGGCCGGCGTCTTCGCGCTGGCGCTGAGCGGTTTCCTATTCTGGCTTCGCTTCGCTCCTGAATGATGGCGCCGCCCTAACGAATGAATCCGCAGGTCTGAGACGAGGATACCATGGAACGTTCCACGAAGGGGTCCGATCAACCAGCCGCCGCGCACATACGGGCGTACTTCGCCGCCCAACCGCCGAAAACACGGGTCGCCCTGAGGAAGATTCGCGAAACGGCGCTCGCTGTTGCTCCCGGCGCCGTCGAGGGATTCAGCTATCGCATTCCGTCAGTCAAACTCGACGGGAAGGCCCTCGTCTGGTACGCCGGCTTCAAGAATCACACGAGCCTGTATCCGATCGGCGATGCGATACGGGCTGAATACAAGGCGGAACTGGAGGGCTATGAGACGTCCAAAGGCACGGTCCGCTTTCCGCTCTCCAAGCCCTTGCCGGTGGGGCTCGTGAAGCGGCTTGTGAAGGCTCGTGTCGAGGACCTGCGCCGCAAGAAGTGACGGTTGTCCGTCAGCCACCTATGGTTATCACCACCATCTGCATCCAATCTCATGAGACCTTACGTGCTCCGAATCAGCGCATGGTTTCTTCTCGTCAGCCTAACGGCGACAGCTGGCGCCCAGGACAAAGCGCCACCCCCCTCCGAATTCAACGCCGACCTCGGGTTCGTCAGCGTATCGGGAAACACGTCGGTCACCACGTTGTCATTGGGTGAGAAGTGGATTCGCCGGATCGCGCGCTGGGAGTTCAAGCAGGACGTCGCCGCGGTCTATGGAAAAACCGACGGCACGGAGACGTCGAATCTCTGGCGCGCCTCGGTGCGCGGTGACTACGGGTTTGGAGCCAAACTGGCGCTCTACGGGCGCACGGCCTTCGACCGGAACAAGTTCGCTGGCGTCACGTCGCGGTTCGCCGAGGGACTTGGCCTGGTGGCGAAGGTGGCGGCGACCGACATCGACCAGCTCAACGTTGAGGGCGGCTTCGAGCTGACTCAGCAGGATAACCTGGACGGAACGAGCGACAGCTTCTCATCGCTCCGCGCCGCCAGCACGTGGAAGCACAAGCTTTCGGCCAACGCGTACTTTTTCCAGGGCATCGAGTGGTTGCCCAACCTCGATGAAAGCGAGGACTATCGAATCAACTCCGAAACGTCAATCGTGGCGCCCCTGTCGTCGCGAGTGGCGATGAAGGTCTCGTACCAGTTACGGTTCGACAACTTGCCGTCGCTCAATGCGGCGGGCACAGCGCCCCTGCGCAAGTCGGACCGCATTCTCTCGACCGGCATTCAGGTGACGTTCTGATCCGTGCCTTTCGCGAGCTCGGCGTTCGGTGAAACGCACGAGCTTGCGACGAAGCGTTTCGGCTGACGATGTTGCCAATTCATCTGGTCTGGGAAGGAACGATGGCAACGAAGACGCGCACGAAAACACGAAAGGTTGCATCGAGCACTCGAGTGCCGAAGAAACGGGTGAGGCCCCAACCCGCGAACGCGAAGCCGCTGAAACACGAGCCCACGCAGGGACTCTACGGCTGGATCACCCACACCGATCTCGCCAGCAACAATCCGGCGGCAACCAAGGCGTGGACCGCGAAGGTCCTCGGCTGGAAGTTCAAGCCGCCGATGCCGACGCCTAACGGCGACCTACACCTCTTTTACTACTCCGACAAGGGCGGCGGCGCGATTCGCAGGAACAATCCGCCGGAGATTCCCGGCAGCATTCCGTACATTCACGTGGCGGATTGCGAGGCGTCGTACGACAAGGCGCTCGAGGAAGGCGCCGAGGAGATGATGTCGCCGACGAAAGTGATGGAAGGCGTGACCGTCGCTATCGTGCGCGCGCCCGGCGGTGTCCCGATCGGCTTTTCCGGGCCCTGATTCCTACGTTCGCTCGTACACCACGACCTCCCAACCAAGGCGTCGCTGAACCCGGCGGCGCTGGAGGCCAGTGCTTCGCAGCACTGCATCGATCTCGTCGGGATCGTGGTGAAAGACGCGAAACGGGCTGCGCTTGATGCGCATGATCAGGTTGATCACGACGACACCTGCGCGCATCCAGAAGATTCCTCGCGGATAGACGGCGCCGAAGAGTTGCCTGGCGTGCTCCGCTGAGAGCCTGACGAGCCGCGGCATGTCGTGATAGCAACAGATCACTCGATCCAGCGTGACCACGTCGGCCGGCGCCACGTTATGCGCGATGTCCACGAAGTCTCCGCGCAGGAACTCCACGCGGGCGCCGTGTCCGCGCCGCTCGGTCTCTTCACGCGCGACAGCAAGGTGTGCGGAAGACGCATCGAGATGGACCGCCCGGTCGACGCCCTTCGTCAGCAACTCATGGTGAATCGCCCCGATACCGGCGCCAACGTCGAGTAATGTCATGCCTGATGCATCCACCGTGTTCAGCGCCTCACGCACCCCATCAATCAGGAGTTGGGTCGACCGGTCGGGACCGCGGCGGCGAAAACGCTTGAGCATCTTCTTCGCCTCGACAGCGTTGAACTCCTGTTCGATCCCTTCACATTGACAGCAGGTCATCGGCCCCTGGTCACAACGGTTTGTCGAGGCGCATCTTCACGACCGTCGGCACGTCATTTTCATCGCGGAGCACGCCCCAGATCGAATCACCTTTCATCACGTACGCACCGAACAAGCGTGGCGCGACGACCTGGCCGAGGTAGCGGCCGTCACGCTCGAAGACGTCGTACCGACGTTCTTTCGGCCGAAATCGAATCGGCGGCGGCGGGTTGGGTTGTGATGCTGGCGGCGGGTCGGGCTCGTACTCCTCCGACTCCACGCTGAGCGACACCCAGATACGGCCGTCGCCGCCTACCGCGAGGGAAGTGTAGTAGAGTTTCTCGGTCGGGATTTCGGGGCCGTTCCATGTCCATGTTGGCACGACGCGACGCATGTTGAACTCGATCGCTGCGCGATTCTGTGACCGCTCATCGTCGCTCACCGGCACGGCTCGCGATTCCCGCTCGATCCGCAGGGGCTTGCCGTCAAGTTCCGAATACACGACGTAGGGGCGCCCCTGCCCGAATACCATATGGCCCGCCGGACTCACGGTAAACATGCTCCGGGTGCCAAAGGGGATCGTGGTCGCACTCATGCTGGTGCCGGTGCGCGATTGGTTGACCGCCACGACCCGCGGATGGTCGCCCGGAAGGGGTTGCATAACGATGCTGTCGATTACGGTGCCTGACGAGTCGTAACGAAACCAGGCTTGCAAATCACGCCCGGGGTCGGGCGCCTTACTCTTCGCCTTGTCCAACGACAGGCCCATTCCCGACCTCAACCAGACGCGATTCTGCGTGTCGGTCATCACCGAAGCCCCCGGACAGCAGTAGCTGAACGGGAGCGTGGACGAGGTGATGAATGCGCCATCGTGATCGTACACGTTGACGCGGGTGTTCCCCTCATCCCACATGACCAGTCGGCCGTCATGCCGGATGGCGATGCCGTTTACGCGCTGGTATTCGCCGGGTCCGCTGCCCCTGCGGCCGACCCGCCTGAGTGCCGTACCGGCGTCGTCGACGATCCAGAGCGCCGGCGTGGCAGGATCCCAGACATAGACGCGACCGTCCGCCGCGGCCTCGAGGTCGCTGACGTCGCCGATGCTGGCAGTGTCGTTAGGATCGACCTCGGCGCGCCATTCGATCGTCAGGCGGCGCACCAGGCTGTCCGGCACGATGCCGGTGGTGCGGGCGACGACCGTGTCGCCGACCGTGTCGGTTACGGTGCTGTACGGGAGTCGATCGTTCGCGTCAACGGTACCGCACGCGACGACCAGCAGCAGAACTCCAACGCGGTGTGTTTTCATACCGGAGTGTCCTCCAGGCCCGTTGGCTCACCATAATGTCGTGTACTACAGCCGTCATGGTTTCAGCCAGTACGTGAACCAGTCTCGCAAGCGGCCGAGTCTGTCTACCAGTAGCCACGGCTCACCCGAACGCGACAGCTCGTGCGACGACCGCGGGTATCGGATGTACTCCACGGGCACGCCCTGCTTTTTGAGCGCGGTGAACCACTCGTCGCCCTGGCCGACCGTGACGCGGGTGTCTTCCTCGGAATGCACGATCAGGGTGGGCGTGCGCACGTTCTGCACGAAGTAGATCGGCGAAACGGCATCATAGAGGTTGCCCTTCTCCCACGGCTTTCCGTACAACTCCGATTCGGTGAGCCCCTGGGCCGCGTCCGAGCCGCCGTACCATGAGCGCCAGTTCATGTCGGCGCGGTCAACCTGCGCTGCCGCAAACCGGCGAGTCTTCGTGGTGATCCAGCCGGTCATGAATCCACCATACGATCCGCCGGTAGAAGCCATGTGCGTCGAATCCACATCAGGACGCGCGACCATGAGATCAACAGCCTTCATCAAATCCATGTAGTCCTCGTCGCCCCAACGCCCTCGAATCGAATACGTGAAATCGGCGCCGTAGCCTGACGAGCCTCGAGGATTCGTGTACAGCACCATGAAGCCGGCTCCCGCCAGGTTCTGGAATTCGTCGAACCACCCTTCGTTGTATTGCGAGTGCGGCCCGCCGTGGATGTAGAGCACCAGCGGATATCGGCGACCTGGCTGGTATCCAAACGGCTTCATCAGCCAACCTTCGATCTCCCGATCGCCAACCGACTTGTACGTGAATCGCTCGGCGTCGGCCCAGGCCACTTCATTGTTGAGCGCCTGATTGAAGTTCGTGAGCTGCCGTTCATTCCGACCATCGGCGTCCATGACGCAAAGCTCCGTCGGCGCCGTCACGCGCGTACAGACGTAGGCGAATCTTGTCACCGCGTCGTCGGTCGTGAAGCCAGCCATTCGCCGTCGTCCGCCCGCAATTTCAGTCAGCTTGCCAGTTGCGGGGGCGATGGAAAACAGGGCGGAGCTTCCCCCGACCGACGCGTTCATCACGATCGAGCCATCTGGACGCCAATTGTACGAATCCGGCTCATAGCGCCAGCCACTCGTCAGGTTCCTTGGCGTGCCTCCCGCCGCATCGATCACGAAGAGGTTGAGCTGCGTGAAGCGCGCGGAACGACTGAGGAACGCGATGCGTTTCGAGTCCGGCGACCACGCCAGCGACGTCTCATTCCCGACCAGTCGAGCGACTCGACGCGGCGTGCAGCCGCCTGGTTCATCGCAAGGCGTGGTGGGAATGACGAAGATGTCCGCCGTGTTCGCGTCGGCAGTCATCCGTTTCTCGTCGTAAGGCAATAACGCCACCGAATCCGACTCGGCGGCCACAGCCGAATCCGTTCGCATGGTGGCATCGGCGACGAACGCGATCCATTGTCCGTCTGGCGACACGACTTCGTTGCGATGCGAGTAGCTGGTCGACGTGAGCTGTCGTCGAGCGCCGCCGTTCAACGGCTGAACGACGATCTGCGTGGGATTGAACTGGCGCGGCCCGATGCGCACGGGCAGGTAGCCCTGATCGTTGGAGCGGAATGGAAAGTCCACGATCTGGCGACCGTCAAACCGCTTGGGATCGGCCGGACGCGTGATCGAGCCGAACGGTGGTCGCGACTGCCCCATGTTCGCGTACGGATCGGGCGAGCCCGGTGCTGGCCGCGGCGGCCGGTCAGCCGCAGTGCTCCAGACCATGAAGGTCTTGTTGTCCGGCATCGATCCGGTCTGGAATCGGTCCACCGTCTCCGGCGCGGTGGCAAAGTTTTCGGCGCGATACCGCCGAAGACCCCCAGTGGATGTCACTACGAGCGCCTTTCCGTCCGGAGACCAGCGGGGGGTGCTGCTTTCAACGCCGGCCGGCGTTAGGCGAAGCGGCGCACCGCCACCGACCGGAATGACCCAGACCTCGGACGCACGCTTGTTCTCGCTCTCGCGGACGGTGGTGACCGTGAAGGCGATCCATCTGCCGTCCGGCGACATGGCCGGCTGTCGAACCGTCGTCACGCGATACCAGTCGGCGAGTGTGAACGCGCGCTTTGCGGGCGACTGCCCGAGCGCTGTCCCGGCGAACACGGCGAGGAGGAAGATGGACCGATTCATGGGGGCTCCATGGGGCGCCGACCGGGGCGCGTACCAGACGAGGACAGTCAACTTGCCCTACCGACAAGGAGATAGCAGTTCCGTACCATTACGCCAAGAGGGGGTATCACATCGAGACGGCTGCGACGCGACAACTGTCATCGACGCCAAAGGCACCGCGGAGCGCTGATGACGTGGCCAATGAGAGGCGGATATCTGGATGGCACCTAACGCGCCACACGTAGCGATAGCCGCTGGGCTGCTACTGCTGGAGGGATGCCGTATGGCAGCGGACCGCGATGATCCGGCTGACTCTGGTGCGTCCGCCGCGGCGGTAGCCGTGCGCGATTCCGCCCACACGCGGTCGACGTGTTATGTCTCGAACCGCTCTGTCCTGGCGCGCGCGCCGGACACCGAGGCGACCGGTGCATCAGGGTTGAGCGGCTGGATCCAGCTCGACGAAGCACGCAGTACCGACAGCGCCGGCGCAAGGCTGGTCGACTCCGACGGATTCGCGCTCGATGCGACCTGGCGATCGATCGGCGACTCGATCGTTGTTGAGGGACTCAACGACTTCGTGACGATCGAAATGCGGCTGCGCCGCACGCCGTCCGGTGCCACGGGGATCCTGAACGCGCGTTCTGAAGCGGGTCTCGAGCGTGACTCGACGGGCAGGCTGCGGGAATTCCGACGTGCCCTCGAGGTTTCGTTTCGAAAAGCCACGTGCGACAGCATGCCGTCGGAAGCACGCGGCGCCGCCATCGATGTGCTGCCGGGCGGCACATCGCGTCCCGGTATCCGGTTCGATCCGTCAAAGTCGCGGCGAGGTAAGTGGGTCGGCGCACTCGTTATCGATTCCATAGAGGTGAGGCGCACGGCCGTGGACTCCACATACGTCGGCCGCGCCCGTTTCGGTGGCTCGCTCGAACTCAGCGGCTGGACGCTCCGACATCCGGACCCCGATCTCAATCGCGTGGTCACGTGTTTCGAAGCCGATTCCATCAGCGCCGCGCGTTTGCCCCGCTGGTCGGGTGATGAGCGGAAGGCCTGGTTCTGCTTTGCCAACCGCCCCGAGGCCGCCCGCGCCCTGGGACCACCGAGCGAAGGCGTGCCGGCGACGATCATCATCGACCGGTTCACCATCCACCGTGGGCTGTCCGACGAGGTCAATACCGCGCGATTCGTGCGACTCGTCAGGCGCGGTGCGCGCGGCTGAGAGTGGTGTTTGGGGCGAGCCTAACGCGGACCGCCAGGCGGTCCACGAGGCGCAGGCGAAGCCGTCCACAACTCGCGCCACTCTATAGTTGCGGCACCGGACACGAGAACCACCTGTTCAATCCGTCAACAGTGGTCCTGGCGATCAACGGCGTAGTAACCGCTGTGCATGAGAAATCGAACCTCCGGCAGCGCCGCCAGCCGGAACTCAGCCGCCGCGTCAAATCGTTGCGCAGCAATCAGTTGGAAAAACATTCGGGCTGACTTCGCGCTTCCCTGTGTGGCGTGGGGGCCGCGTTCGTTTCGAGAGGCCCCACACTGTCGTCTTTGGCGTGATCCCGAGCACATCCATTGACCCGCAGATCGGTGCGCCACGCATGCGCGGAACGATTCCTTCTGCTTCAAACGAGACTGGCGCCGCATCAGTGACGCCGCGGTCAGGCACCCAAACGTCAGGCCTCGCGCCGAGTGGCATCAGGCCGCTCGACTACCGGCTCGGCGGCATCCTGCCTAACCGTCCGTACGTCATCAGCGGGCACCCGGGCACCGGGAAGAGCGTCTCCTGCCTCGAATTTGCCCAACAGGGACTCGAGGGAGGCGAAACAGTCGTGCTCATCACGCACGACGATCCCGCCGACGTGATGGCCAGCGCCGCTTACCTGGGCATCGACATCGACCGGCCGCTGCGCGAAGAGCGCCTGATCCTGCTCCGCTTCCAACTCGACTTCGTTCGTCGCCTTGGTCGCGCGACGACTGCCGATGCGGTGTTCCTGGAGCTCAAGAGACACCTCGCGAAATTCAAGCCGGGCCGCATTGCCATCGACTCGATCGTGCCATTCCTCGACGGCGGCGCGGCGAGCACCATGGCCATCTACGGCCTGATCCAGTTCCTCGACGAAATGCAGGTCACGTCGCTGCTCACGTTCCCCGGCGACATGGCGGGCCTCTATGATCGCCGACTCGAGCCGCTGATGCAGCGTTCAGCCGGCGTCTTCCACCTTTCGTCGGACAGCGAACGAAACCACAAGCTCGAGGTGCGGAAGATCCGTTTCGAGGCGGCGTCGATGCTCCCGGTGCAATTCCGCATGCTCTCGGGCGCCGGCATGGTGGTCATCACCGACCCCGATGCGGGCCTGGCGTCGATCCCGGACGACATCCAGCACCGGCTGTCGCTGGTCAACATGGCCGATGCGCTACCTAACGAACTTGTCAACGGGCTCCGCCACCACTTCGACGTCGACGTACGCACCGGCATGGTCAGTGCCTTCTCCGAGCTGGTGCGTGAAGGCGTCGGTGCACTGCTGCTGAACGTCCGTCGCGACGTGATCGAAACGACGCTGCAGCTCATTCGCGACCTGCGTCAGACGAACCATAGCGTCCCCGTCGTGCTGATTACGCCGTACGTCCTTCGTTCCGCCGATCGGACGCGCGCGTTGCGCGCGGGCGCCGATGACTTCCTGTCGTCGAGCCTTCCGCCGTCGGAACTCGTTGCCCGGCTGCAGAACATCGTGAAACGCGGCCACTGGCACGACCTCATGTCGGCGTCGGCCGAGCCGGGAATGGTTCTCCAGCCCACGAGTGACGGGTCGACCTACGAGCCCATGACGGGCGACGCACTGACGAAGAGCGTGCGCGGCTACCTCGACCGCGAGCAGCAGCCGTTCTTCACGTTGTTCATGATCACACCCGAAAAGGGCGACCTGACCGGCCTCGCGAAACTCGCGCTGAACATCGTCCGTGTTGAAAGCGGCGACCTGGTCGGCATCATCGGCAAGCGAGTCGTTGCGTATCTCGACAGTGCGCGACCCAAGGACCTGGCGTCGCTGAAGATCCGGATGCGAGAACACGCATTGCGGCTCGGCTACGGTGACATCGAAATCCAGGCACTCGGCTTCCCGGCGAATGAGGATGCCGTGCGCGACCTTCTTGGTGCGCCGGCCGCCAGCTGATGCGGGGCTTTCGGTACTTCCTGGTCGTTCTGGCTGCGGTCGCCGGGCTTTCGCTCGGGGCTCGGCTGGTCTATACCCGGAATCCGGCGATTCTCGAGGCGTTCCCGCCACCACCCGCGTCCAGGATCGACTCGTCGTTGACGGAGAAGGCCCCAGCGCCAAAACATGTGGAGCCGGCCGCCAGTCATGGCGCACACGATGCCGGCGACGTGCAGGCTGCTAACGTCGCGCGACCGGTCCACCAGCCAAAGCAACGACCGGCTCCGGCCAAGGCCGTTACGCCTAACGCGCTGCCGCCTGCACAGCCGGAAGCGAGCCTGCCCGAAGCGAGCACCGCTCCGGCGCCGGTCGTCGACTCGGCACCTGCGCCACCCCCCGCTTGGCAGGCCACGCCACGGCAGCTGGTCAGGGACAGCGCGTACGTCATGGTTTCTTCCGGACGCTTGCAGGCCGCGATCGCGGTGCTCGACACCTGGGTGAAACAGAATCCGACTGACAGCGCTGTTGCTATCGACCTCGCTCGACTGCGCGCGCGGGCCGGGGACTGGCCGGGCTCGATTGCCCAGTACTCAGCGCTCATCGAACAACACCGGACGGCGCAACTGCTGTTCGAGCGTGGCCAGACCTATCTCTGGTCGGGTGACGCCCGTCGCGGCGAAGCCGATCTCCTCGCGTCGGAGGGGCTTGCCCCGCGCGCTGACACGGAGCGGCAGCTGGGCGACCACTATCGCTGGCAGGGGGACTTCGCACGGAGCGCGTCGTGGTACCGGCGCGCGATGCGCAACGCTCCGGCCGACAGCTCGGTGCGCAATTCCATGCAATTGCTCGACCGCGCCATCGACGCCCGACTCCTCCTGCCTGGCGAACTGGCCGGCAGTGACTTCGGCTCGGGCGTGCAGGTGGTCAGCGACAACGCCGGATTCGAACTCTATTCACTGCGCCTGAGCCAGGCGTTTGCCGTCCCGATGGGTGCCTCGTCAGTGATGACGCTGTCGGGCGAGATGCGGTCGGCGACGCAGATGTCCCTCGCCGGCAGCGAAAGCCAGCTGGATGCCTACGGGTTCGATGGATCCCTGTCGACCCGCGTGGGCGCATCGAAGGTCTCGGCGACGTTAGGCATGATCGATCACGGCAATGTGCCGTCGGTCCTGCGCGGATCCTTGAGCGTCGACGGATTCGTCGGCAATGCGCGCCTCAAGGCGTCCGTGCGTCGCACGCCGGCCTACGAGTCGCTCTGGGCGCCGAGGATGCTCGGCGTCGCCGGGAGCCCGGCAACGGCTCTGCAGACGCAAGGGAACGTGTCGCTGCCCTTCGGGAATGCGGGCGAGCTGTATCTCATGGGCGAGTTCCTGGGCGTCAGCGATGACAATACCCGGGTCGCGTTCCAGCTGGCCATGCGCCGTCGACTGGTGATGTCGCTTTCGCTCCTCTACGCCGGCAGCATGATGTCCTACGATCGACAGACGGCATTGTACTACTCGCCGGCGCGCTACCTGTCGCAGTCGGTTGGACTCGAACTCGCCCGCTATCGCGAGCAGGGGTTGTCGTTCGCGCTGCGTGCGACCCCCGGTTATGCGTGGATGCGTGAACCGGCCGGCACTGCTGACTCGACGACGCAGGACCTGTCGGTCTTCCAGTTCACGAGTGGCCTGGAGCTCGGCTATCGGCGCGGCGCGTGGGACCTGCTGCTGTCGACCGGTCTGTCCAGCGGGCGTGAAGGTGGATACCGCTCGCAAAACGCGCTGCTGTACGTCCGCCGTTCCTGGTAGCCGATCATGCAACGTCCCGGTTATTACGCGATCCTGATCGTCGGCCTGACCGTCGTCCTGGCGGCGCTTGGGTCGATGGTGCTGCTGCTGCTCAACATTCCGTATGAGTTCACGAGCTGGTGGCTTACCGTTGGCGTCACCATGCTGCTGTTCTTCCTCATCGTCGTTATCGCGCGATACATCATCCTGTTGTGGCTGGGCTACCTCCACCACCTGGAATCGCGGATCGAGGAAGACGATCCGTTCGACCTGTTCGAACCGCCGGTCACGATCATCGTTCCCGCGTACAACGAGGGCGCGGTCATCGAAGGCGCGCTCAAGAGTCTGCTGGCGCTCGACTATCCCGCGTATGAAGTGCTCGTGGTGGACGACGGCTCGAGCGACGACACGTACGCGCGGGCGTCCTCGCTGGAGGGGCGCTACGGCGACGTGGTCCTCCGCGTCGTGAGCAAGTCCAACAGCGGAAAAGCCGCCGCGCTCAATACCGGGATCTCGCTGGCGCGGCATCCGTTCGTGTTGTGCATGGACGGCGACTCGCGGTTATCGCGCGATACGCTGAAGGCGGCCCTGCGCCACTTCCGCGACCCGCACGTCGGCGCGGTGGCGGGCAACGTGAAGGTCGTGAATCGCCGGAACCTGTGGACGCGCCTGCAGGCGCTGGAGTACATCGAAGGGCTGAACATGGCGCGCCGCGCGCAGGCGTTTGCCCGCACGGTGAACATCATTCCCGGCCCGATCGGGATCTTCCGCCGGGACGTGCTGCAGGAACTGGGTGGCTATGAGATCGATACCTACGCGGAAGACGCCGACCTCACGCTGAAGATCCTCACGGCGGGGTGGCAGATCAAATACGAGGAGCGGGCGATCGCCTACACCGAGGCGCCGGAAGGACTGCTCGACCTCCTCAAGCAGCGCTACCGCTGGACGCGCGGCATCCTCCAGGCGTTAGGCAAGCGCACGTCGTACCTGCTGTCGCCGAAGCTGGGCGCCGGCGTATGGATCTCGATCAACACGATGATGTTCGAGGCCGTGATCTGGCCCTTCGTGAACGTGGTCGGGAACCTCGCCTTCGCCATTGGCGCGCTCTCGATGGGCATCCCGGAATACGTGCTGTACTGGTGGATGATGCTGACGATCCTCGACGTGGCGGCGGCGCTGTACACGGTCGCCATGGAGGAGGAAGATCTGATGCTGGTGCCGTACGCGGTGCTGTATCGGCTCTTCTTCATCGTGGTCGTCGACGTGGCGAAAATGTTCGCGACGATTGAAGAGCTGTTCAAGGTACGGATGACCTGGGGCAAACTGGAACGCGCGGGACGACTCTGAGGAGATACCGATGGACCTGAACGGCGTACTTTCGACCATCATCATCGTCGCCTTCGTGGTGACGGTCGTGCTGGCTGTCGGCAGCTACATGCTCTACAAGATGCGTGAGCGCCGCCGGCCGAGAGTGGCATTCGATCCGGCAAAGGAGAACATCTTCTTCGAGCGGTTCTTCCCCAAGCCGACCTCGGGGCAGTCCGGACAACCACTCTAGAAGCCAGGCCAACGGGAAGGCGGGTCGCGGGCAGCGTATCGGGTACGCGGCGTCGAGTGTCGTCATCCAGCACGAATCTTCAAGCCTCCGGTGATCCGGAGGCTTTTGTGCTTGTGTCAGCGAATTGACGCGGTCGCGGAACGACGCCGGCCGCCAAAGTGTTGAACCAGAACCCCCACTGTCGAGCCTCAACCGCCTGAAGGCGGGCTCGACGACGCGCGGTCTCCGGTCGAGCTGGGGAACCAGCGCGGGCGCAATTGGAATCTCCACGCTCTCCTTGTGTCCACTGTCGACCGAGGACGGAGGGGAATCGTTATGCGGACTTTGACGGTGCGGGGCGCTCAGCAACGGGTGGCGTTCGCGGCTGTGCTTGCGATGTCGGGCGTGGCGCTGGCGCCGGCCCAGGAGCGCGAAGGAACGGTCGCGGTGCGATTCGTGGAAGGAACGCTGCACGGCTTTCTCAGGTTGCGCGACGCTTCCGGCAAGGAGATCGCCGAAGGCGAACTGCTCCAGGTGCCGCGGCGTCGCGGTCTGGACAGCCGGATGATCTTCCGATTCCAGGACGAGTCGCTCTTTGACGAACGCGTGGTGTACACGCAGCGCGGAGTCTTTCGCATGGAGAGCTACTCACTCGTCCAGCGCGGGCCGGCATTTGCCGAGGATCTCGAGGTGAGCCTGGAGCGCACCGGCAAGTACGAGGTCAAGACGAAATCCAGGAAGGATGGCGAGGTGAAGTCGTGGACCGGCACGATGGACCTGCCACCGGACACGTACAACGGGATGATCATCACGATCGCCAAGAACCTGGCGAAGGGAGACACGCAGCGCGTGCATCTCGTGGCGTTCACGCCAAAGCCGCGCCTGGTGAGCCTCGAACTTGCACCCTCGGGTACAAACCCCGTGAAGATCGGCGCGCACTCCGAATCGGCGGTGCACTACGTGCTCAAAGTGAAGCTCGGTGCCGTGATCGGATTCATGGCGAAGGTAACCGGCAAGAAGCCGCCGGACAGCCACGCCTGGATCGTGACGGAGGGAGCGCCTGGGTTTGTTCGTTTCGAGGGACCACTCTACACCGGACCCGTCTGGCGCCTGGAACTGGCGGCGCCGACGTGGTGAACCAGATGATGCCTAACGTGCCGAGGATTCTTCATGACGATGCATCACGCTGACCCATCGACCAGTACGGGCTCGCTGTGGACGGCCGGGGCGGTCATACCCGTCTTTCCGCCGCTCGAGGAAGATCTCCGGGTGGACGTCTGCATCGTGGGCGCCGGCATCGTGGGAATGAACATTGCCTACATGCTCACGCGGGCCGGCAAGGCGGTCGCCGTGCTCGAGGACGGCTCGCTCGCCAGCGGCATGTCGTCGATGACGACGGCTCACCTCACCTGCGTACTGGACGACCGCTACTTCGATCTCGAGCGGATCCACGGGGAAGAAGGCGCCAGGCGCGTCGCCGAGAGTCACATGACGGCCATCAACCGGATCGAGACAATTGTCGCCAGCGAAAAGATCGAGTGCGATTTCGAACGCCTCAACGGGTACCTGTTTCTCGCGCCTGGCGACGACGAGGAGGTCCTTCTCAAGGAGCTGGCCGCAGCGCAACGCGCGGGTATCGACGTGACGCTGGTGGACAGCGCGCCACGGCCGTCGCTGGAAACGGGTCGCTGCCTGCTGTTTCCGAACCAGGCGCAGTTCCATCCAGTGAACTACATCGCCGGATTGGCCCGCGCGATCCAGCGTGACGGCGGGCGGATCTTCACGATGACACACGCCGAGAAAATCGAGGGCGGGGAGGTGGCACAGGTCACCGCCGGCGGCCACGTGGTCACCGCTGATGCCGTCGTGGTTGCCACCCATGCACCGATCAACACGATGGTCGCGCTTCACACGAAGCAAACCGGCTTCATGACCTACGTCATTGCGGCAACAGTTCCAAAGGGCTCGGTCATGCGGGCGCTCTATTGGGACACGGGATTCCCGTATCACTACGCGCGCATTCATGGCGCGTCTCCAATCGCGGGGGACGACACCGAGATCCTCATCGTCGGCGGTGAGGACCACCGCACCGGCCAGGCTGACGACACCACCGAATACCTGACGCGACTCGAGCACTGGGCGAGGGGACGCTTTCCCTTCATCAGCGAAATTCCCTACACGTGGTCCGGCCAGGTCATGCAGAGCATCGACGGACTTGCTTTCATCGGGCGGAGCCCGGTGCGCGAGGAGAATGTCTTCGTCGTGACTGGCGATTCCGGTACCGGCATGACGTACGCAACCGTCGCAGCGATCCTCATCACGGACCTCATCGAAGCGCGCGAAAACCCATGGGAGACGTTGTACGATCCCTCGAGAAAAACTCTGCGCACGGCGCCGGCGGAAGCGGTGCCAGGGTGAAATCGCGCAAGCAGGCCATTGCCATCGGGCTCCGAGGCCAGGTCGAAGGGCGCCAAGGTGCCGCGGAAAAAGAAATAGGGACGGAGTCGCGTTAGGCGCGCCGGAAGCGAGCTGGTGTTCTGGAAGCAGCCGCAACTAAAGCATCATTCCCGCGGGGTAAGACAGATGCACACCGTAGGGGAATGGCTGGGGTCCGGCTGGCGCCGTACACTCACTCCCAGCAGGCGGAGAATCAGTCGCCTGCCAACCTGATGCGAAGGAGAGACGTCATGCTCTCGACTATCGCCCTGATCCTGATCGTGCTGTGGCTTCTTGGGATGGTTTCGTCGTACACGATGGGCGGCTTCATTCACATACTGCTGGTCATCGCCGTCGTCGTGTTCCTTGTGCGAGTCATCCAGGGCCGCCGCCCCGTTGTCTAGGGCCGGGCCGCGTCGAGCGGTGATGCCGCTCGCGCGGCCTGCGGCATGGCGGTCATCGCAGGTGGTGTACAGGCCACCACACGTTCCAGCATGACCTGCAGATACTGGAGATCGACCGGCTTCAACGCGACGTGATCAAATCCTGCGTCGCGACAGAGTTCGCGATCTTCATCGCGGCCCCAACCCGTGAGCGCGATGAGCACCACCGATTGCCCCCACATCCTTCGGCGGATCTGCGTCGCGACGTCGAAGCCACTCATGCCCGGCATGCTCACGTCAACGAGCGCGACATCGGGGCGTTGCTCTTCGATAAGGCGCACGCCACTGGCACCGCTTGTGGCTCCCCAGCCTTCGTGCCCGAGGTGATGCAGCACGGAGATGAGGCTCTCTACCAGGTCCACGTTGTCGTCAACAACAACGATGCGCAAAGACATGGGACTGTAGGTATCGGGTCCGCGTGTATTGCTGCGAGTCCGGCAAAAGCACTCGTCTATAAGGACGCCGTTATCTGACCGATGCTGCCTTGCAAGTCAAGCTGATCAATACACTAACACAGGCTAGTGCGCCATGGTGTGATCCACATCGCAAGTGATAGGCCAGCATCGCCCGGCAGTCCTATGTCGGAGGCCAAGTGGTGGATGTTAGCGTTCGATTGACCCTATCGCCTTGGCGACTAGCAACTTCGATAGAGAACCTGGGGGACGACAGGTCACCGCGTGTTCAAGTCGACCGTTTCAGAAGAATTGCCTGTTGAGGAGCGCCACCTGCAACGTCTGCAGCGGATGGCGACACTTGGCACGCTCGCTTCGGGCCTCGGTCACGACTTGCGCAACCTGGTGATGCCGGTCCTCCTGCGGCTCGATGTCGTGGCGGCGACCACTGACCTGCCGGAAAAGGCGCGGATGGATCTCGCGAGCATCCGGCAGAGCATCCTGAGGCTTCAGCGCCTGGCGGGCGGATTGCGCCTGCTGGCGACCGATCCGTTCGACCAACGCGACGAATCGCAGCTCACAAAGCTGCCCGACTGGTGGGCGGACCTGCAGCCCATCGTGGTTGATGCACTGTCACCACACGCGACAGTCGAAGCCACGATCGAAGCCGACCTGCCGGTGGTCGCCGTGCCGCCCGGCACGCTGGCACAGATCCTCATCAATCTCGTGATGAACTCGCGTCAGGCAATGGAGCATACCGCACAGCCCCGCCTTACGCTTCGGGCTCGCGCGGAGGACGGGCGCGTGCTCCTCGACGTCGATGACAACGGCAGCGGCATGGACCAGGAAACCCGGCGGCGCTGCTTCGAACCGTACTTCACCACACGCGCGCGCGGTTACGCTACGGGACTTGGACTCTCGACCGGTCGCGCGCTCATGAATCGTTATGGCGGTGACCTCGTGCTCGGCGAGGAGCAGGAGATCGGGACGACATTCACGCTGGTGATCCCGGTGCGGGTTCAGACACCCCTCGTCGAAGGGACTCCGAAACGGGTACGACTAATGGTTGGCGATCCCAGGCAACTTGCCATGCTGCGACTGATCATCAGGCATCGGGGATTCGAGGAGCTGCCGATCACCAGTACCGAGGGTGCACACCTGACGATCTGTGACGTCGACACGTTGCCACGGGTGCTCAACGGGAGCGTGTCGACCGCAACGAATGGCAGTGTGAACAGCATCATTGCCATTGGAACGCCTCGACCCGAGCCAACCCCGGACGCGATCCGGTGGGTTGACCCGCGCGACTTCTCGGTACTCGACGATGTCCTGCACTGACGGGTTGGCGGGGGACTATTTGGGAGGTGGTGTCGCCGCGATGGAGACAGTGCCGTTCAGCGTGATGTGCATCGACGACAACATTCTCCTCATCGATGCGCTCGAAAGTCGCCTGACGATGGAGCCTGGTTTTACGGGCCTCCACCGCGTCGAGGACCTCAGCGCGTCCGTTGAGGCAGCGACGCGCTTTCAGCCGTCGGTGGTGCTGCTCGACATCGACCTGCCGGGCGGCGTGGACGCCATGTCGATCCTCGACCAACTCGTCGCCGGATTGCCGGCCTCGCGTGTGCTCATGTTCACGGGTTACCCGAGTGGAGACCTCGTTAGGCGCTCAATGTCGCGCGGGGCGTGGGGCTTCGTCTCGAAGGGGACCACCGCGGAAACGCTGATCAGCGCGATCCGTAGCGTGGTTGCCGGCCAGGCGGTCATCGAACTCGAGGAGTAGCCGGCGGGGTGGTCTGGCGGCCGGCATGCTCCGCGCCCTGGCCGCTGATGCGCATACCTGGAACGCGGAGCTGGCCGGCCATATATGACTTCAGCTGCGAGTCATCGAACCGGGAACGGTTCGAGCCTCCCAGCAGCATTACTCGTGAGCAGCGAGTCGACCCATCTCTCGATGCTGCGGCGATCTTTCTTCCAGAAGCGCTGGAGCATGCCCACCAGCTGCTGCCGGTGGCCGCTTGCACGCATGATGTCGTTGTGCGAAATGGTGCCGCGAAGCACGGACCACCGTCCGCGCGTTTCATGGATGAAACCGGCAATCACCAACAGAGCCGCCCATGGTCGCGGACGCTGGGCCGAGATCGGCCACTGCATGGAACGAATGGAGCTCATGACCTTTGTCCTCGCATGGGGCGCACACATAGTGCGCAATTCACCCAGGTCTGGTCCATTTCCCTAGAGTGGTGACTTTGTCCCCACCCGAATCAGGTATTCCGTCGACCCCCCTGACCGGATATTCAGCTACTCCCCGAGGAGTACAAGCGGACTTAGCCGCCTGAAAAACCATCACCCCGGCGTTCCGAAGCGAAACGGGATACCGACTGATCAGAGCGGTGTTTCGTGGTAGAACAGCAAGAAGTAGGCACTGGAGCTGCAGAAACACGCCGAAAGCGAGATGCGATTCTCGCGGCTGAGTCTACGGCAGCGATGTCGTCAGAGCGGTCGCACGAGTCCGCGCTTGATCGCGATCGTGATCGCCTGAGTTCGGTCTCGCGCGCCGAGCTTCTGCAGGATCGCCTTCACGTGCGCCTTCACTGTGCCTTCGCTCACGAAAAGCGACTTGGCGATCTCGAGATTCGACTTTCCTTCAGCGACGCCGCGCAACACTTCTTCCTGTCGAGGGGTGAGCGTCTCCGACGCGACGTGATCGGCGAGCTTCGCCGCAATCTCGGGCGGAATCTCCTTTCGTCCCGCGTGCACGGCGCGAATCGTATCGGCGAGCTTGGTGGAGTCCACGTCCTTCAGCAAATAGCTGGATGCACCAGCTCGCAGGCCGCGGAATATCTCTTCGTCGGTGTCGTAGGTAGTCAGGAGGATGACACGCGCGTTAGCGTTCTGGTCTCGCATCGCTTGTGTCAATTGCACGCCGTCCATGGGTCTCATCCGCAGGTCGACGATCGCGACGTCGGGTGACAATTCGCGAAACGCTTCCAGCGCCGACATTCCGTCGCCGGCTTGACCGACAACCTCAAACCCATCGATGGCGTTGAGTACCGCCGCTAACCCCTCGCGGAGAATCGTGTGATCGTCGACAAGCAGGATTTTGATTCCTTCAGTTGCCATTCTGTCCGCGCTCGGCGCTGACGTAGCGGGTTGCGTCACCAGCATTTCCACTGCTCCGGTCATAGTGAAGCATTCCAGGTCACCGTATTGTATGAGCACACTAAACCTTCTCGGTGAGTTGCGTCTTGGCCAGAGGCAAAACGATTGAGAAACCGGCTGATGCCGAGATGTCCGAGCTGACTCGCGACTTGCTGGCGGCAGTGGCGCATGAGCTCGGCGGTCTCGGCGGTGCGCTCGACCTCCGCGCCACCGCGATGGGCTCTGCGATTCCTGAACGTGACCTGCGCGCGCTCAAGGACATCGCCGAAGAGATCCGCGTTGTGACGCGCGCGGTTCGGATGATTCGTGGCGCGGACGGTTTTGGCACCCTCGCGCCAGGGCGGCGCCTTACGCTGGCCGAATGGTGGGAACTCCTGTCGCGGTTCGCGCCGGTTGCGTTGCCAAGAGGAGTCGGCGTCGAGTCGCAGCTGCCTGAGACTGACCTGAAAGCAGACCATGCCTCCGCGCTCTCCTGGATCTGGCTGGCGGCCTGCAAAGAACTGGCGGAGCGCGGAATCATTCCGCCGTGCACGATCACGTTGAGCGCAGGCCCTGCCGAAGATGGTCGTGTGACGGTTGTGGCCGAATTGGCTGCCGACTGCGTGGCGTCTCCCGAGGGCGGCGAGTCCACGTGGTCCCAATATTCCGCCAGCGTGGCCGAGCAGCACGGTATTTCCCCCCCGGTCTGGGTTCAGGACGGGCGGAAGCTCCGCTGGTCGTGTGAAGTGGCGACGGAGTGACTGGAGGAGAATTCAGGGGTTGGCGGGAACGCGCGTGTCATTGAACTACCCCCGCGCCAATCGACAACGTCCTGGAGGTTTTGTGATGCAGTTCCGCCGATCGATTCTCCTGATCGCCTCGTTCGCATCGGCGTGCAGCGATGCCGCAGGGCCCGATGGCTCGCCGCAAGTCATCGTTCTTCCCAGGCAGCTGACGACCGTGGAAGCGGAAATGGTCAGTGCGACCAACTCCTTCGGGTTCAATCTCCTGAAGGAAGTCAACGCCACCTTCGCCGATTCAAACGTCTTCATGTCGCCACTCAGCGCATCCATGGCGCTGGGCATGACCATGAACGGCGCCGAAGGAACGACGTTCACGGAGATGCGATCGACGCTCGGCTTCGGGTCGCGGACGTACGAGGAACTCAATAGTTCGTACCAGTCGTTGATCGCCCTGCTGCGCGAACTCGATCCCAAGGTCGAGTTCCAGATCGCCAACGCGATCTACTATGACGTAGCCGATATCGGCAACGCGATCGAGCCCACGTTTCTCAGTGACGCACACAACTACTTCGACGCCGAAGTGAGGGGACTCGACTTCCGCCTTCCGCAGACGGTGGACACGGTCAATGCCTGGGCCAGCCGGAACACGAACGGCAGGATCCCAACGATTATCGACGAGATACCGGATCGGATCCTGATGCTCCTGATGAACGCCATCTACTTCAAGGGCGACTGGCGCGCCGCATTCAAGACGTCGGAAACGACCACCGAGTCATTTCACGCGCTGCGTGGAGCCAACGTGCCGGTGTCGATGATGCACCGGAAGGGAGGGTTTCTGTACGGACGCCTCTCCAACGCCACGGTGGCAGAGCTGTCGTACGGTGGCGACGCGTTCGCGATGACCATCCTGCTGCCTGACGAGGGGCTGAACATCAACGCGTTCCTGGCGAGCCTGACGCCGACCAGCTGGCAAGAGGCGACGGCCAACCTCGATAGCTCTCGCGTCGACCTGTATCTCCCGAAGTTCAAGCTGGCCTGGGAGGATACGCTGAACGACGAGTTGAAGGCGCTGGGCATGCGGCAGGCCTTTGTGCCGGACGGCGCACGGTTCACAAGGATCAGCCGATCAATCGGCGACAAACTTTACATCGATTTCGTGAAGCAGAAGGCGTTCGTCGATGTGAACGAGATCGGCACCGAGGCGGCCGCCGTCACGGTCGTCGGAGTTGGCGTTACATCGGCGCCCGTGCCGGTGCGGATCGATCGGCCGTTTATCTTCGCGATTCGGGAGCGCCTGTCGGGTACAGTGCTCTTTCTCGGAAAGATCGTTGAGCCAAAGACAAACTGAACCAAAAGCATCACGCGGAGGCGCGGAGGCGCGGAGGCAGCGGAGGCGCGGAGACCAATAATTGGTAACTCCGCGCCTCGCTCTTTTCTCCGCGCCTCCGCGTGAGTCCTCTTGTGTGGTCCGCGACCTAGTCCCCTCGCAGCGCCACGTTAGGGTCCACTCGCGACGCGCGGAATGCCGGACCGCAGCTCGCCAGCAGGGCCGCTGTGAGCAGCACGAGCGCCACGATACCGAACACCAGCGGATCGCGCGGTGACTGCTGAAACATCAATCCCTCCATCCATTTCGATCCCCAGAGCGCGAGCCCGCCGCCGAGCACCACACCCACGACCACGAGGCGCACGCCACTCGACATGACCAGCTTCATCACATCGGACATCGAGGCGCCGAGCGCGAGTCGCACTCCCAGTTCCTGGGTACGCTGCGCGACGTCGTAGGCGATGAGGGAATAGAGGCCAATCGCCGCCAGTACGAGCGCCAGCCCGCCGAAGGCGACGAACATGGTGGCGCCAAACTTCCAGGCGCGCCGGGTAGGATCGATCAACCGGTCGAGCGTCATGGTGATGGCATACGCGGCGCCCGGCATCTCGCGCTGCAGGCGGCGGCGCACATCATCCGACAGATCAGCGGCGTTGCCACGCACGCGAACAAACAATTGTGGAGCCATCGGGCTGTCGTACTGCGACGCGGGGACGTAGTAGGCGTACTCGCGCTGGTCAGTGAGCGACCGGATCCGCATCTCCTCGGCCACTCCAATCACACTGGAACACGGCGCGGTGTCGGCCCCGATCCGTACGCACTTCCCCAGCGCATCTGAGCCCGGCCAGATCGCACGCGCCATGCCCTCGCTAACCACGACGACTGGAGTGCCTCCGGCCCGATCGGTCGCGTCGAAGGAACGACCGCGCACGATGCGTGTGCCCATGGTGACGAAGTAGTCCGACGAGCCGACTTGCAGGATGAATCGTCCTTTGGTTCTGATCGAGTCCACACCGGGAACCCAGAAGCCGCGCTGTTCATTGCTCCAGAACGGAATCGAAGCGGCGAGCGCGGCGTGCGTCACCCCCGGAACCTCGCGCGCCGCGACGAGGAGTCGTTCGCTCAACGCGTTCGTCTCGGCGTCGGTGAGTCGAACGCCGCGGAGGTTTGCTCCCGCCACGACGACACGATCGACATCGTATCCCATACGGAAACCCCGGACGTTCTGCAGGCTGCGCACAAAAAGTCCCGCACCAACCAGCAGCACGACGGACAGGGTGGCCTGGAGAATCAGCAACGCCGTCCGCGTTCTGCCGCGCCGATACGTATCGCGCGAGCCAGTCTTCAGTGATGACGCCAGATCTCCACGTCCAGCTTGCAGCGCGGGCACCAGGCCCGTGAGCAGAGCGACGAGAATCGTGGCGATTGCCGCGAACAGGAGCGTTCGGCCATCGGTCGCGACCGCCACGGCCTCTTCGCGCGTGAAGAAGAAGGCGCGCAGGGCGCCAGCTCCTGACTGAGCAATCACCAACCCGGTAATGCCACCCAGGACCGCCAGCACAAGGCTCTCGGTCATGAGCTGCCTGACGAGTCGCCCGCGGCTGACTCCGAGCGCGAGCCGCACCGCGATCTCGCGTTGGCGACCGATGGCGCGTGACAGGAGCAGGTTGGCGACATTGGCGCAGGCGATGAGCAGGACGATGAGCGCCACACCGGCGATCCAGCGCGCGACTTTGGCGTCGCGCCCAGCCTGCGGTCCGCGATTGATCTGCACCGGCGCCAGCATGACGGCGGCCTTCGCGCTGTCTGGAGAGCCGAGGGTCGGCCCACTCGCGACTTCGCGGCGCCAGCTTTCGTGGTAAGCCGCGGTCAGGTCGGTTTCGGCGGCAACCACGCTGACACCCGCTTTGCGACGCGCGACCAGCTCCAGCCAACTCCACCCGTAATTGTTCGGGTAGGCGTTGCCACGAAACTCGTGCGCATAATTCGTGATCGGGATGTATGCGGCGGGAACACCCTGGTCGCTCATTCCAACAAAGCGTTCGGGCGCGACGCCAATAATTGTGCGTTGGATTCGGTTGATACGAAGCGTCTGGCCAATGACGTCGGAACGACCGCCAAATCGCGCCTGCCAGAATCCGTGGCTGAGCACGACGACCGGTTCGCCGGCAGGAATGCTGTCATCGGTGGCATCGAAGAAGCGCCCGAGCACGGGCCGGGCGTTGAAAAACGAGAAGTAACTCGCGCTGGCAACCGTCACGCGCATCTCTCGCGTGGCGTCCCCGTCGCCGACCGGTATCTCGCGCGTCTGGAACGCTGCCAGTTCGTCGATCGACCGTGACGCGCGGAGAAAGTCGCGATAAACCGGAAATGCCAGATTGCGGTTGATCCGTCGTTCGCCGTCCCAGTTGAAGGCGGTGTACACGCGATGCACGGTGCTGGCGTCGCGCAGGGTCGCCGGAGACCGGAAGAGGAGCCGGTCGACTATGCCGAACATCGTGGCGTTGGCGCCGATCCCGAGGCCGAGCGTAAGGACGATCCCGCCGGTAAATACCGGACGCGCTGCGAGCCCACGCGCTGCGTACCGCAGATCCTGCAACAGCGTCTCGACTGCGACGATGCCGCGGGAGTCGCGCGTGTCGTCCTTGATGCGCTCCACACCGCCAAAGGCCGCGCGAGCATGCCGGCGCGCCTCGTCCAACGACATCCCGGACCGGACGTATTTCGCCGTCTCCTGCTCGATGTGAAAGCTGAGCTCATCGTGGAGTTCGCGGTCCATCGTGTCACGCTTGAAGAGCGCGCGCAAACGGTAGCGCAGGTCGCTGAGGGCTTGGCGCATGAACGTTCTCCCGATTGTGCTCAGGCCAGATCGAGGATCAGGCCCACGGCAGTGGTAAGCTTCGCCCAGGCGTCCGTCTCGGCGGCGAGCTGCTTTCGTCCGGCGCGGGTGAGGTCGTAGTACTTGGCCTTCCTATTGTTGTCCGACGCTCCCCACTCGGCGCGAATCAACCCACGGCGCTCGAGGCGATGCAGGGCAGGGTAGAGAGAGCCTTGCGGGATCTGCAGTGTGGCTCGCGAGACCTGGTGTAGCCGCTCCGAAATGGCCCATCCGTGCATGGGTTCCAGCGAGAGGGCCTTCAGGATTAGAAGGTCGAGCGTGCCCTGTGGGAGATCGATGGAAGACATTGGATTTCAGAATGCAGAATGCGAATGCAGAATGGGGAGTCAATGCCTCCCCTCCGGCTTCTACAGGGACGACAGTAATCTCTTCTCTTGTAGAAGCACAAGGGGACGGGCTGCTTGTGGTGACTGGCCGTTATCAGCCAGGGACATGGCGTCGCAGAACCGGTTCGCCCCACATGAGCCCGGAATGAACCTCTGGCTAAGCGGTGTACACAGGCGACATGAAAAACCGTCGAACCTGGTTAACGGCATGTGCCGCCGTGGTAGTGGCGTGTACCGGTCAGAGTGAAGCGGCGTTGAGCACCGCCAACCACTCCGCGTCCGGCAGCGTCGAATTCACGGTCGACCTGTGGCCGGGAGAAGGTATTCCGGTCATCGAAGCTCGACGCGCGATGTTGCTCGTGCGCGCGGAACCGGATCCCGACTCACCCGTGGTGGACACCATTCGAGTTCCGAGAGGTCGTCGCCTGGCATTCGACGCCACGCGCGTTCAGACGATCACGGCTGGCACCATCCGGTCGCTCGCGCCGATGCACGTCACGGGACGCGACATGGGCAGCACCAGCCACGTGTCACACGAACAGTACTACTTCCCGACCAAAGCGGACGTCTCGATACCTGTCACTGCCGCAACAACGATCGACTATCTGCAGTATCGAGCCGAGGGCACGTGTTTCGTCCGCATCGATCGACGCGTGATCGACGCGTATCCGTGCCCCGGCTTTGGTCCGGAGAGCGTTGTCGTCGAGCGCCAACCGCTCACGCGCTGGTGGATCCGCGTGCAAGGCGAGAGCGGTGCCGCCGGTTGGATCCTGGTTTCCGACAGCACCGCCCAGTCAGTTCGCCGCGAGTTCTGACGTTCGTTGGGTCAACGCTTGGCATCAGGGCACTTCGACGAACGTCGCGGCCCCGCCAGTGAGACCGGCTCCGTTCCCGCCGCCCTTCACGTTCGTGAGGTTCACCGTGCCGGCATTCACGAACAGGCCAGAGCCCCTGTTGGTGGACGTCGCGATGTTCGAGAATGTGCTGAAGGGCGCGATGGTTGAGACGGTACCGAGAATCTCGATTCCGTGCCCGTAGCCAGCGTCATCCGGATCGACTGCCGGAGCCGGCGCCGCGGTGTTGGCATTGGTCAACGCCTTGTCAATCCGGACGATCATGGTGCCACTACCGCTCTCCTCGACCTGAATGCCGGAGGCAATGTTCTGACTCGCGATGATGTCGCTCAGAGTTGCGTCGAGGTTGCCCGTGCTCTTTTCGCGGATCTTCAGGCCGGCGTCAGTACCAGGAAGTCCGCCGCCGTTGCCGATGGTCTGAATGTGATCCATCGTCGTGACGATGCCGCCACCCCCCGCGAAATCATCATCCTCTTCATACTCGATCCCTTCCTGCAGGTTGTAGCTCGCTTGAACATCCGTCAGGTTGACGCGGATATCGCCAGCGTCGTTCTCATTGAAATCGAGGCCCTGCTCGTAGTTGTGATTGGCGGCGCTGGATACGACTTGACCAGAGATGTTACCGTCGCCGGCCTCGTCGATGTCGAATCCGTCGTCGAGGTCGGCAGGATCGAAGATGCCGTTGCGAAGGAGCTGTGTCCGGAAAACATCGATGGTCACATCGCCGGTGCCTGTCTCATCGAGCTCGATACCGTCCGCGGCGTTGTCCTCCATCCGGCTGTTCCAGCTGCTGAAGGTCAGGGCCCCGACCCCGCCCTCGTTGACGCGGACACCGTCGCGATCAGAGACTGAAAAACCGTTCCCGGCGACGCGCGAGTCGGTCACCGAGACGTTGAGCGACGCGGCGCTGTTGAGCACCTGGTCTTGAACCAGCAGGCCGTGGCCGGTGTTGTTCAGAATGTTGACGTCGGTGAGCGCGACGAAGACGGTTCCCGTCTTGCCAACCGGGATCTGCACTTCAACTCCCTGGCCGTCCGCGTTGGCCACCGTCAGACCGATCAAGGTGAGGTTTCCGCCTCCCGTGGTGACGAATGCCGACACATCGTCGCCGGCCCCGGATGCGTCCAGCGTCGCGTGATTCGCGTTGATGGTCAGGTTCTGCGTGCCCGAGAAAACGATTCCGCTTTGCAAGGCAATCGTATTCACCTCAGGCGCAAACCCGATTTCGTCGATGGTGCTGCTGGCAATCGCCTGGTCGATAGCGTCCCGGAAGGATCCGGGCCCGTCGTCGTTCGAGTTGGTAACGATGACGTCGCCGGAGACGATTGTCGGGCTTACGCCGGCGGACAACGGCGCAACCGCGGACGGCGATGAGTCAGAACAGGCGGCGACTACCAGTGCGACAACAAGCGCTGCCACGGTGCGTTTCACGAGACTCCTCCTGGAGTGTGAGGGGGGAGGTCTCGCGGCGGCCCGCGCGCCCGACCTCCCGTAAGGGAGACCGACAACGTGGAGGCCGTGGTCGGCGCTCAGGTCACACGGCAGTAACAGCTCGGTCGCTGATCGGAAACCGAGAACTATCCGCGGAGCTCCGCAATGCGCCGTGACAGGAATCGGCGCTCAGGCTCCTGCGTGTTGAGATCGAGCGCTCGCTCGTACGACTCGATCGCCTCCCCCGTTCGCCCCAGGCGCCGCAGCAGGTCGGCGCGCGCGGCGTGTGCGAGGTGGTACTCGGGAAGTTGACCGCGCCTGATGATGGTGTCGATTTGCTCGAGGCCCTTTGCTGCTCCGTCTCGCATGGCCACGGCCACGGCGCGGTTCAGCTCCACGATCGGCGTCGGCTCGAGGAACATCAACAAGTCGTAGAGTCCCACGATTTGCGGCCAGTCCGTTTCACCAGCGGTCAGGGCTTCGCCATGAACAGCGGCGATCGCGGCCTGCAGCGAATACGGTCCGATCGGCCCGGACGTGAGGGCCCGCTCCACGAGCTTGCATCCTTCCGTGATCTGGGGACGATTCCATAACGAACGATCCTGGTCGTCGAGCAGCACCAGCTCCCCTTCCGGCGACACTCGCGCCAGGCGCCGCGCGTCGTGCAACAACATCAACGCCAGCAGTCCCAGCGACTCCGGCTCGGGAAGCAGCTCGACCAGCAACCGGCCGAGCGTGATCGCCTCGCTCGACAGGTCGTGCCTGACGAGTGTCGTGCCTGACGAGGCGGAATATCCCTCGTTGAAGACGAGGTAGATCACGTGCAACACGGTGTGCAGTCGCTCCGGCAGGTCGGCGAGCGTCGGCACCTGGTAGGGAATGCTCGCGTCGCGGATCTTTGCCTTGGCCCTCACGATGCGCTGCGCGATGGTCGGAGCCGGGGTCAGGTACGCATGCGCAATTTCTTCGGTTGTGAGCCCGCACACTTCGCGGAGCGTGAGCGCGATCCGCGAATCATGCCCCAGCGCCGGATGGCAACAGGTGAAGATCAGCCGCAGCCGGTCATCTTCGACTTGGGTCTCGTCGACCTCCGGTTGCTCGACGACCGTATCGACGCGGCGAAGCACCGGCGCGAGTCGGTTGTCGAACGTCGCCCGTCGCCTCAGGCGATCGATCGCCTTGAATCGTCCTGTCGAAACGAGCCAGGTGCGCGGATTGGCGGGGATGCCGTCAGCGGGCCAGCGATCGACGGCGGCGGCAAACGCATCCTGCGTCGCTTCCTCGGCGAGATCAAAATCGCCGAGCAGGCGGATAAGCGTCGCCAGGACGCGGCGCGAGTCGGACCGGTAAATCTTGTCGATTCGCTCGCGCACATCGCCCTGCTCGAACACTACGCACCGTCCATGCTGGTGATTTCCATGATCGGCCGGACTTCCACCGAGCCGTACCGCGCCGACGGGATCTTGGCCGCAACCTGGATCGCGTCATTCAAGTCGCGGGCGTCGATCAGGTAATAGCCACCAAGCTGTTCCTTCGTTTCGGCGAACGGACCGTCCGTGGTTTGCACCTTGCCGTTGCGAACGCGCACTGTGGTGGCCGTCGGTGTTGGCTGCAGTGCTTCGCCCCCAACGTACTGGCCGGCCTGCTTGATCCCTTCGGTGAAGGAGAAGTATTCGCCGAATACTGAATCGGCTTCTTCCTTGGGCAGTTTCTCCCAGGCCTTCTCGTTGTCGTAGATGAGGCAGAGGTAGCGCATTTTCGTTTCTCCGGGGATGAATGTGGTCCTGATGACCAGTTAGTCGAATGGGTCGGGCGCAATTCGACACGGGGCTTGGGGCGTGGGGCTTGGGGCTTGGGGTGAGCCGTTTCCAAGCCGCAGGCCCCAAGGTCCAGGCCCTATTTGATTCCCACCAGGAGCTGTCGAATGACCCCGTCGAACGACCGCGAGGTATTGATCCAGCGCGAGACGACAACCAGGTCGTTCACCGGATCGACGTAGATGATGTTCTGCCCGTTGCCTCGGTGCTGGAACGATTGCTCCGGCGCACTCGGGGCCGATTTGCGGCCGGTGTTCAGGAAATAGTTCATGAACCCGTAGCCGTCATTCACGCCCGAGGTGGTCGCCATGCGGATCCACTCCTCGGACAGGATCTGCTTGTCGCCCCACTTCCCTTTGCGAAGCGTGAGATACCCGAAGCGCGCCATGTCGCGCGCGCTGATGATCATGCCACCACCCCAGTGCGCGCCGCCGGCCACCGACTGCACCAGCTGCCCGTCGAGGATGATCCACGAGTTGTCGTAGCCGTACCAGCGCCACGTATTCGACGCGCCAATCGGATCCATGACGAGCTCACGCAACACCTGCGGCAATGGACGGCGCCAGATCGTGAGCGAGGCCAACGCCAGCGCGTTCACGCGGACGTCGTTGTACGTGTAGACCGTGCCAGGCTCATTGCGCGGGCGAACCTTCCACTGCTCGACATCTCCCTGGGGACGATCGGCCCAGTCGGGTTTTCCCCACAGCGTGCCTTGCCAGTCGCTCGTCTGACGGAGCAAGTGGTCCCACGTGATCTTGCGATTGTGTTCCGATTCGAACGGCTCGAGAATCTCGAACGCGTCGTACGCTGTTCCTTTCGATACGGCCGCGGGCACACCCTTCGTCGCGCCGGTAGCGTTAGGCGGCACCATGGCCACCGCTGCGCCGTTGGCCGGCGCACCCTTCAGCGCGACGATCGGCGCCATGTAGCTGCGGACCGGGTCCTTCAAATCGCGGATCATCTTCCGGTCGTACGCCAACCCGACCGTTGTCGAGACGAAGCTCTTCGTCGCGCTGTAGGTATTCTCGGGCCGATCAATGTCGCCCCATTCGGCAACGACGTAGCCGCGCCGGATGATCAGACCGGAGGCGCCTCCACGAACCGTGAACGGACCGATGGCTTCGCTGTGTGGCTCGCGCCCAAACGACGACGCGAGATGGTTCTGGAGCAGGTCGCGGGGGGTCGTGGATTCCGCGGCGATGGCCAGCTTTACCGCCGAGTCGACCGAAGCGGCGAGGAGGCCGACTTGTTCCGGCGCTTTCTTTGCCCAGGATCCGGCGGGCGGGTAATACGTCGCCTGGCTGGCGGCCGGTGCGGGTAGCGCTGCGACCAGGATGCCGCAGACAAGAAGCCAGCTGTGCACGATGAACCGGGACACGAGCACCTCCGTGGGTTATCCACACGATTACGGCCGCGACGCCGTTGCCGGTAGTACCGTCGCCACTTCACGAATTGTTAACCGACGCGGGCTCCCGCCACTCTGTTCGAGAGGAGTCCCCGGCGATAGCGTAGCGCCATGTACGCGGCGTGTCTGTACTGCCACGGCAATCTCGGCCGGAATGAGTTGCTGCCCAACTTCGAAGTTGGACGCAGACTGGCATTCGATAGTGGAAAGGGTCGCTTGTGGGTCGTGTGCGGCCACTGCGCGCGATGGAACCTGTCTCCGTTAGAAGAACGCTGGGAAGCGATCGATACCTGCGAGCGCCAATTCAGGAAAACGCGGATCCGCATTTCCACGGAAAACGTCGGACTCGCCGAACTGCGAAACGGCGTCACGCTGATCCGGATTGGCAAACCACTCTGGCCCGAGTTCGCCGCCTGGCGTTATGGACGTCGCTTTTCACGACGGAGAGTGAGGACGGGTCTCGCAGCCGGGTCAGTCCTCACGGGTGCTCTTGGCTTGACGGCAGGAATCGCCGCCGCCGGATTCGGCGGACTCGCGTTTACCATGGCGTATGCCGCTGGCCTGTGGGTCGGCGATGAAGGACACAAACGTCGTCGCGCCACGACCATCCGACTTGGCGACCGCCTCTGTTTCCTCACGCAGGATCATGCCGAGGCGATGCGGATCTTTTCTGACGGCGGACCGCGGAATTACGGGCTCGCCTTCCATCACACGAAAGGCGTCGAACTACTTCGCGGCCCAGAAGTTCGACGGGTGATAGCACGCGTCATTCCGGCGCTGAGTCCGTTCGGTGGCGACCGGAATCAGGTCAACAGCGCGATCGAGATGATCGACACCTCTGGAAGCGCCGAGTACTACATCAATGACGCGCTGGAATCCGCGAACCGCTCGAGCGGATTCATCACACAGCTGCCGGTCGAGAGTCGACTCGCGCTTGAGATGTCACTCCAAGAGGACGGAGAGCGTCGCGCGCTCAATGGCGAACTGGCTGCCCTCGAACGGGCTTGGCGCGAAGCCGAGCAGATCGCATCCATCGCCGACAACCTGCTGATGCCAGGGGATGTCCTTGAACGCATCACGGGGCTGCGGAAGAACTTCCGCAGCCCCGGCTTTGCTTTCAATTGATTCAGTTGAGCACCCAGTGGGTGCTGGACTTACGCTTCTATCGTCGCCTCGGTCTCTGACTCGGCAACAACGGGCTTGGCGCCGCTTCCAGGCGGGCGCCCGCGATTACGCTGCACTGGCGGTTCGGCCAGGCGGGCCAGGCGGTGCTTGTAAAAACCGAC
>Ga0070698_100000652_pt1 | contig 37134 bp, 39 predicted proteins | sample KBSK1502metaG_FD_65477 | JGI IMG/M metagenome (GOLD analysis project Ga0070698, IMG submission 65477) | Corn, switchgrass and miscanthus rhizosphere microbial communities from Kellogg Biological Station, Michigan, USA - KBS K1-50-2 metaG | ecosystem: Host-associated > Plants > Roots >... | reverse complement strand
TTGAGGTTGTAAGCTTCCGCCACCTTCGGATCGTCCTTTTTGCTCACGGTGACGCTCCAAGTTAGTTTGGCGTTTGGCGATGGCTGTTGTGCATTCGGCGGCTGCCAAAAGCCCGAGCAGACCGAAGTAAAGGTGTCTGTCTTCGGCTTACCGGAACCGGGCGTGAGGAAACTGTACTTCATGCCGTTTTTATAGACATCAAGGGGATTGAGCTGAAATCTCGGGCATTGATCCGTCGGATCGGCCGCCTTCATCTGCGGTGTAGCCGTGAAAATCATCGCGCTCACGATCGCGCATAAAGAAAGAGGATTCTGAAGCTTCATTATTGCAAACCTTCGTGGTTTAGAGAGCAAAACGGGATGCAGAATACGGAAGCGGTAGCCGGGAGAGAAGCAAGAATCTGTTTCTCCGTTATGCTAAAGTATTGAATGCTGCCCACCGCCGACAGACTGCGCGGGTTCACGGAATCGGTCATCCGAGAGATGACCCGGGTCGCCCATCAGTATGGAGCAATCAACCTCTCCCAGGGTTTTCCGGACTTCGATCCCCCGGCAGAGCTGGTCGCTGCCGCCGCGGAGGCGCTCCGCGGAAATTTCCATCAGTACGCAATTACCTGGGGATCGCTAGAGTTCCGGCGAGCCCTCGCTGAAAAACAATCGCGATGGATGAGCCTCGATATCGATCCGGATGCCCATCTAGTGGTGACCTGTGGCGGCACTGAAGCAATGCTGGTCGCACTGATGACAGTATGCAACCCCGGCGATTCTGTGATCATCTTTTCGCCGTTCTACGAAAACTACGGCGCCGATACAATTTTGGCCGGAGCCGATCCGATCTATGTGCCATTGCGGCCGCCCCGATTTGATTTTGATCGCGACGAGCTGCGTCGAGCCTTTTCCAAACGGCCGAAGGCGATCGTATTGTGCAATCCGTCAAACCCGACCGGGAAGGTATTTACAGCCGATGAGCTGACTTTCATTGGCAATTTGGCTACCGAGGCAGACGCCTTCATCATTACCGACGAAGTCTATGAACATATTGTCTACGCTCCCCATCGGCACACTTATACGGCGTCGCTTCCAGGATTGTTCGAACGTACTTTGACGGTCGGTTCATTGTCGAAGACCTACGCAATAACTGGTTGGCGGCTTGGATTTGTGCTAGCCGCTCCGGGGGTGATCTCGCAGGCCCGAAAGGTGCACGACTTCTTAACGGTGGGGGCTCCCCATCCATTGCAACAGGCAGCGGTTACCGCACTGCGTTTCCCGCCGGAATATTATCACAAGCTCGCGCGCGATTATACGCGCCGCCGCGAACTGTTCACAAGTTATCTCCGCAAGGCGGGCCTCCGGTTTGTCGAACCACAAGGCGCGTATTATGTGCTGGTGAATATTGAAGATTTTGGTCACGCCAGTGATACCGCGTTTTGTCATTGGTTGGCGCGAGAGATTGGTGTTGCCGCCGTGCCTGGCTCCAGCTTTTTTGCCGAACCGGTGACCAATCTCATTCGATTCCATTTTGCCAAACGCGACAAAACTTTATGCGCCGCCGGTGAACGATTGATGCGGCTGCGGAAGCGAGGCTGATCAACCCTGCCACACGCTAAGGGAATAAGTTCCACAAAAGATCGCGAAGACAGAGTTTTGAACAGGAGATCACTGAGATCGTCGAGAAGGTAGCCCTCGATCCCGACACAGAGCCAAATGGCGCATATTTTTAATGCGAGGGCTTGGCCAACCGGGATGTCCTCTTTGAGATCTTTGCGATCTCGTTCTTTAAGGATCTTTCTTCGCGGCTCGGTCGAGGCCTAAATTTTGTGTTCTAATCGTGTACTGATTTACCAATTTAGCTCAGTCGACTAATAAACCAGATAATAGTGAGTTTCGCCGAAGCATTCCGGAACCACTCAGTATTTGGTGATCTTTCGACTTAACCTTTTTGGTGCAACCAGAAGATTACCAAGTTCCGAAACAGTGATACGGTCTTTCTCATGCGCGAGACCATTTCTCCCGAAAATGCACCGTACGGATTCGTCACGAAGGGATTTTGTGCGACGATCGGGCGAACTCCATTGATTCGTTTGCACACTTTGTCGGACGCTACCGGAAGCGAAATATGGGGAAAGGCAGAATTTCTCAATCCAGGCGGCTCAGTGAAGGACCGAGCGGCCTTGGGGATCGTGCTAGACGCTGAGGCTTCCGGTGCGCTTGAACCGGGTGGAACCATTGTGGAGGGCACCGCTGGGAACACTGGTATTGGCTTAGCTTTGGTTGGAAATGCCCGGGGCTATCGCACCGTTATCATAATTCCGGAGACTCAATCCAAGGAAAAGATTGATGGGCTTCGGGCGATGGGAGCAGAAGTCCGAACAGTTCCCGAAAAGCCCTACAAGGATCCCGATAACTATATCCGTATCTCTCAGCGAGTGGCTGAACAAACGCCCAACGGTTTTTGGGCCAATCAATTCGATAATGTTGCTAATCGACTGGCTCACTACCGGACAACCGGGCCCGAGATCTGGCATCAAACTGGTCAAAAAATTAGCGGATTTGTTGCGTCGGTCGGTACCGGCGGGACACTGGCGGGAGTCGCGCTTTGTCTGAAAGAGCAGAATCCCGATGTCCGGATTGTGTGTGCCGATCCATACGGAGCCGCCATGTGGTCGTGGGTCAAGCATGGCCACACCGAAATCAATGACGGCGACTCGGTAGCAGAAGGTATCGGACAAAGTCGGGTAACCAAGAACCTGGAGGGAGTTCAGGTCGATGACGCTTACCGGATCCGGGACGACGTTGCGGTAGAGATGCTTTATCATCTATTGCTCGCCGAAGGATTGTTTCTCAGTCTCTCCTCTGCGATCAATGTTTGTGGCGCAGTAAAGTTGGCGAGACTCGGTGGTCGCGGCCAGGTTATCGCGACCATTCTTTGCGACTCCGGTTCACGATACGTTTCTCGATTGTATAATCCCCAATGGTTGGCAGAGAAAGGGCTGACTCCCAAAGCCAAGGGTCTGGATTTCTTGGACAGAATTTGATCGTTCTCGTTCTTCCGTCGTTCGCGGCCTATAAGATAGGCCACAGCGGCGCTTCTCGCGGGTTCTTATCTGAAAATAAGCTGCACTTTGGGGGCGGTTTGCCGCACTTGCGGTCCTGGGCGGTGTCCCCATCAAGGTGTTTTTTTGTTGTGCCAAAAATTCATCATCGGCGGCTTAACTTAACCGCCGGTGGCGCCAAGGAGTAGGCGTCATTCTCGCCTGAGGTTCGAACGAAATGACAAATAGCAGATAGCGGATTTAGGATTTCCTGGAGCAACGAACCGTGCGCGTAATTGGACCGTGCCAGATAGAGAATGGCTCGCCAATGATTCGGTGGTCGCGGAGCGACACGCTACTTCATGGTTAGTGGTCGAAAAACCTTTTCGGAGCAAGCTCCAGCCTTACCGTATCACCTATTCCTAGGCCCAGGTGTTCGGCGGCAGAGGATGAAACCAAGGATATTTCAAGAAAACCGATACTGCCCCAAATGACGAACGGGGCGTTTGGTTGTCCTCCCTCTGCCAGATAGTAGCGTTTTAGTTGCCGGACCTGATGATTGCCGGCGTCCAGCGCGAATGTTTCCGGTAATCCATTTTTGGGCAAAGCAGATCGCTGGATGCCGGTGACACAATTCCCAAAACGATCGATATGGATAATGCTGGACTCGATGGAAGAGGGAGAAACTTGAATCGGCTCAGGCAATAGCTGAGCGGCTGGAAGCCGTTCTCCGATTTCTTCAAGCGGAGCGCCAAGACTCAGCGCCGCTGCAATGGGAGCAAAGATATCGCGGCCATGAAAGGTGCTGCTGATCTTTGGGGGGAGTAGGTTCTCGTTCTTAATCGCAAACGCTTCGTAATCCGAAACGTTTCTCAGCGCGTAAGAGAAGACGCCGTTGTCCGGCCCAACGAAGAAATAAGCACCTGCTTTTACCGCGATCGGCCGGCGCGATGAACCGACTCCGGGATCAACCACAACCAAATGGATGGTACCGGCAGGAAAGTTGTCGTAAGCACCAAAAAGAACGTAAGCGGCGGAAAGGATGTTCTGTGGGGCGATCTCATGACTGATATCAACGATGCGCACTTCCGGATTGCGGCTGAGGATGACGCCTTTCATTGCCGCAACATAGTAATCTGTGAGTCCGAAGTCGGTGAGTAGCGTGATTATGGACACGGGAAGCTGGAATTACGGAATACAGAAGTCAGGAGCCAGAAGTCTTGATCGGTAGGGATGCCGAAATCGCGATCCAACGACCTGTTCCTTGAGTCAAATGAGGGTGCCTTTTTGTGGCTAGCTGGCCGCCACCTCTGTGTTCAACCACTTGAGGAAGCTTTCGTTGACCGATTCCGGAGCGATCTCTGCGATCAAGTTCGTATAGCTGATGTGCTGACGGATTACCTGCTCAACCGCGGTACGATACCCGGCTTGGGTTTTGACGAGCAGAACCGTTTCCGGTTCTTCCACAATCTTTCCTTCCCAGCGATAGGCGCATGTGATTGGAAACCAGTTAGTGCAAACTGCCAGTTGTTGCTCCAGTAGTGCGCGGCTGATTTGACGAGCTTCATCGACAGTGTTGAGCGTGATGTAATAGATGCGCATAGGTGAGAAGATATCTTAGGTCACTGATTCTCACACGGATGGGGGCAATACATTCGTCCTCGATCCCAGGTTTTCCAGTATGGCGCCGGGACCAACCTCGAAAGCATTGGTTTTTTTTTAAGCCGGCTCATTGTTTCGAGGACGATGAGCATGCGGACGAAGAGCTTTCTGAGCGGGACGGGACCGCAGGACCGCAAAGATAGATACACCTCGCCGGCGCCCCTGGTGGCGCCGGCGAGAACAGGCCACTAAGACTTGGGGGGTTGGCCCGCGATGGCTTGTTTGATGATGCCCACGATCAGCATGAGCACTCCACCGCCGACGCCTCCGCCAGCGATTTGTTCAACGATTGAACCGATATCAAAGCCACCGGCTGTTGCAGCTGTCGCAGCTGTACCTGCCGCCGCCCCGCCACCGAGGATCATGTTAAGTAATTGTCCACCAAGCCCGCCACCAACAATCCCGGCGATACTGTTCCCGAGGGGACCAAGGTTGTATTGCTTTAGGATATTACCGATGATGTTGCCGCCGGCAGCGCCGGACAGCAGCTGGATAATCAGATTAATAATTGTTGCATTCATTGAGCTATCCTTCTCGTACGGTTCCTACCGCCGCCGAAAAGCCATCTAGAATTCTAGGCAGCGATCAGACTGCAAAAGTGTTCTCAATGAGGCTTTCCCAGCCTCGACAACTGCCAAAGTCAAATTCTAGCTGGTCTCGACAGCGTATCAGCCTAGTCCTCAGTCCGCAATGCGGAACGGTGGGAACGCCGTCAACGCCGTCAACGCACGCGAAGCGTACTCCCAGGTATTTGCAACGTTTTTTCCGGCACGCACCAAGCGACGCGGATTGTTTGTCTTACCGAGGTACCAGCTGGTCATTATTGCGCAATCCAAGATTCGCGTTCCACAACCCAACTAGGTTCGGCAGCGGCGTTCCCGGCGCTGTTTTGGAGAGCGATCCTGGGTTGTGGAATAAGGCGCGCTCCATTACATAACTGGCATGAGTTCGAATGCTCTTGATGGTAAGATCGGTGTCGTTTTTGGTGTTGCCAATAAACGCAGTATCGCTTGGGCGATCGCACAGGCCTGGGCCCAAGCTGGGGCAAAGCTGATCTTTAACTACCAGGGTGAACGGCTGAAGGAAAATGTCGAAGAGTTGGCTGGAACATTCGGCGCGGACGTGCCCTCGTATCCTTGTGATGTAACCAACGATTCGGAAATCGCTGATTTCTTCCAAAATGTGCGAAAACACACCGATCGAGTAGATCTTGTCCTCCATTCAGTTGCTTTCGCCCCTCGAGAGGCGCTTGAAGGTGATTTTGTCAATACCAGCCGGGAGGCGTTTCTCACGGCGCATAATATTAGTGCCTATTCACTGGTTGGGATCGTCCGCGAAGCAGTGCCTCTCATGACCTCGGGTGGATCGGTCATCGCCATGACCTATTACGGCTCTGAAAAAGTGGTTCCACATTACAACGTAATGGGAGTGGCCAAGGCGAGTCTGGAAGCGACTGCCCGTTATCTCGCATTTGATCTGGGAACAAAAAAGATTCGGGTTAATTGTATCAGTGCTGGACCGGTTCAAACGTTGGCTGCCCGCGGGATCGCCGGATTCTCTACAATGTTGAAGCATTACCAGGAGCATGCGCCGCTTCGGCGCAGTTGTGATCCCGCAGAGTTAGGTACGACAGGTGTCTTTCTGGCGAGCGATGGTGCCGCCGCTATTACTGGGCAGGTCATCTATGTGGATGGCGGTTACCAGATCATGGGGATGTGATTTGGGAGGTGGTGAAGGGTGATTGGTGACAAGTGATTAGATTCGTGAGAAGTGATCCATTAGATTGCCCGAAGAGCTATAAGAGCTTAGCCCAGGCTTTAGCCTGGGTTGCCTTATTTTTTAACCCCAAGCCCTGTAAGGCGTTGGAAAAAATACCGTTAATTCAAATATCACGCTTGTCCCAAATCCAGATGAGGCCGTCCTCCGCCCTGCAGGGCTGATCAGGTTTATTCTGACGCACCCAGGCTAAAGCCTGGGCTAAGCTTTCTTGGCCCTTCGGGCCGCTCGATTAGCAATCACCTTTCACCGATCACCGATCACTAATCACCATTACGAATAATGAACTATTTTCCCGAGCTTACCGATCTTCTTGGTGCTTCGGCGGTTTCGATTGATCCTCGAAAACTGCAGGAACATAGCGGTGACAAATGGTTCGCCAGCCATTCACCCGATGTCGTCGTAGAACCAGAAACGACGAAGCAAGTTTCCCTTCTCCTCCAGTTTGCTCAGCAGAAGCGGATCGCCGTTACTCCGCGCGGCGCAGGGTACGGCTATGTCGGCGGATGTGTGCCGGAGCATGGCGGCATCTCATTGTCACTCATCCGAATGAACGAGATCAAGGAGATCGCAGTTAATGACGGTGTTGCGGTGGTCCAGCCCGGCGTGATCACTGGACAATTTCAGGAAGCGACTCGGCGGCTTGGGTTATTTTACCCGCCTGATCCGGCCAGTCTCAAGCATAGCTCCATCGGCGGAAATATTGCGACCAACGCGGGCGGTCCGCGCTGTCTGAAATACGGAGTCACGCGCCACTACGTGCTGGGCTTGGAAGTCGTTCTGGCCGACGGCATGATTGTCAAGGTTGGGGGACGAACGCTGAAAAACAAGACGGGCTTCGACTTGGTGGGACTTTTCGTCGGATCGGAGGGGATGCTCGGCGTGGTGACCGAAGCGACGTTGCGACTTCTTCCGCTGCCACCCGCTCGGGCGTCGCTCTCCGCCAGTTTTCGGACGATCGAAAGCGCTGCCATTGCGGTTCAAGGGATTTTACAGTCTGGATTCCTCCCGTCGGCTCTGGAGATCGCCGATCGATTTACCTTGGAGGCGGCGAGGGAACACTTAGCCAAACAGATTGTTCCTCAAGGAGACGCTCATTTGTTGATCGATCTCGATGGACAGGAGCAATCTGTGCGATCTGAACTCGAAGCGCTGACCGCCCACGTACGGTCTCTGGGCGCGCTTACTGTCGAGAGCGCTTTCGGTGAGATTGAATGCGAGCAGCTATGGGATTTGCGGAGAGGTTTTTCCGAATCTCTCAAGGCAACTGGCCTAACCAAAATAAATCAGGATGTCACCGTCCCGCGCGGACGAATTGTCGATTTAGTCCGGTTCGCTGATCGACTCCAGCAGCGGTTCGGTTTTCCGGTCGCCTGCTTCGGGCATGCCGGCGACGGGAACATCCACGTAAATATAATGGTGGCGAACCCGGATGATAGCGAAGCGCAGAAGAGAATGGACGGCGCTCTGGATGAACTGTTTGGCCAAGTTATCGCTTGGGGAGGAGCGATTACCGGAGAGCACGGAATCGGGTTGGCAAAAAAACGCTGGTGGCCGGCTGCGGTAACCAAAGAAAACCTGAAGCTCCACCAAATCATCAAGGGTGCATTGGATCCCGGTGACATATTGAATCCGGGCAAGTTCCTCTGACTAACCAACGAACGTCAACGAACGACAATGAACAACAACGAACGACAGCCAGCTTTTATTGACGTTCGCCGACGTTCGTTGACGATTCGTTGACGTTTCGCTTTACTGCCCACCATTCATCTACATCGATTCAATATGCAGAAATACGGAATTCATGCTTTTACTCTGGACGGGTTCTGGAACAATCAAATAGCTTCGCGAGTCATCGGCCAAGCCGCTGAACTCGGGTTTGATCAAATCGAAATTCCGCTGCTCAAGCCCGCAGAATTTGATTCCAAAATGGTAGCGAAGTCGTTGTCACAGAATGGAATTACCGGTGTGGCTTCCCTCTGTCTACCAAAAGTTGCACATCTCCCATACAATCCCTCTGGTGCTTTGCAGTTTCTAAAAAATGCCGTTGATCGGGTGGCCGACTTTGGGGGAGAACAGCTTCTCGGGTGCTTATACTGCAATCTGGGAACTCTTACCCGGCAACCTCCGACCGATGACGAAAAGAAGAAGGTTGCCGACGTTCTATCTCAGACTCGCAGCTATGCTCAACCAAAAGGAGTGGCGCTCGGAATCGAGCCAGTGAACCGTTACGAAACCTACCTCTGCAACACTGGTGAAGACGCCTGCGAATATTTCCGAATGATGGGTGTCGATGATCTCATCATTCACTTTGACACCTACCATATGAACATTGAGGAGGATCGGTTTAGCACCGCTCTCAAAAAAGCAGGCAAATTCGCCGGCTACATCCATATGTCCGAAAGTCACCGAGGATTACCAGGCGAGGGAACCGTCGATTGGGATGATGTATTTCAGGGTTTGAAGGAGATTCAATACCAGGGTCCGCTGGTGCTGGAGGCGTTTGCGGCTATCAATCCTGATTTGATCGGCGCGACCTGTCTTTGGCGGAAGAGTCGTTATGAGCCTCTGCAATTAGCAGTCAAAGGCTTGGAGTTCTTGAAAAAGAAAGCCGCGCAGCACGGCCTTTCCTGAGCGCTCGTTCAGCCATGTCTCCTTCTTCCGCTGCAACCGTTCCGGCTGACACGTCGGAACTGGAGGTTGAATGGTCTGTACCTGAGACTCGGACCTCCAAAAGTGCGCTCCTCGGGATTGACCTGGGCACCTCAAGCGTGAAGGTGGTCGCTGTTTCCGCTTCCGGCAAGATTTTAGGTCTCGGTTCGGTCGAGTACCCGATCTTAACTCCTCAGCCGGGTTGGGCGGAACAAGATCCCGAACAATGGTGGAACGCGACGACTCGAGCCGTCCGCCAGGCAATAGAGGCAGCTGGTCAGCCGGAGATTTTGGCCATTGGATTTTCGGGCCAGATGCATGGACCCGTGCTACTGGACAAGGCCCGGAAAACGCTGGGCAATGCCATTATTTGGGCCGATCAACGTGGGGCTTCCGTGCTGTCGGAGATCGAAGAACGGGTCGAGCGCCGTATTTTGGCGACCGTCTGCGGGACTGCTCCTGCAGCTGGGTTTCTCATTTCGACTCTCTTCTGGCTGCAACGGTTCGATCGACCGCGCTTCGACCAGTTGGGCGCAGTTCTCCTACCGAAAGACTATTTACGCTTCCGACTTTGTGGCGACTTAGCAACCGATCCGAGCGATGCGGCAGCGACCGGCTTGTTTGATGTAGCCAATTTGGTCTGGTCCCAGGCGGTGATAGAAAAGCTCGAAATGCCGATCGCAATCTTCCCGAAAATTCGAGACTCGGTTGAACTAGCGGGGAAACTTACCGCCCAGGCCGGCGAGGACCTTGGTCTTCGTTCGGGTATTCCGGTGGCTATGGGAAGCGCGGATCAACCCGCCCAAGCCGTTGGGAACGGCCTGTTTGAGCCAGGCCGCGGCTCGTTGACTATCGGCACCGGCGGACAGGTTTTTGTACCGATGGCAGCACCGCTGGTAGATCCGGAGGCGCGGCTGCACACTTTTTGTCACGCCGATCGCCGCCGTTGGTATCTGCTTGGGGCAATGTTGGCAGCCGGTATGGCACTGCGTTGGCTGCGCCAGACTGTCTACGGAGGGACCATTTCCTATTCCGAGATGGATCGGCGGGCAGAAAAGATCGAACCGGGTTGCGAGGGTCTATTTTTTCTCCCTTATCTGGTTGGTGAACGTTCTCCCATTATGGATCCGAAGGCGCGCGGAAGTTTTGTCGGATTAACTCTTCGTCATCAAGCTTCGCATCTTGTTCGCGCCTTACTGGAGGGAGTCGCTTTTTCTTTGCGGCAGATAGTGGCTGCGATGGAAGAAACCGGTGCGACGGTAGACGGCTGGATCGTTTCCGGGAACGGTTTAGCCAGTCCGCTCTGGCGACAGATTCTGGCCGATGTTTTGGGAAGGCCGCTCCTTCGCGGCAGCGACGAGAATTCGGCCGAGCGGGCGGCCGTAGGCGCCGCTATTCAGGGTGGGATAGCGGCTGGGGTGCTCAAAAGCTTTGAGGAAGCTAAGAAGTTTGCGCCGGTTTTTGCTCAAGTCACCGAACCCAATCAGGAACGGGCCTTGCGATATGAGGACGCATTTGCTCGATATAAAGAGATCTATCCATCGCTCCGGGATTGGTTTGTCTAGCTAACTCGCATTGACCGCGTGGGTTTTCTCAAAACGTGTCATGGATGTGGGTCAGTGGCTTTCTGAATCAACGCCGGCCGCATTGGGAGGCTCGAACGCGGCATGTTCCTCCCAGCGATGCGCGTGCAACGCCGCCAGCGCGGCAGCCGTTTCCGCTTGTTTCTTGCTGGAGCCTTCCCCGACGCCCAGTTCGATACCTTCCCAGAGCACCTTTGCGATAAAGAGTTTCTGATGTTCCGGTCCCGCTTGAGACACGATTTCGTAGATCGGACTCTTGGCCGAGATGGCCTGCAGAATTTCCTGGAGTTGGCCCTTGGGATTTACCTCGAGCGGCTGGAGCGAAAGTAGCTGGATGTCGCCCTGCGCTTCATCCAGGACAAAGCGGCGAACAGTTTCCAAATTACTGTCCAGATACATCGCGCCGACCAGCGCTTCAAATGCATCGGCTAAGATCGACGCCCGTTTCCGGCCGCCGCTCGCTTCTTCGCCTCGCCCCATCATCAAGTAGGTCCCAAGACCAATGCTGATGGCATGCACTTTAAGCCCCTCGCGCGAGACGAGCCGAGAACGAAGCTTGGTCAATTGGCCTTCGCTGAAATGGGGGAAAAGCCGGTATAAATGTTCAGTAAAGACCAGCTGCAGGACAGCGTCCCCGAGAAACTCCAAGCGCTGATTGTCGAAATGATGGCGTTGGGTCTCGTGCCCAAGGCTCGGGTGCGTTAAGGCCTCCGCCAACAGGAGCGAATTTCGAAACTTGTAACCAATGCGTTGTTCTAGGGGGTTCATGGCCTTATTGAGGCCGCGAAGGCTCGGTCAAACGTCCTCATTCTGATCGTATCGATCCGTCCCATCCGTACACTACCAGAAACTACTAGCCCGCCGGGTTCAATGCGGCCGGCTCCGGACGATAATATCCAAACAGATGTCGCTCCTTGATTAGGGCGGCCACCTTTGCTGGTACTGCTGACTCCCACCCTGTCTCTCCGGCATGGATCTTGGCGAGGATATCTCTTGAAAAAATGTTCATCGCGCTGGGATCGAACCCAACGATCTGCGCAAGGTAATGGTTCTCCAAAAGGTGAGCGTACAGGTTTCGCAAATGGAGCTCTACTTGCAGGTTCGTGGCGTTAATCCAGACATCATTGGCCAACGGATGCGAAGAGGTGCCGAGCGCAGGAGTCGGAGAATATCCGCCGCCTTGGCAATACCGATCGAACGCGCTCTTGCGCATCGGATAGATGTAGAGCTTGGTGTTCGCTTTGAACAGGCGTCCGAAGGATTCAAGGATTCCGCCATCCAAATTTTCGTAATATTTTTCGTTAAAGACTTCAAGCAGGTTGTTTAAACCCATGGCGACACCGACCATCTGCTTGGTATAACGGCGAAAATAGGAGGTCAGCCGATAGAACTCCCGATAGTTGGAAATCAGCACATAGTTTCCGATCGCAGCGAGTGTATCCACCCGAGCTAGAAAATCTTCATGATCGATATTTCCTGAGGCCAAAAGATTGTGCATCGTAATCTCCATCAGCACAAGGATATCGATGCCCTGCAGTGCCGGTTCTTGCAGAAATTGTGCGAGCGCGCAGCGGATCATGTCTTCGTTGACTAACGTGACTGGTCGAAAACTTCCGCGTTGAACCAGGATCGATTTCTTATGGAGTACTTCGGAAGGCTGGAGCACTTCGCCTTGGGGGCCGAACATCACCGCATTGGTCAGCCCATATTCGACGAGCTTTAAACTCATCAGGCGATTGTCTACGTTTTCAAAAAGTGAGCCGCTGAAGTTGATGATGTCCACTTCAATGCGGTCGGTGGACAAGTTGTCCACCAGCGACTGGATTAATTTGTCCTGATTGTTGAGGTAATAAAAGGCGCCGTAAATGAGATTCACGCCAATTATTGCGAGAGCTTGCTGCTGCAGGATGTTCTCTTTGTCCCACATGCGGACATGCATGATGATGTCGCTGGGCTCAGCGCACGGCTCTCCCTGAAAGCGCACTCCCATCCAGCCATGGCATTCATTGGTTCCTTTGAAGTTGCGAGCGGCCACTGTGTCCGCGAAGACGAAAAAAGCGCTCCGATCGCCTCGCGCTTCCTTTAATCGCTGGATCAATAAGTCGTATTCATGATCGAGCATCCTGATCAGGCGCTCCTTGGAAACGTAGCGGGGCGTTTTCCCATAGATCTCGTCGCTGAACTTCATGTCATACGCCGAAATCGATTTTGCGATGGTGCCCGCAGCGCCTCCAGCCTGAAAAAATTGCCGGGCGACCTCTTGTCCGGCACCGATCTCTGCAAAGGTGCCGTATTTGGCTTCATCCAAGTTTATGGTGAGCGCTTTACGATTTGTCGTGAGAAGTTCCGAAGACATGGCGTGGTTCTATCTTAACTAATTTCGCGTTGAACGCCAACCGCAGAGCGCGCCGGATTTGAAACTGAGCGAGGATAGAAAGCGCTGTTCGAACCGTTATCTCGTTCTTGCGTTTTTCGGAAATGGTAAGAGACTGGGGAAGATTTCATTCCGAATTGAACAATCGCCCAGCCAAAACATACACTGCGATGATATTGCTTTCGATTCGGTCGCTGTTGCCCAGATCCTACGAGCGATTTTTCAGTATCTCATTCTTGCGTCACTACAGGCCTAAGTCATTTGCCCGGGTCGAATAAACTTTCTTCTCCAATCGGTGATCTCTTTTCCCGTCTCTGACAAGAAAGCGAAGGCGCTCCAAGAAAAAATGCAGGCTCTTGGCTGTCGGGAAAATGAGCTGGAGGAAACGTTCTTTCGCAAATCAGGAGTGGCCATTTATCATCCTCCCAGTGGGGTGCGAGTACGTTGTACGCGGGAGAGAAGCCAAGCTCTCAACCGTTTTCTGGCTCGGCGGATTCTAGTCGAGGAGTTGGAAGCAAGACGCTTAAACAAGACACGACATGAGGTGAAAGCAGAGGAAATCCGTCGACAGAAGGGCCGATTCGTCCCGCCCACCGTGAGAGAGCAGATGGACCGTTTCCGAATGCAACCGATTAACCCAAATCAAACTCCCACATCTAAAGCGATTCGGTCACTCCTTGAGCAGTGGCAGCCGCTCGACCGCAAGCGTCGCGATTCATTTAACGCGAGCTGACTTCTAATGGTTCGCTGGAGACACCGAGCCGCTCTTCACCATTTCGGCTTGCTTAAGAACCGGTGAAAGCTTAGCAACCTTTTGCCGCATAATCTTTCCCGATTTGAATTTTACCGTAGCCCGAGGCGGGATTTTGAAGCTACTGCCTGGCTGGTTCGGATTACGGCCGACCCGCTCCCTCGTTAGTCGCACCTCGAAGATCCCAAAATTCCGGAGTTCGACGTCCTCTCCTCTCGCCAAGCTATCAGTAATCAGATCGAGAGTCCGTTGCACAACTTCGAAAACCTGGTGCTGGACCATCCCGGTATCGTTACTAATCCTCACAACGATTTCCCGTTTCGTTAGGTTAGCCATTTGAAATCCTTTCGCATGATCAATTTCCCGGGCTGTTCGGCAACCCGAATACCGTCAGCGCTCGACTCGCAACTCACGGGCGCTGAGAATCTTCCGCACTATCCATGAGAACGACGCTCAGGCAAGCTGAAAGAATAGCCAATGGCTGATAACCGATAGCGGCCGGGATGACGTGAGGGAGTAATCACCGTTCACAGGTCATTGGCTATTGGCTATCGGCTATTTTCGCCAGCACCTCGCTGGAGGTGCGAAAGTGCATCTTTGCGACTCTTGGCAGGATTTCGGTGCCGTGGACCCGCACTAGCTCGTGGGCCGCAGCTTTGACGGCTGCTGAGACTCCTTTGGGGAGAATGGTCCCGAGCTGTTTGGCCTTATTCTCGAGCCACACTACAAATTTCTCTCGGGCCAGAATAGAGGCAGCGGCCACCGCGACGTCCGCCTCCGCTTTCGTTCGCTGCTCGATCTGGATCCGTCGTCCGGCATCGATCAGAGCACGCAAAATGACTCGCTCATTAGCGAACTTATCGGAGAGCGAACGGGGGCAGTCAGGTCGAACCTTCAGCAAATTTTCGATCACCCGGGCATGTCCCCAGCCGAGCAGGTCATTCAAATTTCCGAACCGGACATAGAGTTCATTATAGCGCTCGGGGCCGATGAGAACCACGTTGTGGGCCAAGCCCGGAGTCTGCCGGATCGATTCTGCCAGGGCTTTGATTCGCTGGTCGGAGGCGATCCGTTTGCTGTCCATCACGCCGTTATCTAAGAGCTTACGCGCAATTACGCGATCGACATAAGCGCCTGCGATCACTAGTGGCCCAAAGAAGTCGCCTTTGCCGCTTTCATCGACACCAAAATGCGGCTCGAACATTTGTGGTTGCAGAACTTCCTCATAACCGAGGCGAGCTTCACCCGTAACGAATGGTTCGAACTGAAATCGCACGAAATCTTCGGTCTCTTTTCCCTGGATCACCACCTTTGGTCCTTTTTCAAAGACGGCGATCGTCAGTTTGCCTTTTTGAGCGAAGAAGATCATGTAAGGTCGCTCGTTGAACTCGAAGTTTTGTTCCAACAGGAGGGCTCGAAGTCGCTCCGTCTGTTCCGGAGTGAGAGCGGCGGAGTACGAATTCACCCTTTGACCATGAGACAGTTTGCTTTGGAAATCACGGAGTTTCGAACCCTGCTCGTCGGCTGGTACAGACACGAGGGGCGGAGGTTGCCCTGGCGTGAGACGGCCGATCCCTACCAGATTCTTGTCTCCGAGCTCATGCTTCAGCAGACCCAGGTCACTACCGTTCTCGGCTACTATCATCGCTGGCTGGCCAAGTTTCCTACGCTGGCTACGCTCGCCGCTGCCGACGAGCAAGAAGTTTTGCGAGCATGGCAGGGATTGGGCTACTATAATCGGGCCAGAAATCTCCACCGTTGCGCGCGGCATCTGGTCGAGAGTGGTGCCGGTAAGCTTCCCGAGAACGTTACCGATCTGGCGCGGCTTCCCGGTATTGGACGCTACACGGCAGGAGCTATCGTCAGCTTTGCTTTCAATAAGCCCGCACCGATTTTGGACGCGAACGTCACGCGAGTGCTGGCGCGATTGATCAACTTGCAAGCAAGTGTCGACAGCGTGGCAGGAAGTCGGATTCTCTGGGAAATTGCAGAAAATTTGGTCAAGGATGGAGACCCAAGGCTCGTTAATTCTGCGATCATGGAGCTTGGCGCGCTTTTGTGCTTACCTCGAAATCCACGTTGCGTTCTCTGCCCAGTCCGCACTTTCTGCCGGGCGGTAGATCCAGACTCACTTCCCCGAAAACGCCTCCGGCCGGCAACTCAGAAAATTCAAGAGAATTACTGGTGGATACGACGGGCCGAAACCGTTCTACTGCGTCAGGCTGCGGGCAGACGTTGGAATGGACTTTGGACCTTGCCGCCGGCCGTCGAAATTTCAACCAATCGGTTGCCACTGTTCCAAATGCGCCATCCGATTACGAAATATCTCGTTTGTTTGAACGTTTTTTCCGGTCCGGTTCCAGAGCCACTTCCAGAAAGCTACCGATGGCAGAGCGTTGTTGCGCTCCGTGATCTGCCGATGCCGAGCCCACATCGGCGTGCGGTGGAAGCGATTCTGGAAACCGAGCGAAAGTGAGCGTGTCGGCGGTGGCGTATATAGGTATCACGCTGATTTCCGCTTGATTCGAGAGGGGTAGCGCGGCGAGTTTTGCCAAACGTACTATGCACACTTTAATTCTGCCCTATCACCTACCGGACGCTGAGGGTCATTTCGGCCCTTTCGGCGGGGTTTTTGTTCCGGAGACATTGATGCCAGCGATCGAGCAGCTTGGGCAAGAATATGAGAAGGCGAAGAACGACCCGGAGTTCTCTTGGAAACTGGAGGATTTGCTTCGCACCTATTGCGGGCGTCCTACCCCGCTATACTATGCGGAGCGGCTCACCAAGGCACTGGGCGGTCCGCGCATCTACTTGAAGCGTGAAGACCTGTTGCACACCGGAGCCCATAAAATCAATAATGCGATTGGACAAGCCCTGCTAGCGGTTCGAATGGGCAAACAAAGACTGATCGCCGAGACCGGCGCCGGGCAACATGGAGTAGCGACCGCGACCGTAGCGGCTCGCTTCGGTCTCGAATGCGTCGTCTATATGGGCAAGGTGGACATGCAGCGACAGGCGCTGAATGTCGCTCGGATGGAGTTTCTCGGTGCAACGGTGGTACCCGTTTCTGTCGGACAGGCTACACTGAAAGAAGCGATCAATGAGGCGATGCGAGATTGGGTTACCAATGTTCGGAACACGCACTACCTCTTGGGTACCGCCTACGGACCGCATCCTTACCCGATGATGGTAAGAGACTTTCATCGGATAATTGGCGAAGAGGCTAGACGGCAGATTCTGGCGATCGAGGAGAAGCTGCCGGATCTTTTAGTTGCCTGTGTGGGCGGCGGCAGCAACGCGATTGGATTGTTCTATCCGTTCTTGGAAGACGAAAACGTCCGCATGGTCGGAGTTGAGGCCGGCGGTCGAGGTATCCGGCCAGGCGAACACGCGGCACGATTCCAAGGCGGCTGCCTTGGCGTGTTGCAGGGGACCAAGACGTTTTTATTGTGTGATGAAGATGGGCAGATCCAAGGGACCCATTCTATCTCCGCCGGATTGGATTACGCGGCGGTTGGCCCGGAGCACAGCTATCTACGCGAAATCGGCCGCGTCGAATACTCTTATGCGACCGATGATGAAGCTCTGGCCGCTTTCCAGCTTTTGGCCAAGACGGAGGGCATACTCGCGGCGCTCGAGTCGGCTCACGCTCTGGCCTATGTGACTAAACACGCCTCCGAATTTTCTCCGAGTCATGTGGTCGTTATCAATTTATCCGGACGAGGCGACAAAGATGTGCAACAACTTGCTGGTCTTCTTCAAACAACAACCTGACAGAAGCAGTTACGGCCGGTCGTTCTCGCGTCTCCGGGTGTTCGCCACTTTGTTACCGGAATACTATCCATCGACCGTTCGTCTGTTTCTGTGATCAGGATACCGCGCGAGATTCCCCTGATGGTCCTTCCCAATGCAGTGCTGTTTCCGCACTCGCTTTTACCGCTCCACATCTTTGAAACCCGTTATCGCCAGATGCTGGCGCATTGTTTGGATGGCGATCGGATGTTTTCGGTCGGCTTGGTCCGTAACGGGATTACCGAGCCGGACTCGCTGGAGGATATTTGGCCGGTCGCCGGTGTCGGGTTAATTCGGGCCTGTGTGGGAAATGACGACGGAACATCCAACTTGGTCCTGCAAGGGTTGGCGCGAGTCAGACTATTGGACCTGACGCAAGAGCAACCATTTCGAATCGCCGAGATCGAACTACTTCAACCGAACCGGGGCAACCTTATCGAGGCCGAAGCACTCTGCGTCAAAGTGAAGGAACTGTGTGCGCAAATTCAGAAATTAGGCGTGCGCCTACCGGCGAACTTGATGAAGCAGATGCAACAAATCGATGACCCGGAGGTTTTGGCCGACGTGGTCGCAGCCGCTTTTATCAGTGAGGCTCAATCGCGGCAGCAACTATTGGAAGCGAGTGGGGTGCCCGATCGCTTGCGTTTGCTGATCCAGTTGCTGCGCAGTCAGATGAATTAGCAGTCCGTAGCAGCCTGTCGGGTTTAAAAATCTGAGCAGCGGGCCGACCCGGCCTGCTCGCCTTCTCACTTGAATTTAGTATGCGCCAGGCCGCTCAATTGAAAGCCCGGCGCGGTGCCCGCAAAAGGGGTTGTCATTCGGCAGTGAATGAATTAATCCTCATTCACGCATTCTTTATGAGCCGCCACTGCCTATTCGCATCTCTTGCCCTTGTAATTCTGGCGCTAGTTTCTTGCGATTCGGGGACTCAAAACAAAAGAAGTTCCGTCCGCGGACCGGTTCCGGTTCCACCTCCAGTCACGGTGATGCCATCGGCAACACCAACTCCAGTGGTTGTTCCGACACCAACTCCGGCACCAGATGTAAGTAATGTGCCGAATCCGGCGGCGAGTCCAAGTGCGCAACCAGAAAACTATCCGACGGCCACCAAGGTGCCGGGTAAGCCGGGTCGTGTGATTAGTCCCTATGCTCCGAATGCGGGCGAGGTCGATGTTTCCGGCTACCCTCCGGGAGCGGAAGTGCGGGACCCTTATACGAACAAGATCTTTCTAGTTCCTTAGATCGCTCCGTTACTTGGCTGTCGCCGAACCGTGCTCACCGCGGCAAATCTTGGCTATCGGCGATTGGCTATTGATTATTCTTGGTTAGGTTTCTCCACCGATTCAATCGCTCGGGACTAGGCGATTGAGTCGCAAATAACAGGATCAGAGGTGATGTTTGCCAGGATTCAAAAGAAATATGGATGATGTAATGATCGGGGTTGTTGGTGCGGGCTTAATCGGCGGCTCGATTGCGCTCGGCGCTCAAAAGGCAGGTTTTTCGGTGACCGTCTATGATCAATACAACTCTGCCACCGGACTGAAGTTGGGAGCTGCCAACTTGTGGGCCGCAACGATCAAGGAAGTTGCGCTCGCCAGCGACCTGATTTTTATCGCTACCCCAATATCGGCAACAGTCACCGCGGCCGAAGCACTGTTGATCCATCTCAAGCCCGGTACGATTGTATCAGAGGTGGCGAGCGCAAAACAGGAGATTGCGCCTAAGCTTTCCCGATTACTGTCTCCGCGCTGCCAATACATTCCAACTCATCCCATGGCCGGCTCCGAACGTTCCGGATGGGAAGCAGCTAACGCGGAACTTTTTCAGGGAGCCGTGACGGTGGTTTGCAACGATTTCTGTCCTGATGCAACCGCTGCCGCCGTTATGAGAAGTTTTTGGGAACGGCTCGGCAGTACCACAATTACGCTCGATGTCACCACCCACGATCGGCTGGTGGCTGCGGTCAGCCACCTCCCCCATCTGCTGGCATCCATTTTGGTGACTGACGTGGCCGAGTCTTTCGAACCGGCATTTCAAGTCGCGGGTCGTGGCTTCCGGGACCTGACTCGAATCGCCTCTGGTTCTCCGAGTCTTTGGACCGAAATCCTGCTTGCCAACCGAGGTGAGCTGCTCAATCACTTGCAGAGATTTCGCGGCCGCCTCGACGAAGCAATTCAACTACTGCAGAGAAACGATGCGAAAAACTTGCAAGCACTTCTGAACGCGGCGAAAAGGAACCGCGACAAATTAATCGGATAAGGAATCATGGCCAGCTTAAGCGTCTTTCGGGCTCCACAAATAGAAGCGGAAATAGTTGTTCCCGGCGATAAGAGTATCTCTCATCGCGCCGTACTGTTGGCCGCAATTTCCAATGGCTCTTGTGCTATCCGGGGATTTCTTCCGAGCCATGACTGCCGGTGTACCGTTCAGGCAATGCGCTCTCTCGGTATCCTGATCGATCAACCCAACGAGACCTACTTGATGGTGCATGGCCAGCGCGGCAAATTCCAGTTCTCTGCAGAACCGATTGATTGCGGTAATTCAGGGACTTTGATGCGGCTGATGTGCGGGTTAGCAGCGACGCAGCCGTTTGAAACCGTTCTGATTGGGGACGCCTCGCTCTCTTCTCGACCGATGCGCCGTGTCATCGAGCCGCTGACTTTGATGGGTGCGTCGATCGAAGCGACCGAACCGACTGGTACTGCGCCCCTGAAAATCAGAGGTGGGAACCTCAATCCGGTGACTTACGAATTGCCGGTGGCGAGCGCCCAGGTGAAAAGCGCGATTCTATTGGCGGCGCTTGGCGCCCCGGGCAAAACCACGGTTATCGAGCCGATTGCGTCCCGGGATCATACCGAGCGTATTTTGAATTATTTTCTGATCGAGACAAAGCGAGAAACAACCCCCAGAGGACAAGCAATTTCGATTTATGGTGAGCAAATCGCCGAATCGCGTGATTTCTTCGTTCCCGGTGATTTTTCTAGCGCGGCATTTTGGATGGTGGCCGCTGCCGCACAAGAAGGTTCTAACCTATTGGTGAGGGATGTCGGATTGAACGCGACGAGGACTGGCGCACTGGCCGTGCTATTGCGAATGGGAGCGCACGTTCGCGAAGTGGTCCAGGATAGTGAAAAAGGAGAGCCGAGCGGAGAGATCCATATTCAAGGCACCCGCCTGCACGGCACCGTAATCGGTGGACAAGAGATCCCTAACTTGATCGACGAAATTCCCATCTTGGCTATTGCCGGCGCGCTTGCTCAGGGCAAGACGATCATCCGGGATGCGCGTGAATTACGAGTCAAGGAAACGGATCGGCTGGCAGCAATTGCTGCCAATCTCACCGAAATGGGAGTCGATGTGGTCGAAACCGAAGATGGTCTGGAAATCAATGGGGGAGCCCCATTGATTGCTAGCCGTTTAAAGAGCTACGGAGATCATCGGATCGCGATGGCTTTCGCGATCGCCGGAATGTTTGCCGATGGCGAAACGATAATTGATAACACCGATTGTATAGCGACTTCTTATCCGGGATTTGAAGAACAGCTTCAGGCTTTCCTTGACCCGAGTCATGAACAGCCTACGCCGGTGATTAATCCGGCTGGAGCCATTGAAAAGCATTGAACGAAAGATCAGGTTTTTCGGTAATCGCCATTGATGGCCCGGCCGCTTCCGGGAAGAGCACTGTAGCCAGAGTTTTGGCTGCTCACCTGGGCTTTTCCTATGTGAATAGTGGCCTGATGTATCGCTCCGCGGCGTGGTTGGCTCACCTGCACCGAATCGATCCTGATCATTCCGATGCAGTGTGGCAGACACTTCGCAATGCCGAGTTGCAATTTGGAATAGCAAACAAAGAGCTTTTTATACGAATCGGCGGCGTTGATCCCGTAGCCCACCTGAAAGAGGAAGTCGTGAATCGGACTGTCTCAAGTGTGGCGACGATCCTGGAAGTGCGCGCATTCCTTTCCGATCATCTGCGCAGATTCGCCGGGCTCGATAATGTAGTGGTGGAAGGACGTGACATCGGGTCCGTCGTCTTTCCGGAAACTCCTTTCAAATTCTACATCGACGCCTCTCCCGAAATCCGGGCGCGACGACGCGCCGCCCAGGGATTAAAAGATAGTCCGGCCCATCGCGATCGAATCGATTCTTCCCGGCGGTCTTCGCCTCTCATGATTGCTGACGATGCGGAAGTTATTGATACTTCGTCTCTAACCATCGAGCGGGTAATTAGAGATGTGGTGGCTCGCTTACAAAGGAAAGGGTTGGTTTCCGCCTTGAGCCTGAATTTATGACTCCTCTTTACCGGATCGGTTACACCCTTTGCAATCTGGTTGGAAAAGTCGCGTTCGATTTCAAGGTCTACGGTCGCGAGAATTTGATTGAGGAAGGAGCTGCAATTCTTGCTTCAAACCATCAAAGCTATTTGGATCCGCCTTGTATCGGAATGGCCTGTCGCAATGATATTTATTATCTCGCTCGGAACACACTCTACCAGCGGCCATTGATCGGACCGTTGTTGAAGCGGCTGAATACCGTTCCCGTCGATCGAGACCGTGGTGATGTGAGTTCGATCAAAGCAATTATCCGGTTGTTGCGAAGCGGCCATCGAGTGATCATTTTTCCGGAAGGCACCCGATCTTCGGACGGGAAGCTACAGCCGGCTCGCGCGGGGTTGGGAATGATCATCGCTAAAACTCTGGCACCGGTCGTTCCGGTTCGAGTATTTGGGAGCTACGAGGCGCTGCCGCGAGTCGGCGGCCTCAAACTCAAACCAGTTTCCGTAGTTGTTGGTAAACCGATGCGGTTCAGTGAAGATGAATTGAAAGGTGATCGGGACGTTTATCAGAAGTTGAGCAACCGAGTGATGGAGAAAATTGCCAGCCTCGAGTTACCAGCAGGCAGGCGCTGAGTTGGGCGGTAGCCTGATGCGCTCCCGAGTTGCCTGTTTACCCGCCAATCTGTCGCGGGGTAGCTTGCCGGCGCAATCTGAGGGCTAGAACGGACGCCCCGGCCGCCGTCGCTAAAGCTTTGGCGCGCCCTCGCGTTGAGATCGGTTACATCAGAGAGCTTGGTCGCGACGTAGGCTTGGCTAAGTCGGGAGCGCATCCCTACCGTGTCACCGGCCATGACCCTGGATTCGGCGCTGAATGGTAATCCGCTTAACCCGGGCATCGTCATTTGGACTAAAGCTCATTACCTCGGGATCGCCAGTCAACGCATTGTGAACAATGCGCCGGTCGTAAGAATTCATCGGTTCCAGTTTAACCGGGCGTCCGGTGGCTCGCACCGTTTCGGCGATCTGCTTTACTCTTTGCCGAAGCTTATCATCCCGCATTGCCCGCCAATGGCCGACATCTACCTGCACCCTTGGAGCGTTTCGATCCTGAGATTGCAAAATCCGGTTTAGAAGAAATTGTAGATCTTCCAACGTTTCTCCGTGTGGTCCGATCAAAGCCTCATTCTCGGCCGTGAAAACCTGCAGCTGCTTACCGGTCTCGGTCTCAATCTCCTGAATATCGACAACGAATCCAAGATGACCGAGCATGGTATCAAGGATTTCTCTGGCGTCCATAGGAGCGACTACACCTGGATCTGGTGTACTAGTTTATTAACGGTAACTCTTCTTTTTGGCAACTGCGGGAGTAGGAGCGGGCTTGGTCAAAGGGGCATCGACCTGGTTGCGGGTGAGATAGGTCTGAAGAATCAAAAACAGGTTTTGAACCGTGTAATAAAGAGAAAGCGCTGATGCAAAGTTGTAGCAGATTGCCAAGAAAACGACCGGCATTATCATCAGGATTCTCTGCTGCGAAGGATCGCCGGTTTTAGGGGTAATTCGCAGCTGCCAAAGCTGGGTCGCCGCCATAATCAGCGGCAGGATGTTGATCGGAAACCCCAACAGATGGGCAACGGTATCGGGTTGGGAAAGATCTGACACCCACAAAAATGTACTATTCCGTAGTTCGACGGCAGAACCCAACATCGTGTAAAAGCCAAAAAAGATCGGGATCTGAATGAGCATCGGCAAGCAGCCGGTGAACGGATTGATTTTGTACTCCTTGTACAACTTCATCATCTCCTGATTCATCCGCTGCTGGTCATCCTTGTACTTCGCCTTTAATTCGTTCATCACCGGCGAGAGCTTGGCCATCCGACGCATACTCTTGGTCGTGTAATTTTGTAGCGGCCAGAGTAGAAGCCGGATGATCAGGGTCATGAGAATGATCGCTAACGCATAACTCTTCACGAAAGCGTGAAGGGTATTCATGGTAGTGAGCAGGACTTGACTGATCGGAGCGAACATCCCAAAATCCATTACTGCCGTAAGGTCTCCCGGCAGCTTGGCCAGGCGGCTGTACTCCTTCGGCCCAGCATAAATCGTGAAGTCAAACTTCTTGCTTTCGCCCGGCTGCAGGGTAAAGCCGGGGACGCCCAGCGCACCTTGGATCGTTTGCGTCGGGGGTTGACCATTCGTGCCGGCGATCTGGGTTCGTCTAGCCCAGACTTGCGATCCAATTCTGTCCGGGGATTGCAGAATGGTTGCAAAATATTGATCGGCGGTCGCCGCCCACATGATGTGGTCGGCTGCTTCGGAATAAATCTCCTTCGGACCGGAGGTCTGAACAAAGAAAAGGATGCTCGACGAGTTAAACCAATTTACATCGATTTGTCGGAACTTACCGTCAGTGTACCAATCGAACTTCGTATAAGTGGAGCGGTCCGAAACGTGAATCGGTTGTGCGCTTCCGGTGTTAACAAAGAAACCGGGCGTCTTGAATTCGCCTGGTCCAGAATTTTCCAAGGAGATTGTCAGCCTGGCCTGGTACTCGTCGGCAAGCCCGGCTGCTTTTCCCACGGTGTAAGTTTTGGTGATTTTTAGCTGATCAGTAAGTTGGCGCGTGAGCGTCGCTGTACCCGTGCTTTCGTCGACCGACAACTCGTATCCGGTATCAGACCAATCATTTGGATTCTGCGTCAACGCGCCAATCGCCGGCGAATCGTCAGCGTTCAGGCGCACAGCAGTATCTCTCTCGGCCTTGTGGCCGGGAAGTATGATGTTGTCCAAACCCCCCCGGGTGTTCGAAAATTGAAATACCGCCACTGGGCTTTTCAAGCTGCCCGTTTGCTCAGGGATAGCGGGAGTAAGCGGCTTTGTCTCGGCGACATTGGGAGTCGGTGAAGCGTTTGCGGTTGGCATTGCCGACGGATGAGCGCTGGCCAAAGCTTGCTGAGCCTCTGCTTGCGCTCGCACTCTCGCGGCATCCTGTTGGCCCCAATAAATCGACAGAATCAGGCCGATCGTGGCCAGGGAAACAGCTATCCAAGTGGTGCGGTCGCGAGTCATGCGTAAATTCTTATCTAGTGATTCTTTTGTAGACGCTCAGGGACCGGATCGTAACCCGAACCACCCCACGGATGGCACCGGCACAACCGCTTCAAGCCAAGCCACCCGCCGACCAGCAGTCCGTGTGCTTCGATGGCTTGGACCAAGTATTCTGAGCAAGTCGGGTTGAAGCGACAGCCACTTCCCGGTCCGCCGGTGAGCGCCGCCAAAAAGGGAGAGAGGGTCAGTTTATAAATTTTTAAGAGCAGTTTAAGGAGCGGTACCATGGGTCCGGCAGTCAGAGTTGGTTGTCCACTTGGTCGTGCGAAGCCGGCGCTAAAATAGAAGCTCGACCGGCTAGCCGCAACCAGTCTCGCTCAAGCTGGTGAAAAGTCGCGTCCGCTGCCGAAACCCGAGCTATAGTGACTATCCAGATGCCAGTCACCAGCTGGTGTTGGTTTAGCCGGAAGATTTCTCGGAGCCGCCGTCTGACCCGATTGCGAACAACCGCCTGGCCGATTCGCCGAGTCGTGATGATTCCCAGCCGCGCCGCCCTCTCGCCTGCCCGATGCAAGATTCCTAAAGAGACATGCCTTCCGGTCCAGGCTTTTCCATCTTTCTTGACCAGGGCGAATTCGGCCGTCCGCGTTAATCGAGAAGCTTTGGGAAATCTAAAACGCTCCCGGCTCCCGGGTGCCATAGAACTAAGCCTCAGTATGTCGGGCGTAATGATTTTCTGCTCCGACTGGCAGCAACCGCTTCCGACCGCGCTGACGACGTCGAGCGAGAGTGGCCCGCCCGCCTTTGGTTTTCATCCGGGCACGAAAGCCGTGCTGACGCTTTCTCGTGCGCTTGGAAGGTTGATAAGTTCGTTTCATGGCAACATCTCCTGGATCCTGGGAGTCGGGAAGGATAGTCGGGGAGTCTCGGATGTCAAATCGCCAGGAGCCCGTCGGATTTGGAATTCAGCGGCATGGTAGATAGTGACCATACGTGAGGGGCAAGAGCGCAATCCCCGCTCCTAAAAAAAGCCAACCCAGCACTGAAATGCTGGGCTACTTTCCCTGCATCCGCCGGGGACCAAACTAGCTGTTCAATTTTCGGAGAATCCGCGCAAACCTGGTCGCGAGCGGCTCGGTTGACGCGCATGGGCGGCTGCCGGATGATTGACAGCGAGCGAGCCCGCAATATGCGGGTCGATTCTAATAACGTGTGATTTTTGGGCTCGGACAGCATCTCAAATTCTCTATGCAACCGGCGGCAGATACGATTCGACAGCTTGAAGAGGGAGGCGCAAAACTGATCAGCGCACAAGAGCTTGCCATCAAGCTCGAGGAGAAGCGCCCACTGCGGGTTAAACTCGGCGTTGATCCCACTGCTCCCGACCTCCATCTTGGCCACTCGGTTGGGCTGTCAAAGCTGCGCCAATTTCAAGAGCTCGGCCACTGCGCGATTTTAGTGATCGGTGATTTTACCACGATGGTGGGTGACCCGACGGGGCGCTCTTCGACTCGGCCGATGCTCAGTCATGATGAGGTGATGGCAAATGCGGAGACCTACAAAACGCAAGCTTTTAAAGTTCTCGACCCGGAACGGACAGAGATAGTGTTCAACGGCGACTGGTTCGCCAAAATGACTTTTATGGAGGTCATTCGTCTTAACAGTCAGGTGACTCTGCAACAAATGTTGCAACGGGAGGATTTCAAGAGCCGGATCGATGAGGCTATTCCAGTATTCTTACACGAATTGCAGTATCCACTAATGCAAGGATGGGATTCGGTGATGATCGCTGCAGACGTTGAGTTAGGGGGCACCGATCAGCTCTTCAACATCTTGGTCGGCCGAGACCTGCAAAAAGCGCACCAGCAAGCACAGCAAGTCGCTTGTATCTTACCAATTTTAGAGGGCTTGGACGGCGTCCAAAAGATGAGTAAAAGCCTCGGGAATTACATCGGCCTCACCGAACCGGCCTCTTCGATGTTCGGAAAAGCAATGAGTATATCCGATGAATTGATGGCTCGCTATTATCAGGTCCTATTTAATGAACCTGTTCCAGGGGGGCATCCGATGGAAGCAAAGAAAGCGCTCGCTTCGAAGATTGTCGCCCGCTTCCATGATCAGGCCGCGGCCCGCGCCGCTCGGAAGGAGTTTGACCTACGATTCGCGAAGCGGGATTTGGCTGCGGCCGAGCTGCCTGCGGTGTCACTCAAGGATTTCGGGGAAGATTTGGTTTCTGCGGTCGTCGCCGCCTATGCTCAGGGGTTTCAAACCACCAAGTCGCGAGCCGAAGCTCGGCGTTTGGTCGAGCAGGGAAGCGTCCAATGGCTTGGCGAGAAGATCACTGACCCAAAGGCGAAACCACCGTTCCGACCAGGCGACGTGCTCAAACTAGATAAAACGCGCGCCGTGCGGCTCAAGGAATGACAATGAACAGGGGAGGTCGCAAAGATCGCAGAGAGGGGATTTCGATTTTAGCCAGCATCGCATTCGTCAAAACAGATGCCGATTTTGGTCCCATACCTGGATCAAGTATTGCCTTCTTTGCGATCTCTGTGATCCCTTTGTTTAAGAATCTGTCTTTGTGTTCTTTCCGTACACATCTGTCATCCGCCTTTGCCTTTAAGCAGGTCTTCGACCGATTTTCTTTTGCGCAGCCGCATGAGATTGTTCCAGGTCTTGCGGATGGTGCCCCCGATCGACAGATATTTTTCGCTTAGCGGGTTGTCTTTCACTACCTGGGCCAAAACTCCGGCCACAGAAAAATTGTCCGTCCCCAAAACGGTATAAGCGGTTCCGATGGCGGCGTGATGGTGGGCATCGCTCGAGGCGGTCATTGCTAGACCGTGATCAAGCGCATAGTCATAGGCCATGCGGTTGTAACGTTTGAGCGTGGTGGCGGCGTTGAATACTTCAATCCCGTCAATTTGCAGCGTTTTTAGAACGTTCTCTCGGATTCCAGCCCGGAAAACGTCATAAGGATGGGGAGGAATAGCGACCCCACCGGCCTCGTGGATCAGATTGCATACTTCAAACGCGGGCCGGCCCTTGAGGTTCGGCAATACGGCGCCAATGCAGAGGAGATGGCCCTCGGCTGTCGTGACCTCCACTCCGGGCACGATCAAGAAATTGTCGACCGGCAAACCGTCCGGTCGCATATACCCCTTATCGATCAGATACTTAACGGCATCGCAGGTGTTATGGTCGGTAATGGCGAAGCCATCGAGGCCTTTGGCTCGGGCCGCTTCGATCAATTGCTCTGGGCTGCTAACACCGTCACCAGAAAAGAACGAGTGGCAATGGAGGTCGATCTTGATGGCCATGAGGCGAGCTAAGTAAGCCTGAAAAACGCGGGTGTAAACGGTAAAGCGGGCTGTCGGCGAGGCAGAAATATGTTATTGGTAAGGTATGCTGGAGTCACCTGTCATTTCACACTACGTGCGTCCAATGCCGGGCCTGCTCCCGGCGATCGGGTTCAAAGAATGGGCATTGGTATGTGAATCGATGCTCCGGGGAGAAACGAGCCTGATTTTTCGTAAAGGCGGAATTGCCGAAGGAAAAGAAGGCTTTAGGTTTAAACACTCTCAGTTCTTTCTCTTTCCGACTTTTTTTCACGAGCAGATCGCCCAGACTCGTCTGGATGCAACCAGAGACTTGGGGCCGCAGCTCGAGAGCATCACGATCGAAGCATTCGCTTACGTCGAATTCACACTCTGGATTTCAGATCTTCAAACCATCGAGCCGCTTTCCGAGTATCACATCCTTCGTCCCGAGTTGCTCGAAAAGCGATTCAATCAAGACGATGTCAAAGGTGTTCACCTGGCTTTCCTCAGAGTTTTCCGGGTCATTCCAAGCTGGCATCTGAGCTTCCAAAGCTCCTTTGGCGGCTGTCGATCTTGGGTTGACCTACCACCTCCGTCACCGGATCTGGTGTGTCGACCCGTCCTTTCTGATGAGGAACATGAGCGGCGTCGCGAATTGGTGGAATCCGTCCGTCAATAGCCTGCTCTCTGCGTTGAGCAACCTCGCCAACTTTCATTTGAATCAACCGGACCGCTCGCTCCTTGCCGCTTCGGGCAAAACGCCGGCTACAGGGTCAGAAGCTGAAGCCGGTTCGAGACCGCAGCGAGCCGGTCACGCACTCTTTTTATATCGGCTGAGGTGCTATAGACGGTCAATTGCCGATTCAATTTATCAAAAATCGGTTTAGCATCGTCCAGCTTCTGTTTAACGTTGGTGACGAAATCCTGGAACGCCTTCTTCGCGTCCGCATCATTGTCCATCGCTTTCAAAATATCGGATCCCAGGAAACGATCGCGTACGTCGTTAAACTCCTCGACGAAGGCGTTCGCCTCATCGCAAAATTTGTCCGCTGCTTTAACTATATCCTGATCCCCTTTGGCAGAATCGAGCGTCGTACCCAATGTTTGAATCGCGGCGAAGTAAGCAGTCCACGGTTTTTGATAGGCATCCAATACCGCTTTCTGATCCGCGTCGAAAGCTCTGGCGGTCCATGCTCCGAGGGCCACAATTAGCGCGCAGGTATACGGGGCAAGTTTTGGAAGATGGTAACGACTCATAGAATTGCAGCAAATCGAAGCGCAACGTTGGGTGAGAGGACGTTGGAGTTCAACGAAATTTTCTGAATTACAAATCTGCCATTTTTCTCTTCTGGAAATCCGGTCGAGAGGCGGCGTAGGCCAAGCCCCAGGCGGTGCGGTGGAAAAGATGAATTACTATTTGTGGACTGCTGAGCTTAGAAGCAAATAATTTCCGACGGTCGTCCACTCGGGCGACGAGATCGACTGACTTCCTCGCGCCAGGTAAAACCCGGTCGATGACCCGCCATCAAGATTGAGCGCTCCAGCAATTGGGCCAATCGGTACCAGATCAGCTATGGTCAGGATTTCTGATAGCTCTGCCAGGGTAACCGACCGGCAGATCCCGATACCCCAAACGCTTTCCCTGGTCAGAAAAACAAACGTCCGTGGCGCGCTACGTCTGTTGTTTAGTCCAGCAACAATGCCGCCGCTCTCTACTAGAAAAGGTCCGGATTGGATCGCATCCGAGATACCAACAGCATCGGAAAAGTGCTGCACTCGTACTAAAGCCGGCTTTTGTTTTCGTACCAAAAAGACCCCCGAGAGGAGCTTCGCTCGTTCCAGCGGATGTATCAGCTTACCCTGGCTGATGAGCAGTCCAACCGGCGTCAGGTCCGGCTGGAAATAGCCACCATTCACCCCGGCAAGCGCTTCGGACTTGGAGACCGCTTCTTGTACGCTGGAAAATCGGCGATCGACATTGTTTAGTACTCGAAACCGGAGCTCGGACGCGCGACCAGTCACTGCGTATATTTTAGCTTGGTTCGAGCCATTGCTAATCGTGATAACAGAAGCTTGGGAGAAGCCGGCATTCGATTCTTGCCGATCTATGACCTTCCATCCGGCTGCTGCAATCGATGGTATGAGAAAAACGACGAACCAGCTGCGCATAGGGAGAATCATTCTCGCCTAAGGCTTGAATGAAATGACAGATAGCAAATAGCAGATAGCAAAGAAATACCAAGTGGTAAGCGCTTTGAGCAGTAAATGGTGAGCAGTAAGCAGCACCCCATTTCGTGCTCTCCGCTAGCCGCCAACCGCCAACCGCCAACTGCTAACCGTTAACCGCTAACCTTTAACTGCTTGGCGGCTTCCGTCCGGTCGCAAGAAGCGTCTGAAAAAACGGGCTCTCAGTTTCGCGGGATACCACCCGGACTTCGGCTTCGACGAAGCCCGCCTTTTGCAACGCATAAGAGAGTTCCACTTCGTTAAACCCCAGCCAGATGTCCGCATACCGTTCCCGTGCTTGCTCGAAGGTGTGGGCCAGTAGATCCAGGATGAGAATGCGTCCGCCCGGCCGCAAAAGCCGGTAAGCTGCTTGGATCGCCCGCGCAGGATCGATCGCGTGATGTAGCGCCTGGCTCAGAATAGCGAGGTCGATTGTCTCCGGAGCTATCGGAGGATCTTCAATATCGCCCAGCCGGTATTCAAGATTCGAGAAACCGTGTTCGCGCGCGAGTTGAGAACCGAATTCGACCATCTTCTCCGAAAGATCCACGGCGATTACGCTCCTCGCACGGCGGGCCAGCAGTTGGGCCAAAGTGCCCTCGCCCGCCCCTAAATCGGCTATGTCAATTTCAGGCAAGAGGGTGAGGAGCAGGTGTGATAAAGCCTGCCACGATCGGCCTGGGCAGTAACTACGCCCAAATTTGCCGGCTAAGCGGTTGAAGTATTCTCCAGCACGGTCGCGGCGTTTTGCGAGAATGTGTTCGCGTTTCGCGCGGTCTGTCTTGGCCTCTGGCATTTCGCGCGCTGCCAATTCAACGAGCTGCTTGAGTTCGGGCTGCGGTATCGGCGTCTCCTCTTTCCAGCTGTAAAAGATGTTTTTTCCGACCCGCCGATCGTGAACCAAGCCCGCCCTTTTCAGCTGGGCCAAATGCGTAGAGATCCGGGATTGCCCCATTCCTAAGACCTCTTGGATCTCCGCCACGGAGAGTTCGCCTGGTTCCAGGAGGTAGAGGAGTCGGGTTCGGGTGGGATCGGCCAAAAGGCGCAATAAATTCAGCGTTGACGACATCGGAAACTGAGTGATATATCAGGATATCATGATTGGTCAATATACTCCACGATTCCGCCTTGTCACCTCAATGCTCCACTGACCACACCACCCTTGCTCTATGTCGCGTCGCTATATCTTCTCTTCTGAATCTGTAACTGAGGGTCATCCAGACAAAGTTTGCGATACTATCTCGGACACTATCCTGGACGCCTGCTTGGCGCAGGACCCAAGCAGCCGAGTCGCCTGCGAGACCCTTGCCAAAGGAAACCTGGTCGTTGTTGCCGGCGAAATTACGACCAACGCGAAGTTCGACTACATCGAGGAGGTCCGATTCGCGATTCGGGAAATCGGATACACTCACGATGAGTCGCTTTTCCACGCCGATACTTGTCTGGTTGTTCAAGCGTTGAGTCGCCAATCTCGCGACATTGCTCAGGGCGTTGACGCAAAATCGGCCGACGGTAAAGAGACCGATGAACAAGGGGCTGGCGACCAAGGGCTGATGTTCGGTTTCGCCGTACGGGAGACTCCCGAATTGATGCCGGCTCCGATTCAGCTGAGCCATAAACTGGGGCGTGAATTGACGAGGCTGCGCAAGAGTGGTGAGCTGCCTTGGCTTCGGCCGGACGCAAAAACCCAGGTATCGATTGAATACGATGGATTTCGTCCAATCCGTGTCGATGCCGTAGTCATCTCGACCCAGCACGCCCCCGAAGTAAAACATAAAGAAATTCGCGAGACCATCATTGAGCGGGTAATCAGGCAGGTTGTGCCTTTGGAGTGGATTGATTCCAAAACGCGATACCTGATCAATCCAACCGGCCGATTCGTGATTGGCGGTCCGGAAGGTGATTCGGGTCTAACCGGAAGAAAGATAATTGTCGACTCCTATGGTGGAATGGGCCGCCACGGTGGCGGCGCGTTTTCGGGTAAAGATCCTTCGAAAGTCGATCGATCCGCGGCCTACATGGGCCGGTACGTCGCTAAGAACGTAGTAGCGGCTGGTCTGGCTGACCGATGTGAAGTTCAGTTCGCTTACGCCATTGGTTATCCCGATCCGGTCAGCGTATGCGTCAACACGTTTGGAACCTCGCAAGTAGACGAAGTAAAAATTGAGGGGGCTGTACAAGAAGTATTCAACTTCAAGCCAGCAGCTATCATCAAACAACTCGATCTCCTGCGCCCCATCTACCGGAAGACGACCAATTACGGTCATTTCGGGCGCGAGGATGACCTGGAATCACTCACCTGGGAGCGTACGGATCGAGCCGAAGCTCTCAAACAGTACCTATCCTAATTCAAAATACATGAGCAACGTAATCACCAAAACTGCTGTCGACTATAAGGTTGCCGATCTCGGCTTGGCTGAGTTTGGGCGAAAAGAGATCGAAATTGCCGAACAGGAAATGCCTGGGCTGATGGCGATCCGCGAGAAATATGCGAAGGCCAAGCCATTGGCGGGCGTCCGGGTCACCGGTTCGTTGCACATGACGATCCAAACCGCCGTCTTGATCGAGACGTTGGTTGATCTTGGTGCATCCATCCGCTGGGCAAGTTGCAACATTTTTTCGACCCAGGACCACGCGGCCGCGGCGATAGCCAAATCCGGCGTCCCCGTGTTCGCATGGAAGGGTGAGACTCTAGAAGATTATTGGTGGTGTACAAACCAGGCGATTTCGCATCCGGGTGGGAAAGGTCCGCAACTGGTGGTGGACGACGGTGGCGATGTGACGCTTCTCATCCACAAGGGGTACGAACTGGAGGAAGGCAACGATTGGGTGAATACGCCGTCCTCCAGCCATGAAGAAGGAGTGATCAAGAACCTGCTCAAGGAGATTCATGCCGAAAACCCGTATCGGTGGCATGAACTGGTGAAAGAGTGGCGCGGTGTCTCTGAAGAAACGACGACCGGCGTTCATCGGCTCTACCAGCTGCAAGAGGTCGGCAAATTGCTAGTTCCCGCGTTCAACGTAAATGACTCCGTGACCAAGTCGAAGTTCGACAATCTATACGGTTGCCGGCATTCGCTCGTGGACGGCATTAACCGTGCCCTCGACGTAATGTTGTCGGGAAAGGTGGCAGTCGTGTGTGGCTATGGCGATGTTGGGAAAGGTTGCGCCCAATCGTTACGCGGCCAGGGCGCACGCGTTATCGTCACGGAGATCGATCCGATCAACGCGCTGCAAGCTGCGATGGAAGGATACGAGGTCACCACGATTGAAGATACCCTTGGGCGCGGCGATGTTTATGTCACTACCACGGGTAACTGCGACGTCATCACTGTCGAGCACCTGGCCAAAATGAAAAATCAGGCCGCCGTCTGCAATATCGGTCACTTCGATAACGAGATTCAAGTGGACAAGCTCAACGCCTTTCCTGGTATTCAGCGAACCAACATCAAGCCTCAGCTCGACAAATATCGATTCCCGGATGGGCGCGAGATTTTCCTGTTGGCAGAAGGCCGGCTGGTCAACCTCGGTTGTGCGACCGGACATCCGTCTTTTGTTATGAGTAACTCCTTTTCCAATCAAGTACTCGCCCAGATCGATCTTTGGAAGAATAAGGATGCTTACAAACCGCAGGTCTATATTTTGCCAAAGAAGCTTGATGAAGAGGTGGCCCGCTTACATCTCGAAAAAATTGGAGTGAAGTTAACAAAGCTGACAGCGAAGCAAGCGAGCTATATTGGTGTGCCGGTTGAAGGTCCATACAAGGCCGAGCATTACCGCTACTGAGGCCAACCTGGCGTAGTTCAGACTCTTCAGAAAAGGCGTTCTGCTTTTGCAGAACGCCTTTTCGGGTTATTCCCCGAGGAGTATTTCTTGGCCGATGGCAGCCGGGGTCATGCTAACCAACGCCCTCGTGTACCGTCTCGCATCGTGGAAACGCGGAATGCGGAATGCGGATTGCGGAACGGAATAGATCGAGTGCTCGCGAACGCTGGCCCTTTACCCCCGGCCATGAAAACGGTATGCCAGCTTGATCGTCAATCCGCAATCCGCATTCCGCATTCCGCGTTTCCACGACGTCACCATTATATGCGAGGCGGTACACTAGATGCTTTTGTTGAAAGGCTGAAACCCGTACCCGGAATCGTGGCGATCGTAGTCGGTGGTTCCGGGGCTCGTGGTACGGCCGATACATCTTCGGACACTGATCTTGGTCTATACTATCATCGGCACAGCCCACTCAACGTCGCCGCCCTTGATGCGGTTGCTACCGAGTGTGACGACCGCAAGAGCGCCGGACTGGTCACCGCGATCGGTGAGTGGGGCCCATGGATAAACGGAGGCGGCTGGCTCCAGACTTTGTCCTTGCCGTCACTCGGGAGGCTACTTTCTGGATTCTGGATTCCGGAGTCTGTTAAGCTCGGCCGCTATGAGCACCAACTTCATCTGCGCGGTTACTTGGTTTGGCCAACTTCACCGTTTTTTTGGTTTGGATTGGAGCTATCTGATGATCCTCGGATTCGCCGGAAATCTGTTTTTTGCAATGCGTTTTATTGTTCAGTGGATTGCGTCCGAAAAACGCGGCGAGAGCGTCCTGCCTGTTTCCTTCTGGCACTTCAGTATAGCACGAAGTATTTTGCTCGGTGCTTATTTTATTTTTCGCCGAGACCCGGTTGGAATTGTCAGCTCACTTCCAAATTCCGTGATTTACCTGCGGAATTTGCATCTGATCCGGCACAAAGCTCGCCTTGCCAGCGAACCTGAATCAGCCGAAGTGTGCAGAGGATCGACTCGAGTGCCGAATGAGAGGGACTCCGAGAAATAATCGAGCGGTAATTTTTTTGAGCTGTCCGACGCCGCTTACTGCTCGGAAATGAGTGTACAAGATGACCAGAGGGTATGTCGGACAGGTTGGAAATCCCCGCAAACTCCGCGATTTTTTGTTTGAACTCGATCACGGGTGCGATTTTGGTGTGCAACTCTAGCGACTTCGATACATAGCGAGTGAAAACATTGATGAAGAAACGAGTGCTTATAATGTCAACCAGCGCGGGGAGCGGGCACGTGCGCGCAGCGGAAGCACTCACAAAGGCATTCAAAGAGAATCCTTACGTTGGGGAAGTAATTCATAGTGATGCTCTTCATTTCACGAACAAATTGTTTCGGGATTTTTATTCCAAGCTCTACGCGCGTTTAGTTCAGACGGCACCGGATTTCCTCGGCTGGTGGTATAAACAGAGTGACGAGCCATGGAAGACCGACGGCATGCGCTTGATGCTGGATCGCCTGAACACCGGACCACTGGTGAGATTCATCCGTAAGTTCGACCCGCACATCACGGTCTGCACGCATTTCATGCCGGCGGGTATTATCTCTGACCTGATCGCAAAAAATCAATTGGATGCCCATCTTTCGATCGTAGTCACTGATCTTGATTTTCATGCGATGTGGCTTTCCCGAATGTTCCATCGGTACTTTGTGGCGATCGAAGAAACGAAGGTGCATCTGGAAATGCTGGGGTTGCCTTCTGAGCGGATCACGGTTTCGGGAATCCCCATTGATCCGGAGTTCGCTTATCCGATCGATCGGACGGCCACTCGACTCGATTTTGGGTTACATCCCACTCGTCCAACGTTGCTCCTTTCGGCCGGAGCGTTAGGAGTCGGTCCGGCCGAGTTTGTGGTGGAGCGCCTAAGAAATTTGCGCAACAAAACGCAAACTTTAGTAGTCTGCGGTCGTAGCGCCGAGACCACGGAACGGGTGTTGCGCGTCGTCGGCGAAGAGACGGAGTCATTCAAGGTATTTGGCTACACCGACCGTATGCCGGATCTCATGAAGATCTCGGATCTTTTTATCGGTAAACCGGGCGGATTGACCAGTGCGGAGGCGCTGACTTGCGGTTTACCAATGGTGATCGTCAGCCCCATTCCCGGACAAGAGGAAAGAAATTGTGATCATCTGTTGGAAGATGGCGTCGCGGTGAAATGCAACGAAATGACAACCATCCCCTACAAAATCGACACGTTGTTGGACGATCCCGACCGTCTGGAGCAGATGCGCAAACGCGCTTTTGCCTTGAGCCGTCCGGACGCCGCTCGTTGTATCGCGGAGACTTTGGTCGGTGACGAATTACCTCCTCTGGAGGTTACCGATGACGATGCTGAAGCGATTATTTTGGCTGCTGCACGTGAGAAGGACAACAAACTTCGGTAGCTATGGAAGAATTCCTGTGGGGCGTAGCAACGTCCGCATACCAGTCGGAAGGAGGATTTAACGGAGCTGGTCAGCCCCAGACCAACTGGGCCGCAGCAGAACGCCGAAACGATGTGGTTCCCGTTGGGATGGCTGCGGATTTTTGGAATCGATATCTGGAAGATTTCGATCGGGCGGAAAGAATGAACCTGAATGCCTTTCGGCTGGGGTTCGAATGGAGTCGGGTGCAACCTACCTATGTCGATCAGCCTGGCCCGGCTCCAGCGTTCGACGAAAGCGCGCTGGATCGATATGCCGAGATGTTATCGGAGTGTCGTCGGCACGGGATGGAGCCGATTGTTACCCTGCATCATTTTGTTCATCCCGCCTGGCTCGGAGCCGATCCTTGGTTGGAGCCGGGGATGGTTGAGCATTTTTGTCGTTACGTGGAGAA
>Ga0070698_100000651_pt1 | contig 37158 bp, 37 predicted proteins | sample KBSK1502metaG_FD_65477 | JGI IMG/M metagenome (GOLD analysis project Ga0070698, IMG submission 65477) | Corn, switchgrass and miscanthus rhizosphere microbial communities from Kellogg Biological Station, Michigan, USA - KBS K1-50-2 metaG | ecosystem: Host-associated > Plants > Roots >... | reverse complement strand
TTTCCGGCAGGCCCGGGTCCGGAGCGCTGCGATCTCGCCCTCCGGTGGGAAACCGCTCAGCCGCCGGCCGGCACCTTGTCCACGGAGGCGTCGAAGATCTGCCCGATCGAGGCGTCCAACTGCGCGTGGAACTGCTCGCTGGTCTGCTGGGCGGACAGTCCCTCCAGCAGCGCCCGCGAAAAACTCGCGATCATGCTCGGGTCCCTGGCCAGCAACGCGCACGCCTTGTCGCGGCTGTAGCCACCGGACAGGGCAAGCACCCGCAGGACCCGCGGGTCGGCGGCGAGGCCGGCGTAGCGGCCCGGCTGGGTCGGGATGGTCAGTTTCAGCATGACCGCGGCATCGCCGGGCAGCGCCTCGATGCGCGCCTGCAGCGCGTCCCGGAGCAGCATCTCCGCTTCGTCCTTGCGCGGGCTGTCGATGCTGACCTCGGGTTCCAGGATCGGAACGAGCCCGGTGGCCGAGATCCGCGCCGCGTACTCGAACTGCTGGTCAGCGATCGCGGCCACCCCGTCCTTGTCGGCATCGTTGATCACTGACCGCATCTTCGTGCCGAAGATCCGGTGCCGGTTGGCCCGATCGAGCAACTCCTCCAGCGTGTCGATCGGCTTCATCAACCGCACGCCGTTCTGCTCGGCGGCCAGCCCCTTGTCCACCTTCAGAAACGGGGCGACCTGCTTCTGGTCCCACAGGTACCGCGCCGTCGGGACGCCCTGCATGTCCCGCTCCATCGTCTGCTCGAACAAGATCGCCCCGAGGATGCGGGAGCCGCCGAACGCCGGGTCGGTGATCACCCGGGTCCGCATCGCGTGGACCAGGTCGAACATCTCCTCCTCGGAGGTGTACCGGCTCTCGCCGATGCCATAGTCGGCTAGCGCCTTCGGGGTGCTGCCGCCGCTTTGGTCGAGCGCCGCGAAGAACCCCCGGCCCGACCGCACCTTCTCCAGTTGCGTGACGTCCATGCCTGCCATTCTCGCAGCCCCGGCAAGGGCGCAGGTGCCGGCCGGCGGCCTACCGGAGGTCAGATCCCGGCGCTCGTCACCGGGGCTGGTCGCGGCGGTCGAGGACTTGGTAGTGCGCTGAGCTTTTGTCGAAGTCCGCGAGCACCGCCTGGGCCGCTGCGGGTACGTGCGCCACCTCGTAGTCGTCTCCCATGAAGGCCTTGACCGCGTCCAGGCTGTCGAACCACATCAAGGTCATGAACTCCACATCGCGCTCACGCTTGCGACGGACCAGGTCGATGGAGCGGAACCCCGGGATGCGCCGGGCCTCGATACCGGGAATGACCTGCTCACGCACGATGCGCTCGTAGGCGTCAGCGTTCTGGTGGGTGGCCCAGCCTCGCCACAGGCGGCAGATCATGAGCGGGAGTGTAGTGACAAGCCGGTGCGGCAGGCAGAGGGATCAGCGCCGGGATCACGGTTAGGCTGGCGGACGCCGGATACCTCCGCCCTGGAGGAGTGAGATGACCGATCACAGCCCAGCTGAATCCGGGGTGTCCCAGGCCGCGGTTGAGGAGTTGGCGGGCGCGCCTGCACGGCGGGGCAACAAGTGGTGGACGCTGGTCGCGGTGTGCCTGGGCATCTTCATGCTGCTGCTGGACATCACCATCGTGACCGTCGCGCTGCCGGCCATCCAGCGCGGGCTGGGCTCCAGCTTCGCCGACCTGCAGTGGATCGTCGACGCGTACGCGCTGACGCTGGCCGCGTTCTTGCTGACCGCCGGCAGCCTGTCCGACATGTACGGCCGGCGCCGGTTGTTCCTGATCGGGCTGGTCGTGTTCACCGGCGCTTCGCTGCTGTGCGGGTTCGCCACCAGCACGTTGATGCTGCAGGTATCCAGGGCGGTGCAGGGCGTCGGTGGCGCCATCATGTTCGCGGTGTCGCTGGCGCTGCTCGCCGACGCGTTCCGCGGCAAGGACCGCGGGGTGGCGTTTGGCATCTGGGGCGCGATCACCGGGATAGCCGTCGCCGTCGGCCCGCTGCTGGGCGGCGTGCTTACCTCCGGATCTCCTGGCGGTGGATTTTCTTCGTGAACGGCCCGGTCGGTGCCGTGGCGATCGTCATCACGGTGCTGAGGGTCGCCGAGTCCCGCCAGTCCGGGGCGGCGAGGCCGGACTGGCCGGGGTTTGTGCTGTTCAGCCTGGGGCTGGCCAGCCTGGTCTACGGGCTGATTGAGTCCAACCGGGCGCGGGACTGGTGAACCCGCCGCTTGCCTCGACCGCCGTGGGCGTTGTGCGCCCTGAACGGGCAGGCATGGCGTCTGGGATCAACTCCACGTTCCGCCAGGTGGGCATCGCCACCGGCATCGCGGTGCTGGGCACCCTGTTCTCACACAAGGTGACCGAGCAGGTGCGGTCCACCATAACCACAGTCCCCGGCATGGCGGGGCGGGCCGGCCAGGTCGCGGGCGCAGTGCAGCCCGGCCAGATCGGCAGGCTCATCGCGCACCTGCCCGCGCCCACCGGACGGGCCGTCGCGCTGGTCACCAGGTCGGCCTTCACCGCCGGGCTCAACGAGATCCTGCTCGTCGCGGCCGTCATCGCGCTCGCATCCGGGCTGGTCTCGCTCGCGGCCATCCGCAGCCAAGACTTCGTGGCCCAGGGCCCGGCCCCACCCGGCGGCTAGGGATCGTTGAACTTTCCGGTTCGCGCGGGCCAGGCAACTGGCCAGCGGCATACTGGGGCGTTAGCTGAGGTTCCGCCTGCCTCGCCGGGTGATTGAGGGGGCTGAGCGCATGGATCCCGGGAGAGTTGCCCGGGCCGGTCCCGTCTCCGGGCAGGCCCCCCCGCAGCCGGTCACCGTGGTCCGCGGCGATGACCGCCATCAGGTCGATGCGCGCAACAGGCAGCTGGAAACCCAGGCCGGCCAGCGGCGGGAGCGGGAACGCCCGGGTTATGCCCGGCCCGGTTCCCGGATCGAGCAACTGCTGCGCCTAGCCGAGGAGCAGGTCACACAGATCGTCCAGCAATCCCGCTCGGCGGCGGACGAGCTGCAAACGGCGGCGAAGGCGGGCGCCGCCGAGTTGCGGGCCGCGGCGGAGAACGAGGCCGCGGAGCTGCGGGCGGCCGCCAAACGCGAGACCGATGATCTGCGCGAGTCGGCGGAGCGGGAAGCGGACGCGATCCGGACGTCGGCGCTGCGGGAGGTCGGCAAGCTGACGTTGACGACCGACCGGGAGATGGCCAATCTGCGGGCGATGGCCGAGCACCAGATGGCGGAGAAGCGGGCGGCGATGGAGCGGGAGATCGCCACGCTGCGCACGACCACCGAGCGGGAGATCGCCGCGTTGCGCGCGACCACCGAGCGGGAGATCGCCGCGTTGCGCGCGACCACCGACCGGGAGGTGGCGCAGCTGAAGGCGTCCGCTAAGCGGGATCGCGACGAGATTCTGACGACGTCAAAGCGGCAGGCGGACGAGATACTCAGCCGGGCGCAGCGGATCTTGGAGGAGAGCGAAGCGGGCCGAGCGCGGGCCGAGGCCGAGTTCGAGATCCAGCTCGTCTCCCAGCGGGAGGAAGCCGAGCGGCAGGAGGCCGAGCGGCTGGCGGCAGCGCAGGCGGCGACGCAGAAGCTGGTCACCGAGGCTGAGCAGCGGGCGGCCACGGCAGAGCAGCGAGCCGCCCAGGCCAGCGCGCAGGCCGACCAGACCCGCCGCGAAGCCGACCAGGACTACAAGCAACTGGTGTCCAACGCCAAGAACGAGGCCGACCAGATCGCCGCCCAGGCCAGGGCGCAGGCCGCCCAGACCAAGGCGCAGGCCGACCAGCTGATGGCCGACACCCAGGCCGAGCTCGAACGGCACCGGGCCGCGGCCCAGCGGGAGGTCGACGCGCTGAACCGGCAAAAGGACGCCATCACGGCCAGCCTCGAAGAGCTGCGCCGGCTGATCAGCGGGCACGCACCTGCCATCGCCGGGGCGGACCGAGCCGCAGACGCATGAGCCCTACCCGGCGCGATCGAGGTCTCGCGTGGTCGCCGGCGGGGCCCGCAGGCTGGAGCCCTCGGATCAGCCCGAGCCCTCGGCTCCGACGTATCCCTCCGACTCCAGGTGCAGGATGATCTGCTGGGCGGCCTCCTCGGGCGTGAGCTGGGTCGTGTCGATGGTGACGTCGGCGTCCTCGGGCACCTCGTAGGGATCGGAGATGCCCGTGAACTCGGGCAGTTGCCCAGCGCGGGCCTTGGCGTACAGGCCCTTGCGGTCCCGTGCCTCGCACACCTCGAGGGCGGTCGACACGTGGATGAGCAGGAAGCCGCCGCCGGGCTCGATCATGGCCCGCACGTCCTTGCGGGTGGCGTCGTAGGGCGCGATCGGCGCGCAGATGGCGATGCCGCCGTTCTTGGTGATCTCGGAGGCCACGAAGCCGATGCGGCGGATGTTTATGTCGCGGTGCTCCTTGGAGAAGCCGAGCTCGGACGACAGGTGCTTGCGGACGATGTCGCCGTCGAGCAGGGTCACCGGCCGCCCGCCCAGCTCCAGCAGCTTCACCAGCAGCACGTTGGCGATCGTCGACTTGCCCGATCCCGACAGGCCCGTGAAGAACACCGTGAACCCCTGGCGGACCCGGGGCGGGTAGCTGCGCCGCAGCTCGGCGGCCACCGCCGGCGGCGTGAACCACTCGGGCAGGTCGCGCCCCTCGTTGAGCCGGCGGCGCTGCTCGGTGCCGGAGATCGCCAGCGTCCGGGCGCCGTTGGGAACCTCATCTTCGGGAAGGTAGCCATCCAGGTGCTCGACGTAGACCATCTGGCGGAACGGGACCATCGTCACCCCGAGCTCGGCCTCGTGCTGGCGGACGAGGTCCTGGGCGTCGTAGGGACCGTAGAACGGCCGGCCCTGGGCGTCGGCGCCGGGCCCGGCGTGGTCGCGTCCCACGATGAGGTGGGTGACCCCGTGGTTGCGCCGGATGATTGCGTGCCAAACGGCCTCGCGCGGTCCCCCCATGCGCATGGCGAGAGGCAGCAACGCCAGCATCGCCGTGTTGTGGGGGTAGCCGTCCATGATCGCCTCGTAGCAGCGGACCCTCGTGTAGTGGTCGACGTCACCCGGCTTGGTCATGCCGACGACGGGATGGATGAGGAGGTTGGCCTCGACCTCCTTGGCCGCCCGCAGGGTGAGCTCGTGGTGGGCCCGGTGCAGCGGGTTGCGGGTCTGGAAGGCGACCACCCGGCGCCAGCCCAGGCGGGTAAACTCGGCCCGCAGCTCCGCCGGCGTGTGGCGCAGCGCCAGGTAGTCGTGGTGGGCGGGCAACTGGATGCCCTCGAGGGTGCCAGCCAGGTAGTTGGGGTGCGTCCGCTCGAGCAGGTGGGCGACGCCCGGGTGGGTGGGATCGGTCGTCCCGAAGACCGCCTGGGCCTCCGCCCGCCGGTCGGGCCGGTAGACCTCCTCGACGTGCAGGGCCGCCAGCATCACCCCTTCTGGGTCGCGCAGGGCGACGGAGGCGCCCGGGCCGACCTGGGCGGCCAGCTCGTCGGGGACGTCGAGGGTGATCGGCACGGGCCAGAGCGTCCCGTCGGACAGCCGCATATCGGTACAGACCGACGCCAGGTCGGCGCTATCCAGGAACCCGCGCAAGGGCGAGAACGCACCGGACAGCAACAGCTCAAGGTCGCACAGCTGGCGTGGCGAGAGATCCCATGACGGCCAGTCGGTGGACGCCTTGCGCAGCTCGAAGGCGCGCTCGTCATCCACGACGACATCGACCAGGACACCACCGTACGGACGGACAAGGTGATCAGCCATCGGGCCAGCCTAGGCCAGCGGCGGTCAGCGTGCGTGGTGAATTAGGGTTTTTGGCACGTTCGGAATGGCCATGACCTGGGCCTTTGCAGCTTCGTGCCCTCCCGGTGGGTGACGCAAAGCACAGTGGCCGTTAACTTCGGTCAGACTGGAACTGGTCTCGCCCAGCGGGCGAGACCGCGGCTGGGGCGGCGACCGCGGCTGGGGCGGCGACCGTGGCCCAGCAGGTGGAAGGAGCGGCCATGGCGAGCTGGTTCCGCTGGCGAAGGCGGGAGAGGCGGGACGTGCTGTGACCGCTGTCGGCAACCGGCCAGCGCCGGCCGCTGTCACGGCTGCCCCGCGAGGGCCAAGGCAGCTCTTCACGGTGATGGGGACGCCGGGAAGGCTGCGACTGCTCCTGGTCGGGCTGGTATTGCTCTCTCTGGTGTGGGGCGCGGTGGCGGCCTGGGTGGTGAGCCAGCGCGCGTCAGGGGCCAACGACGTGGTCGGCACCAGCGAACCGCTGAGCCTGGACGGCCAGCAGATCTACCGGGCCCTGTCGGCCGCGGACGCCACCGAGGCCACCGCCTTCCTGGCCGGCGGGCTGGAGCCGCTAGCCGCCCGCCGGCACTACCTGGCCGACATCGCCCAGGCAGCTTCTCATCTGGAAAGCGCCACCGCGGCGGCGGGCCACTCGCCGGCCGCGCGGAACCTGGCCACGCTGTCGGCGGACCTGCCCGTGTACGCCGGCGAGGTGGAGACCGCCCGGGCCGACAACCGGCTAGGCCTGCCGCTGGGGGCGGCCTACCTGCGGGAGGCGTCGGGCCTGATGCGCGGCACGCTGCTGCCGGCCGCCCGGGAGGTCTCCGGGCAGGCGGACAGGCAGCTGTCGGCGGCCAGCGGGCAGGCGACCGGGCTGCCGCTGGCCCTGGTGCTCCTCGCGGTCGCCGTTGTTACCGGCTACGTGCTCTTCCGTGCCCAGCGGTGGCTGTTCCGGCGCACCAACCGGGTGCTCAATCCAGGTCTGGTGGTGGCCTCGGTTGCCGCGGTGGTGTCGCTGCTTTGGCTGGCTGTCGCGCTGGTCGTGGCCCGCGCCGACCTGTTGCAGGCGCGTGCTCAGGGGTCCGCTCCGGTGGCCGCGCTGGCCCAGGCAGACATCGCGGCGCTGCGAGCCCATGCCGACGAGAGCCTTACCCTGATCGACGCGGGCGGTGACGACAGCTTCCAGGCGGACTTCCTGGCCGTGCAGCACCAGCTGGGCCCCGGGCCCGGCACGCTCCTCACCGCTGCGGTCACCGCCGCCCGTGGCAGCCCGGGTGCCGACGCCGCGGCGTCCGCCGCCATCACCGCAATCGCCTGGTACCCCGCACACCGAACGGTGCGGTTCCTCGACGACAACGGCAAGCACATCCAGGCGATACACCTGGTGACCACACCCGGCCCGGATCACTCCGGCACCTTGTTCACCCGCCTGGACGGCTTGCTGACCCGCGCCATCGCCACCGACCAGGCCGTCTTTAAGGCCAACGCCGCAGCAGGCGCGGGCGCGTTCACCGGCTTGGAGGCAGGAGTCATCGTGCTGGCGCTGATCATGGCGGCGGGATGCGCCCGCGGGCTCGGCACGCGGTTGGCGGAGTACCGGTGAAACCGCGCTCCTGGCTCAGCCTGCCGCCGCTGCTGCTCGTGGCAGGGGCCCTGGCCGCCTGGGCCGTGCCCGGGTCGGCCGCGGTCCTTGCCCCGCCCGCGCGCCACCTGTCCGCGCCGGTGGCAGTACCGGCTACCCCGGCCGCCACGTGCGATCCCACAGCCAGCTTGCGGCCGACCGGGCCGCCGCGGGTGACCCCCGGCTCGTTCATGGCCAAGATCCGGGCCCGCGGGTACCTCATCGCCGGCGTGGACCAAAGCACGTACCACTTCGGCTTCCTCAACCCCTTGGACGGCAGGATCGAGGGGTTTGACATCGACATGGTGCACGCCATTGCAAGGGCGATCTTCGGCAACCCCAACAAAGTCGAGTTCAAGGCCATCTCCGACGCCCAGCGGATCCCCGACGTCCGGTCCGGTGCTGTCGACATCGTGGCCCACACGATGACCATCAACTGCGCCCGGCTGCAGCTGGTCGACTTCTCCACCGTCTACTACGACGCCGGCCAGCGCGTCCTGGTGCAGACCAACTCGCCCGTCAAGAGCATCGCCGACCTGGGTGGAAAGAAGGTGTGCGCGACCACGGGGTCCACCTCGATCGCCAACATCAAGGCCGCGCCGTCGCACCCCATCCCGGTTGCCGTGCCGTACTGGACCGACTGTCTGGTCCTGCTCCAGCAAGGCGACGTGGCCGCGATCTCCACCGACGACTCGATCCTCGCCGGCCTGGCCGCCCAGGATCCGTGGACAAAGATTGTGGGCCCCCGGTTCAGCAACGAACCGTACGGCCTGGCCATTTCGCAGCAGCACGCCGACTTCGTCAGGTTCGTCAACGCGGTGCTCCAGCAGATGCGCACCGATGGCCACTGGGCCGCCAGCTACGCCCGCTGGGTCGGCACCCCCGTCCCGGCGCCCCCAGCGGCCCACTACAAGCACTAACCCGCCCAGCCGCGTGGCACGGTTGAGAAACGGCCCTACCTGCGCCGCCGCACCCGCGCCGCATGGCACGCTCCGCCGGCGGGGGAACCGGCCGACAGCAGGACTTCGACGCTTGCCGACCGCGGGGCCCCGGCGGAGAATGAGTCTCCGCTGCGAAGGGATGGTGGGCGTGCAACCAGGGCAACGGCCTGCGCGGTGGCCTCTCACCCGCCATGACAGCCATCTGGCGCAGCAGATGGTGGAGCGGGCGGCGGAACTGGCCCGCGATTCGCACGCCCGAACCCGGCATGCTGCGGTGCTGGTGAAAGACGGCAGCCTGCTGGCCTGCGGCGCCAACGGGGTGCCGTTTCCGGGGGAAGACCACTGCTACTGCAAGGTCGGGGAGTCCGGCGATCATGATCAGTGCCGGACCCATGCGGAGCAACGGGCGATCACGCTGGCGCGGGAGGGGGATGGCTGGCGGCTGCTGCCAGGATCCAAGCTGATCTACGTGCGGCTCGCCGCCGATGACTCGGTCCGGTTGGAGATACCCCACTTCTGTGCCCGGTGCGCTCGCCTGGCGCTGTCCCTCGGCGTGGCCGAGTGGATCTTCGCGATGTCGGAGGGCCTCGTCGGGTACTCAGCCGTTGACTATGACGGCATCGCTCAGCTGAGGTGGTAGCCGGCGGCGGGCGGTGCCGGGTCGTACCCGAGTGCGACGGCGGCCGCGCGCGCGGAGCGGAGTACTTCCTGCCGGTAGAAGGGGAAGCGGTTTCGGCGCATCCGGAAACTGGGGCCGGCGACGCCGACGATGGCGATCGGCCGGCCGGCCCAGTCGTTCACGGCGGCGCTGAACCCCACGCAACCGAGTTCGAACTCCTCGTCACTCGCGGCAACTCCGGATGCCCGGACGCGGGCGAGTTCCCGGCGCAACGCGGATGCGTCGGTGATGGTCCGCTCGGTCAGGGCCTGAAGGGGCTCAGCGAGGAAGCGGTCCAGGTCGTCGGGAGGCAGGGAGGCGAGCACGAGCTTGCCCGGAGACGAGGTGTGCAGCGGGAACTCTCGCCCGATCCAGGAGACGCTCTCGCGGTCGACCAGGCCGCAGGCCTCGAGCGTGGTGAGCAACCGCCAGGCCGTGGTCCGTTCGAGCCCGGCGGAGGCGGCCAGCTCGGCCAGGCTGGCGGGCCTGCCGAGCCTGGCGAGTTCCTGGAGCAGGCCGACGGCCCGGGCGACGGACTGCACCGGCGGCCGGGTCCGCGCGCCGCCGGTGACCCGGGGCACGGTCAGCTCACCCCGATGATGAAGCCTTCGTCGGCGCTGTCGAATTCCTCCAGGGCAGCGTTCACGTCCACCAGTCAGGCGGCCAGCCGCCGCCTGACTGCCTCCGGGCCGGCGGCGAAGTCCGGCCCCGGGGCCAGGAACGCCCGCAGCCGTTCGATCGACTGGGGTGAGGACATCCGCCTCTACCGGCTGACCGCGTCGTGGATGGTCGGCTACGCATTCGACCGCGAGCGGCTGCTGGCCGCCAGGGCCGAACACGGCCAGCGCCAAGTTGCGCAGGATTGAGAGGGCGGACGTCAGGTCGTGACGCGGTCGAGGAATTGGCGGACCGTGGTGAGGTAGCGTGCCTGCTCTTCGGCGTACATCATGTGCGCGGAGTCCTCGAACACGACAAGCTCCGCGGCTGGCAGGCGCCGCGCCATGTCCTCTGAGGCGCCGACCGCGCAGGTCCGGTCGTAGCGGCCGGCGAGCACAAGCACCGGATGCGTGACCTCGCCCAGCCGGTCCTCGACATCGATCCCCCCGTAATCCTGCGCGGCAAAGTAGCGGATGACGTCGGGCGCATAGCGGGCCAGCCCGGCGGTCCGGCGTTGGTACTCCCGCAGCGCGGCGCCCTGCGGGTCCCGGAAATGGAAGGGCAACTGGTCCTCGAGCAGCGCGCGCGCCTCCTCCTCCGTGCGGACTTCGGTTTCCCGCGCCCACGACGACGTCACCTGCTCGCGAAGCCCGGCCGGCTCGAACGCCGCCAGCTGTCGGCCGATTTCTTCGAGCCAGTGCGCGCCGGCGATCCCAGCCGACACGATCGTGCCGCGCGGCTCGCCCGGGTGGTCGACCGCGTGCTGTAGCACCAGGAAAGCGCCGTAGGAGTGGCCCAGCGTGGCGTACCCGCCGCTCACTCCCAAACTGGCCGCCAGGTCGCTCACATCCTGCGCCATCCGCTCCAGCGTCCACGTCTGCCGCGGCGCCGTGCGGTCCGAGCGGCCACACGCGCGCTCGTCGGCCAGCACCAGGCGGTACCGGCCGCCCTCGGTCAGCGGGTCAAGGTAATCGCCAAACAACGTGTGGTCCAGCCCCGGTCCGCCATGGAAGATCAGTAGCGGAAACGCCGACGGCTCGCCGCGCTCGTCAACGTACAGCTTGGTGTCCGCCACCTCCACAAGCCGACCCATCACCACACCCCCGTACGTCTACGGAGTGCCCTCAGGCCCCCAGTCGATGCCCTCAGCTGCCAGCCAGTTCAGGTCGGATGCGGGTAGATCGCCCGCTGCGGGTGCCATGTTCGGCGCGGCCACCTGCAGGCCACCAGTGCCCCCGACATGAGCGGCCCATTCATCGCCGCGGTCAAGCACGACCTTCCCGAATGCTGGCGGCCGGTGGAACAACAACCGCCTGCTGCACTGGGTGCATGACCACTCTTCGACGCCGCGCTCCAGCGTTCTCGTCCGCGTCATCTCGTGTGCGGTGGACAAGTGAACTCCGATCTGCGGCGGGCTCTTCTCTTGGCAGCTTCCCACAGCTACCCGCGCGCACCCTGCCAAACATGCCGCGGTTGGCGCCGGGTCGCCGCGTCGCGTCAGGCGCACGTGCGTGCCGCTGAAAAACGACAGGCTGGGAGGTATCTGGCACGGGGGGGCTGGCCCTCTGTAATTAGTAGCCACTTGGGATTCCGGCGCCGGCCCCGGTGGCCTGCGCGGGTAGGACCGCGCAGCAGCCCCTCACAGGAGGAATTCATGCCAAACCAGCTCCGGTCGGGCGCACTTCAGACACCGGCCACCGACTTCAACGCCCCGGCCATCCTGGCCGGCAAGGTCACCGGGCTGAAGGTGCTCGACCCGACAGAACACAAGGAGCGGACCTCGCTGCTTGAGGTGAATGACGAGTTCGACGTCCAGCTCACCTGGGAGCTCACTGGTGCCGCGACACCCGTTCTCGGCGGCTCCTGGGTCGTCACGCTGTACAGCGACGACATGGACGGGGTGGGCACGATGACGGGGCGTATCGCCGGGCCCGATACGGTCGCGATCACCGGTGGGCCCCCTCCGCTTGAGTTCAAGCACACGTTCAAGATTCGGCGGCCCACGCCCAAGGTCGGTCTGTACAAGCTGGCCGCGACCATCAACCACTCGCCGACGGGGACTTCGAAGAAGATCTCGGAGATGTTCGGGTACGCAGAGTCGACCCCCATCGACATCACGGACGTCGCGGTAGAGCCAGAGCTCCCCAAGGATTAAAACCACAACTCCAGCCGCCGCGGCATCAGCGGGCCTACCCGGCCAGCGGGGGCGGTGCCGCGGCGGCTGGCTCCATCGGCGGTTCACGAAACCCCGTGATCATAAGGAGTGAGCACATGTCTGCAATCGTTGTCCCGGACCTTCGCATTGCCGCACCGGCCGATGCCGTCCTGGACCAGCTCGGGGCGCTCCGCAACCTGCCGGGGAACTGGTCGGGCCACGGATTCAACCTGATCGCACGCCCGGACTTCCAGGGAGGCAACGACATCTTCCTCGAACTGAACCCCACCGACGAGCAGCTGCGATTCAGCGTCATCGGCGGGCCCATACCGAACCGCGGCTCGCAAATGGATGACATCGAGATCTTCGGGGTGCACTACCTGCAGCAGATCAGGGATCACGGCACCGGCGGCGCGATCCACCTTGAGCCCGGCGTTTGGCTCAACGTCCCGCCAACCACCGAGCCCAGCCAGCCGGATACCGTCGTGCGCCTGGCGACCATCCCGCACGGGACCGCGGTATTGGTTCAGGGCGCCTCGTTGTCGCTCAACGGGCCGCCCGACATCGGCTTCGCCAACACCGTGCCCTTCCCCACCGGGTCGCCTGAACCGGGGCCGGGCACCCAAAACAGCTTCCCGGAGTACCACCTCAGCACCCCCAATAAGTTCCGGACCACCCCCACTCCCCGCCGAGTCACCCAGGATGTTGTGACCAATCCCAACTCGATGCTCGTGTCGGACATCCACGGCCAGACAATCACCGCGACCACCGTGCTGGAGGTCTCGACCGTCACCGACCCCAGGCAGAACACGGTCGGCGGCGCGGAGAACATCCCGTTCCTCCAGAACAACGCGAACGTCTCCCACGTCAGCGCGACCTTCTGGATCGAGACGGTGCAGTTCCCCGCTCCGTACCACGACCGGCAGTTCCTCCAGCTCCAGTACACCCAGACCGTGTTTCTGGATTTCCTCGGCCTCACCTGGCCGCACGTCACCGTCGCCACCCTCAAGAAGGTCGACTAAACCGAAGTTCCCCCCAAGCCGATGGGCCAACGTGTTTGCGCAGCTGGTGGGGCCCTTGATCACGGAAATTACATGTCTACGTAGTCATGAGCTGAAGTTGTTTCACCTGGTCAGCGCCCATGTCGGCTCGCCGCCAGGGGGAACTACGGACTAGAGCAACGACGCTCGGGGCGGTGCAGGACCGCCAGTTCCTGAGATGACCGCCTTGCCCACGGCGCTGCCGGGTTTCTCCTGGGCTTGGCCGCCCGCAAGCGCGTCAGTGGCGCCAGGTCTACTGGCTGAACCTGCTGTCTAATGACCAGGACCCGCCATTTATCTGTGACACTCTTTTGGCTTTCCACGTCGAGCCATCGGGCGCTTGGCCCTGGACAGAACCTGTCGCCGGCGGCTGTCCTTCCAACACGGTGAGCCAGACCCTAGCCACCCGTGCGACGGCGGAGACATCTTGGTCTCCCCTGAATTGGTGCGGGCTGGGGGCACCCGTCACATATACGTCATAGTGGTCTGTGTCATTAGGGACGCTGGTGTCGGCGGGAACGTTGGGCTCGGCGGGGACCTGCTGGATGTCATAGAAGTAGGCGAAGGCGCCATTGATCTGCGTTGCCTGCCCAGATATTTCGACGTATTCGTTAGGCTTGAACTCGTCGAGCCGAACGCTAAGTACGAGTTTTCCGCCCGTGATTGTGGCGCTGGTGACATATGGCTCAGGCATGATCAACATCCTTTCAGGCAGATGCGGATTGGGTAAGGTATCGGAGCGACTCCCGGGCGCCGGGGAGGTTGCCCTTGCGTCGGTAGAGGTCAAGCGCCTGGGTAGCTGCGGAGTGCGCTTCGGAGGCTTGGCCCGCCGTGGCGAGAACGTGGGAGAGGTCGAGCAGGGTATCGGCGTGCTGGCTCAGCAGGTCGGTCTGCGCAGCGAGGGCTGTCGCCGAGCGCGCGAGTTCCTCAGCTTCGCGGTAACGGCCTCGGTCGGCGAGGATCCTTGCGGATAGTCCCTGGCCGAGGGCCTGCGGGAGTAGGTCCCCGTCGGCCGCGGCTTCCCGGCTTATCGCGATCAGGCGAATGGCCTCGTCGTAGCGGCTCGGTCCTTGCGCCGCGATAGCTCTGGCCAGTTTCGCCGCGGTGGAGGACAGGATGTGCCGCTCGCCCATCTGGTAGAGGGCGTCGTATTCGACCCGAAGATACCTCTCGGCGGTCGCGCGATCGCCGGCGAGCGTTGCGATGAGGGCACCCTGCTGGATGATCGCCGCCGTCATCGTGGGGCCGAGCGTTTCCAGCAGGGATTTCGCCGAGTCGAGCGTCGCCTGTGCCGCCGCGAAGTCGTCCTGCATCGCGTACAGGCCCGCCAGGTTCAGGAGGATCTCGGCCTTTCCGATGGGGTGGTTCCCGATCTCGTCGAGGTATTCCTGACATCGCTTTATCCCCTCCGGCGCGGGTGTTGGGCCAAAAAGCGCGGCCGAGGCGAGCCAGGCGAGGATATCGGCGAGCTGCCTGCGGTCGTTTAGCTTGCGCGCGCATTCGGCGGCGCGCTGCCAGGCATCCTCGGCGGCGCCCGATCTGGAGCGGTCCCAGTGCAGCGCGGCCTCGAGTTGCAGGGTGCGGCAGATTCCCAGGTCGTCCTGGCTTTGACGGAACTCGCGGCGCAATTCGGGAAGCGCTCGGGCGATGTCAATTGCCGCCTCGTTCGGGTTCACCTTGAGGTGCAGCTGGAGGGCCTCAACCCGCGCGTGCGCATGCTGGCGTTCGTCGTCGTTGGCAGCGGCGATGCGCCGAGCGTGGTCGAGCGTGGCCTTTGCCCTCTCGAACCGCCCGGCTTCGATGAGTGCTGTGCCCAGGCTCGTATAGAGCCGCCCGAGGGTTGGGTCGTCGCCGGGGAGGAGCGCGGCCGCGCGGTCGAGCAGGTTTACCGCCGCGAGGTCATCGCCGCGATCATGTGCCGCGCTTCCGGCCGTCTCGAGGTGTCCGGCCGCGCGCAGCGCCAGCGCAGCCGACTGGGCCTTGGCGGGCCACAGCTCATTGGAATAGCGGACCGATTGCTCAAGGTGGTAACCGATGATCTCGCCGCGGCCGGGGAAAGGTTCGGCCACGTACTCGAGCCAGTCGGCGTAGCGGTGGTGCAATTCGGCGCGATGCGACTTGGGAATCGCGCGGTAAGCCGCCTCCTGGATGAGGATGTGCCGGAAGCTGTACTCCTCCCAATGACCTCTGCCGGGCGGCCCGGGTTGCACGAGGCCCTTTGCGATCAGGGTTTGGACGTTGCGGTTGAGCGGTTCGCGCGCCTCGGGCGGGAGCAGCTCCCGGATTTCCGCCATGCCGAAGTCCTTGCCGACGATGGCGGCCCGGGCAAGGACGCTCTCGGCACCCGGGCCGAGGCGCTGCAGGCGGGCCGCCATGAGGGCCTGGATGGTAGGTGGCAGCGCCGGCCGCACGTCGCTGCCTGCCTGCTCGCCGAGGGACGCCGCCAGCTGCTCAAGGTAGAGGGGGTTGCCGCCAGCGGTCTCAATGAGGCGTGCCCGGGTAGCCGGTGGTATGCGCTGATCCCGTGCCAGTGCGTCAAGGAGCATCGAGGCCCGGCCGTCATCAAGCGGCGTGAGCTCGATGGCGACCGTACAGTCTGATTCGGCCGCCCAGGCCGGGCGCCGTTCCAACAGTTCGGGGCGGGCCACGCAGACCAATACGATCGGGGATTGCCCCGGCTGAAGGCCGAGGGATTCGACCAGGTCGAGGAACGTCGGTTCGGCCCAGTGCAGGTCCTCGAAGACGGCTAGCAGCGGCTGGGATCGCGCGAGTGCTTCGAGAAAGCGCCTGGCCGCCCAGAAGATCTCCGCAGCGTCGGACCTGCCCTGGTCACCGGGTCCAAGGGCGCGGTGCAACCGCTCGGCGACGACACCAGCCTCCGGCGTGCCGTCGAGCAGGGCCCTGATGCCTTCCAGCGAGACGTTGCCGCCGGCCGCCTGGCGGACCAGCTCACGCAGCGGCCAGAACGTAATGCCCTCGCCGTAGTGCAGGCAGCGGCCGGTAAGAACCTTCACGCCCCCTCCGAGCCGCCCGGCAACCTCCTGCACCAGCCGCGTCTTCCCAAGGCCTGCCTCGCCGATCACGGTGACGGTCATCGTCACCTGCTCACGAGCGGCCCGGGAGCACGCCGCCTCCAGGCGGCGGATCTCCTCGGCCCGCCCCACGAACGGCGCATCGAGGCGGACCGCCACGGGGCGCACGCCGGCTTGTGCGGATCGCACGACAAACCGATCGGGGCCGGCACTTTCGGCGTCGATGGCCGCCACTGCGAGCTGCTGGGTCTGCTGGCTGATGAGAATCTGGCCAGGTCCGGCGCCCTCCGCGAGCGCCACCGCGCGGGCCCCCACGTCCCCCGCGAACCCGAGCGGGCCAGAGCCACCTACCAGCGCCACGCCGGTCGCGAGGCCGAACCGGTACGTCAGGCTCACCCCATGGCGGTTCAGCAGGAGGCCGGTATCTGCGGTGAGCGCGCTTCGGGCAACCAGGCTCGCCCGCACCGCGCGAAGAGCGTCATCCTCGTGCAGGGTGGTGACGCCGAACACTCCCATCAGGCGCTCGCTGTCGCTGGTGGCCAGCTTTCCTCCGTACCGTTCGAGGACCGCCGATAGGCCAGCGGCTGCGTGGGCGCTAACAACCTCATGCGTCTCCGGGTCCAGCGCCGTGCCCGAACTGGGCGCCATCTGCACGAGGACGCAGAGCACGGTCACGGGCCTGCGGGCCAACGGCGCCGCGGCGGCGGCCGGCTCCTGGGCAAGAACCGGGTCGTGCCGCAAGATCGCCGCCTGGAGGTCACGAAGACCCGACAGCGGCTCCAAACCCAGCTCATCCCGCAGCGTGCTCCGGAACTCCCGGTAGACCTCAAGGGCCTCGGCTTGCCGGCCGCTGCGGTAGAGGGCAAGCATCAGCTGGCCGCGAAGACGCTCCCGAAGGGGATGCTCGCCGACCGCGTGTCGTAGCTCCGCTGTGAGCGCGGCCGCTGAGCCGAGCGCCAGACGCGCCTCGAAGCGCTCTTCCAGGCACGTCAGCCGCAACTCCTCCAGCCTGGCGATCTCGGCCTGTGCGAAGGGCTCGTAGCGGAAATCGGCGAGAGGCGGACCGCGCCACAGCGACAGCGCGTCGTCCAGCATCTGGACGGCGTCCGCCGCGGCCCCGCCGGCGAGAGCGTCGCGGCCCTCGGAGATCAGCCGCTCGAACTGCGTGACGTCCAGTTCCGCCGGGAAAATGCGCAGCGAATAGCCGGATCCGCCGGTGATAAGGCGACCCGCCGGAAGGACTCTTCGCAGCCGCGAGATCGCCGCCTGAAGGGCGTTCGCCGCGCTGGGCGGCGAGTCCTCGCCCCACAGATCGATCAGAAGCTGCTCGCTCGGCACGACCTCGTTCGCATGCAGCAACAGATCCGCAAGCACGGCGCGCTGCCGGATGCCGCCGATCGTGATCCGTCCGCCGCCGTCCTCTAGCTGGAATGGGCCGAGGATCCGTACCCGCATGGTCCGCCTCCCCCGCCCAGCTGTCAGCGGACTGTCAGCGCCCCCCGTCCATTGTCGAACCATGCAGCAAGGAAGACAAGCCTCGCACTTCGGATGAAAAGAGCGCAGCCAGCCCGTCGGATACCGAACTGGGCTCGGCGGCGCAGTTCCGAAGTTTGGCCTGGCGACCTTGCGAATCCAGGAGAGGCAGGGGCCACAATGAAGCCTGAGACGGCCGCCGGATCTGCGCTCGCCCATAACCCAGGAGGACTTGTTGGCCGAATCCGGGCCGGAGATGAGTCAGCCTGGCGCGAGCTGAGCGATCAATACGAGCCGCTGCTGCGCGGGCTCGCGCGCCGACACGGGCTATCGGCCGAAGCCGCGGCTGACGTCGTCCAGCTCACCTGGCTGCGCTGCCTGGAACATATCGACCAGCTAGCCGACGCAGACAAGCTCCGCGGATGGCTGATAACCATTTGCCGCCGGGAATGCATACGGCTGGCCACCAAGCAACGCCGCGAGATACCGGTCAGCGAGCCGGACATGACGCGGCTGATCGATGAGCGGCATCCAGAGGGCGATCCGTGTGCCGAGGCGGCACGCCGGGATGAGCGCGACCGCCTCAGCAGGGCTATCACGACCTTGCCCGAGCGACAGAGGATCGTACTCGTCGAGGTGCTGGCACGGGATGGTGAGAGCTATCTCAGTCTCGCCCGGCGCCTTGGCGTCCCCGTGGGCAGCATCGGGCCTACCTGGCAGCGTGCGGTCACCCGGCTGCGGCGTGATCCCCGGCTGGCCGACCTGCCGTCAGAGACGTCTCATCGTGATCTGCAGATTTCGAGCGCGTGAAGCCTGGGCGCGAATCACACTCCCAAATATTTCCTGGTATCAGCGAGGCAGGCAACTCGTTCTTACCTGGTAGCGGGCAGGTGCCCGGTCAAAAGGCCGCGAGGGCTTCCGCGCTCCATGTATGCGGCGGCGACCGATGAAAGGGAGGCGCACCGATGACTGAGGGAGGGCTCTCCACAGACGCGCGTCTTATCTCGTACATGACTCTGCGTAAGGCCGTGGGCTTCATTGGGATCCTGCTGCCATTTGTTCTGGCCTTTGTGAACATGCTGCTTGTCTCAGCCACCGTCCTGCAGGGATCGGTAAGCGGCTACTACTATACCGGAGTGAGGGACGTCCTTGTCGGTAGCCTGTGTGCCATCGGCGTATTTCTCTTCACCTATTCCGGGCATGACGACTTGGACAAGTGGATTACAAATGCCGCAGGAGTCTTCGCCATCGGTGTGGCATTCTTCCCCACTGCCCCTGAGAATCCATCTGCCTCGGCCAGAGCCACCGGCTACGTTCACGTTACCTTCGCTGCCCTCCTGTTCGTGACGCTGGCGGTCATTGCGCTATGGCTGTTCAGGAAGACTGAGCAGGGAGTCGAGCGGAAGCAGGAAAAGAAGCGGCGAGACCTGGTCTACCTGGTGTGCGGCAGCATAATTGTGCTGTGTGTGGCTCTCGTGCCGATCGAGTCCTTCGTTATCGGCGCGGCGATCGCAAGGTACAAGCCGCTGTTCTGGCTGGAGGCGACCGCGGTATTCGCGTTTGGTTTTGCCTGGCTGGTCAAGGGCCAGGCAATTCTCAAGGACAAGCCACAGCCACCCCACGTCCACCCCGACCGCAGCAACGCCCGCGCCGAGGGCTTCGTCAACCTTGTCGCCGTCCCCGACGCCGAGTCAGCCGTCACCAACGGCTAGTCAGCCCTCGCCAACGCCATCCGCGACATCCAGCCCGTCCCCCTCACCGAGCCGCTCCCCCACTCCCACGCCGACGCCCAGCTACACCCCGAGCCCGACTCCCTCGGCGACCCCTTGACCCGGGCCCACCAAGGCCTCGCCGTCGAGGAGCGGGCCGACAGGACTAAATGCGCAGCGACCGCGTTGGGCTGCGCGCTGCCCCGCCAGAGCCTCAAACTGAGCAGAGACCTTGCGCGGGGAGTCGCCCATGAGGCTTGAGCCGCTTTACCGCATCCGTTTCACCTATCCCGAGAGTTGGGCGGTCGGCCTGGAGGGCGGCTGGCAGCAGCTGTTCGCTCCGCGTCAGGAGTTCCCCGCCGTAAGCGTCAGGCGCTCCTTGGCTTGTTCGTAAAGATCGGCCGGGAGCGGGCCCTTCGCCGCGATGTCCAGGTTGGCCCGCAGATGGCCGATCTTCGAGGTGCCGACGATCGCGCTCGACAGCGCCGGATGGCTGAGCGTGAAGCGCAGCACGAACTCAACCCGGGTCATGTCGCCGCGCAGGTCGTCCACGCCGGAGGCCGCCCAGCGGCGCTGGCCCTCGCCCGGGGACAGGCCCAGCGGGCCCTGACGCCAGTTCTTGTCTTTGGCCGGGCCACCCCGGGCCGCGCCGCCGCGGATGAGCGTCCCGGCGCCCGCCGCCGCGGCGGCGGTGATGAGGTCCTCGTGCTCGCGCTGGACCGCCGAGTAGGGGATCTGGAACACGTCGAACACGTCCATGGCGATGTGGTCCGGCAGGTTCGGCAGGATTCCCGACATCCCGATGAACCGGACCTTCCCCTGCTCGCGCGCGGACAGCAGCGTCCCGACGGTGTCCTCCGCCTCCATCTGCGCGCGGCTGGGCGACATGTGCACCTGGATCAGGTCCAGGCGGTCGGTGCGCAGCCTGCGCAGGCTCTGGTCGATCCCCGCCCGGATGTTGGCTGCGCTGTAGTCGTGCGGGAACGGCGGCCGGGCTTCGGCCGGCGGCGGCCCGAGGAGGCAGCCGCACTTGGAGGCCAGGAAGAATTCGTCCCGGCGATGGCCGAGGTAGCGCCCGATGAGTTCCTCGCTCCGGCCGTAGTCGATCGACGTGTCGATCAGGGTGATGCCCCCGTCGAGCACCTCGCCCAGGAGCCGGCCCGCGTCGTCGTCATCGATCGCCGGGCCGTGCGGCTGGCCGCGCAACTCCATGGCCCCGTAGCCGAGGACGGTCACGTCCGTTCCGGTCCGCCCCAGGCGGCGCTTCTCGATCGTCATAGCCAAAACGCTATTGGCCGGCCTTCAGCTCGCAGTGCGGCGGCAGTAGCAGGACGACTCAATCGGCGTGTCGGCGTACGCCGCGGCGATCGTGAGCTGCTGCCCGATGAGGCCGGCCTGTTCCTCCTTGCCCAGGCGGGTGAGGCATTCGTGGTAGCCATGCAGGCTCCAGACGTTGCCGGGGTGCTGGCAGGCGCGCGCCAGGGTGCCGTCGAGGCCGAGGTCGGCGCGGTAGACCGCCTCGGCCTCGGCCACCCGGCCCTGCTCCAGGAGCAGGGCGCCATACGCGTGCCGGGCCGGCTGCATCCAGCCCCACGGCTCGTCGTAGGGCAGCCCGTCGTCAAGGTCGACTGCGCGCCGCAGGTGGCCGAAGGCCGCGTCGTAGTTGCCCGTCCGGTACTCCAGTTCGCCGTCCAGCATGGCGGCCGCGATCGCGAGGATGTCGTGGCAGGTGTTGTTGAACACGGTGCGCGACGCGGGCACCCGCGCGACGGCGGCGGCGAACTGCCTGCGGTGTTCCTCCGCGTCGCCGATCCGCCCGGTGGCCGCGCAGGCGACGCCCTTCGCGTAGCGCGTCATCGCCGTGGTGACGCAGTACAGGTCCGGGTCGGCGGGCAGCGGCGCGGCGATGATGTCCGCCCAGCGGCCGAACCGGATCAGCGCGTGCATCTTCATCGGCACGAAACCCTCGAGCCAGTCCGCCATCGGCGGGGTCTCCACCCGGAGCAGCTCTTCGGAGATCGCGGCGGCGAGCTGGTCGGCGGCCGCCAGCGCGGTCCGCGCCTGGCCGAGGAACATCGCGCCGTAGATCTTGAAGTGGTAGTTGTGCGCCCGGTACAGCGTGTAGAAGTTCATCGCGCCCCGGCGGGCGACGAATCTCTCGTCGGCCGCGATCGCGGCGGTGTTGGCGGACACGACGCTCCGGTAGTCGCCGCACAGCACGTCGAGGTGCGTCGGCATGTGCCGCAGGTGGCCCGCGTCGGGGACCAGCTCGCGGAGCAGGTCACCGGCCTGCAGCGCATCCTCCGGCCGGGCGGACATCTCCATCAGGTGGATGTACATGTGCAGGACGCCCGGGTGCGCCCGGCCTTCGCCGGTGGCCAGGGCCCGTTCCAGGACCGCCTTGGCCTCGACCGTGCCCGTCCCCCCGGCCGGCTGGCCGGTCGAAAGATCCCACAGCGCCCACGGGGTGAGGTTCATCAGCGCGTCGGCGAACAGCGTGGCAACGTCCAGGTCGTCGGGATGGGCCCGGTACACCTCGCGCATCGCGCCGGCGTACCCGGCGTTCCAGCCGGAGCCATCCCCCGCGAGCTCGGTGGCGGGATACCGCGCGGCTATGGCCTGCGCGAGCGCGCGCTCCACCGGCGCCGCCCCGGGCGCGCGCCCGGCCGCCGCCGCGGCCGCGTGCGCCCGTGGCAGGGAGGAGGCAAGGTCGGCCGGGTCGAACGCCTCCCACGGCTTGTTGTAGTTCGGCCCCAGTGCGTAGGCCAGCCCCCAGTGCGCGAGCGCGCAGCCGGGGTCGGCCCCGATCGCCTGCTCGAAGCACGTCACGGCCTCTTCGTGGTTGAACGCGTACGCCCACAGCAGCCCGCGCGTGAACCAGGTCTGTGCCTGCGCGGACGAGGTGGTGACCGGCCGCGCATAGCCGCCGAGGTCGAAGTAGTCAGGTTGCCCCATGGTCACAACGGTCCCACACGCGCTCCGCGGAGCCCCAGGGAAGACCAGCCCGGAGCCACCCGAAGCTTCCGATCCAGGTTGCTTAAAGTCTATTTTTCAATACGAGAAAATAGATAATAAAATTCTAGTTTTCCTACTGGACAGGTGGGTACTGAGGAACTTAATGTCCACATTTAGACATGAAAGACTAGACAATGCTCGGCGCGTCTCAGCGATCACATAAGGCGAGGGAGAAAGAGCCAGCGATGGACCTCAACCCGTACATCGTCCTGGGCAGCGCGGTCGTAGGGCTGCTGGTCGGGCTCACCGGAGCGGGCGGCGGGGCGCTCATGACCCCCATGCTGATCTTGCTGTTCGGCGTGAAGCCCTCCACGGCTATCTCCAGCGACCTGGTGGCCGCCGTCCTGATGCGGCCCGTCGGCGCGGCCGTGCATATCTACAAGAAGACGGTCAACTTCCGCCTGGTCGGCTGGATGGTGTGCGGCTCGGTGCCGATGGCGTTCGTCGGCGCCTTCTTCCTGCGTGAGCTCGGCAACAGTTCGGCCGCGCAGAAGAACGTCGAGATCTTCCTCGGCGCCGCGCTGCTGATCGGCGCCACCGCGATGGTGCTCCGCTACGTCCTGGACCGCAGGTCCGGGCATCCGCGGATCGGCACCATCACCCAGGTCGCGGTCCGCCCGCTGCCGACCATCGGCATCGGCATGATCGGCGGGCTGATCGTCGGCATGACCTCGGTGGGCTCGGGCTCCCTGATGATCGTGCTGCTGCTCTTCCTGTATCCGCTGTTGGGCGCGAACCAGCTGGTCGGGACCGACCTGACCCAGGCGGTCCCGCTCACCATGGCGGCGGCCCTGGGCGCGCTGATCTTCGGCCACGTCCAGTTCGGCGTGACCGCCTCCATCATCTTGGGCAGCGTGCCCGCCGTGCTGATCGGCTCGTTCCTGTCCTCGCGCGCGCCGGACAGGTATATCAGGCCGGTCATCACGTTCGTGATCCTCGCGTCCGGCCTGAAGTACGTCGGGGTCGGCACCGCCGAGCTGGGCTGGATCCTCTGCACCGTGGCCCTGGCGGGCGGGGGCTACTGGCTGGCGCGCACCCAGCCGTGGCGCAACGGCAGGCAGGTGGCCACCGAGGCCGCCGGCCACGGCGGCTCCGGGGCTGGCCCGCCCTCCGGCTAGCGCCGGGCCGGCCGGCGCCCGGCCGTCCCCTGTCGGTCAGCGGAGACGTCCCGGCGCGCCTGGTGCGTTATGTCTACTGTCTATGTACAGTAGACGCATGGCGATCGACCCTGACTTGCTGAGCGCTGCGCAGGCCGCGGAGATCCGCCTTGTCGAGGCCGAGCACGCGGCCGACGTCGCCCGCGCCGACTTCCACCGGGCCGTGCGGCGGCTTCAGCTCGGGGGCGGGTCCCTCCGCGAGATCGCCGACGCGCTCAGCCTCAGTCACCAGCGGGTGCACCAGATCGTGGCCGCGGCGGGCGGGAGCCGGCGCTGGAAGCAGCGCCCCAAGGACCGAGAGTTGCTCCAGTGCTCGTTCTGCGGCAAAGACCAGAAGCACGTGAAGAAGCTCATCGCCGGCCCGGGCGTCTTCATCTGCGACGAATGCGTGTCCCGTGTGGAAGCCGTGCTCACGACGGGCAACGTCACTACCACGCGCACGGCCACGCTGCGCCCGGTCGACCAGCAGGACACAGCGGACAAGTGCCGCTTCTGCGGCAAGCGCCGCGACCAGGTCCCGGCCATGGCGTCCGCGGGCGACGCGCGGATCTGCGCCGAGTGCGTGGACCTGTGCAACGAGATCGTGGCCGAGCAACTGGCCTGATCGGCCAGCATTCGCAAGGCCACGCTCACTAACTGCCACAGGCTGGACGGCCGGCAACCGGGAGTACCGCCACAGTGCGGCACGGCGGCTGGCCGGCACCCCTGCCGGCGGCGATAATCACGGCAACCGCAACCCCCGGACACGCGTCATACCAGTCACACGGCTCACGGAGCCACCTGGCGACAAGGACAACCGCGATGAACTCAGCTCCACGTATGGCCCGGCGGGCGATTGCCGCGGGAGCGCTCACCTGCGTCGCCGCGTTCCTGGCGGCCTGCACCTCCTCCCCCACCTCGCCCGCCCCTCCGGCCAATACCGTCACGGTCACCGCTCCCCCGCCCAGCACCCCCGCCGCCCCGACCACAGCAGCTCAGTCCCCCGGCGCCGCGCTGTCCCCCGGGAGCCCCGGGCCGTGCCCGACCCGCTCGTTGCAGGTGAAGCTCGGCCTCAGCCAGGGCACCGCCGGCAGCGTCTACACGGTGATCGACTTCACCAACATCTCCAACGTGACCTGCACGCTCTACGGCTACCCCGGGGTGTCCCTCACGACTGGGAAGCCCGTCGCCCAGATCGGCAAAGCGGCCGTGGAGAACCCGTTGACCCAGCGGCAACTGGTGACCCTCCAGCCGCAAACGACAGGAAACGCGCTGCTCCGGATCATTGACGCCGGCAACTACCCGGCGTCCAAGTGCAACCCGGTCACCTCGCATTACCTGCAGATCTACCCGCCGAACCAGACCACCCCGGTGTACCTGGTCTACAAGACGACGGCCTGCGCCAAGGGTGTCACCCTCCTGACGGTCGACGTGGTCAAGCCCGGTTCGGGCGGCTAGTCCGCCGGTCAGGGGCGCCCGTTTGGGCCGCCCGGCGTCAGCGGCCGCCCGCGACCGCTGCCGGCGCCGGGAACAGGCCGGCCAGCAGCGAGCCGACCTCCTGGTCGGCCAGCGAGTAGCGGATGATCCGCCCGTCGCGCTGCGCCGCGACCAGCCCGGCGGCCCGCAGCAGCCGAAGCGCCTGGGACACCGTGGTGTCGTGCATCCCGGCTGCCACCGCCAGGTCGGTCACGCTGATCGGACCGGCGGCCCTGATGCAGACCAGCAGCGACAGCCGGCCGGGGTCGGCGAGCAGGGAGAACCGCTGCGCCCAAGCCGCGACCACCGCGGGATCGCCGAGCGCGGCGATCGCCTCGCACGCGCGGTGGTCGTCGATGATCCGGTGATCGGCACGGTCCGCCGGGACGAGATGCATGCGCCCCAGTCTGTCATGCTCGCGCACACCTGGATACCTATGCAGGTTTGACAGTATGAGTCCGTGAGCTCTACGGTAGCCGGGTGCTCCACCCAGCCGAGCGAGCCCGGCTCGCCGTCATGGCCGGCGTTATTTTTCTTCTCAACGCCAGTGGCTGGGCAATCTTCATCCGCATCGTGCTGCCACACCACTTTCACTACGAAAAACTTGGCGTAGGCCTGGGCGTGGCGATTACCGCATGGACCCTGGGATTGCGGCACGCTTTCGACGCGGACCACATCTCGGCCATCGACAACGTCACCCGCAAGCTCATGGCCGGTGGCCAGCGGCCCCTGGCCACCGGGTTCTTCTTCGCACTCGGCCACTCCACGGTGATCGTGGGCGTCGGGGCCGGCATCTCGGTCGCCGCCCGGGCGGTGTTCGGTGCCGTGGTCAACCCGGGTTCGGCCTACGAGACGCTCGGCGGGATGGTCGGCACCGTGCTGGCCGCCTCCTGTTGACCTGATACGGGCGATATAGGTCAAAAATGGGACTTCCGCCTCACGGCTAGCTGGTGTAGAGCTTCACTATGGGCAGGCACGTTGCCGAGAAGGCGCCGCCGAACGACCCGCTCATGGTGACGGTCGTCGTTGTGCTGCTCCTGCTGCTCGCCGGCGTGTGCCTGCTGGCGCTGCACTAGCCCGCGGCAGCCCGCGCCCGATTCCGTTGCCGAAGCGCGATGGAACCGGCCTGCCGATCCTGATCCCGCATGGTCTAGGGTTGCGTCTCACCCCACAAGGGAAAGCTGTTCGGCCTGCCGCCGGAGGACGTGGCCGGGCTCTACCCGCGCTGGGACGATTTCCGCGCCCTGGCCCGCTCCCTCGACCCGGAAGGCAAGTTCCGGAACGAGTTCCTGGACACCTACTTCCCCCGTGAGCCATGAACCTCACCCGCGGCGCGGACCACCATGGGCCGGTCGCTTAAGCCGCTTACGGCCCGAGCCGGCTCTGAAGACCGCGCTCGCCGGGCCGGCCCATGGCCGGGGCCTCGCCCCTACGATGACCGCATGGGAGCCGGCGTACGGGCGCCAGTTGGCCTGGAGATCACCAGCCCGGCCAATGCCCGGGTCAAGCAACTGGTCGCGCTGCGGCACCGGCGCGCCCGCGACCGTGCCGGGGTCACCCTGGTCGAGGGGTACGCGGAGCTCGATCTCGCGCTGTCGGCCGGGGCCCGCCCGCTTGCCCTCTACGTCTGCCCGGACCTGGCCGGCGCCGGCGCGCAGCCGATGATCGACCGCGTGGCCGGCCTCGGGGCCGAGGTGGTGCGGGTCAGCCGGACGGTATTCGGCAAGATCGCCTACCGCGAGTCGCCCGACGGCTGGCTCGCCGTGGTGCCTGCGATACCAACCGGCCTCGACCTGCTCGAACCGGGCGCCGGGCCGCTCGTCTTGGTCTGCGAGGGCGTGGAGAAGCCGGGCAACCTGGGCGCGATCCTGCGGACAGCGGACGCGGCCGGCGTCGCGGCGGTGATCGCCGCCGACCCGGCGACCGACTGGGGCAACCCGAACGTGGTGCGGGCAAGCAAGGGGACGGTCTTCTCCGTGCCGGTGGCCTCGGCGTCCTCCGCCGAGGTCCTCGCCTGGATCGCGGCGCGATCGCTGGCGCTGATGGCGGCGGCCCCGGACGGCGAGGTGCTGCTGACCGACGCCGACCTGTCCGGCCCGACCGCGATCGTGGTCGGCTCCGAGGCCGGCGGCCTCCCCGCCGACTGGCTGGCGCGCGCGGACACCCGGGTGCGCATCCCGATGTTCGGCCGCGCGGACTCTCTGAACGTCGCGACCTCCGCGGCCATCCTCCTGTACGAGGCGGTCCGGCAGCGACTGGCCACGCACACCTCAGATACCCCCTAGAGGTATTGATGGCAGGCCTCTTGGCCCTCAGCGCGGTTCGCAGGAGCGGCCGGGGGCCCTCGCTGCGGCGAGCCTTAGCTGGCCGCCTTTCGTGCTGCGATCCGCCGCAACGGCGGGAGCGTGGGCGGCGGCTGGGTGCGCGGCGGGAGCCCGGCCAGGAGTTCCGTGGTGGCCTCGGCCACCTTACGGACCGCTCGCTCGAACTCGGCTTCAGTGCGGGGCGACACGGTCTGGACCCCGCTCACCTTGCGCACGTACTGCCGGGCGGCGGCCTCGATCTCCTCGCCGGTCGCCTCCGGCTGGAGGCCCCGGAGCGTGGTGATGTTGCGGCACATGCCTTCGACGCTACCTGGGCCAGCGGGATCATGCCGACTCCGCCCTGGGTAGGCCAAGGTCATGGGCTCCCTGGATGAGTACCGGCGCAAACGCCGCGCGGACCGCACCCCCGAGCCGATGCCGGGCGCGCCACCCCCGGCCGACGGGCAGGCCGCCGAGGGCGAGCAGGTTGGCGTTGGCGGGCGCGAGCAGGCGGGCGCCAGCGGGCAGGCGGGCGCCAGCGGGCAAGCAGGTGAGCAGGCGGGTGCCAGTGAGCAGGCGGGCATGTTCGTGGTCCAGGAGCACCACGCGCGCAGGCTGCACTGGGACTTCCGGCTGGAGCGCGACGGCGTCATGGTCTCGTGGGCGGTTCCCAAGGGGGTGCCCGAGGATCCCGCCGTCAACCACCTCGCCGTCCACACCGAAGACCACCCGCTGGACTACGCCTGGTTCTCCGGAGAAATCCCGCGCGGCGAGTACGGGGCCGGCACGGTCACGATCTGGGACCGGGGCACCTACGAGGCAGTCAAATGGACCGACGACGAGGTCAAGGTCGTGCTGCGCGGCCGGCGGCTGGCGGGCGGCTACACGGTGTTCCACACCCGTGGCGACGACTGGATGATGCACCGGGAGCGGCAGGCGCTGCCCGGGATACTGACGCCGATGCTCGCCCGCACCGAGGCCGAGTTGCCGCCCGACGACGGCAGCTGGGCGCTGGAGATGAAGTGGGACGGCGTGCGGGCGCTCGCCTACTGCGACGGCGGCCGGGTCCGCCTGATCTCGCGGACCGGCCAGGACATCACGCCGACCTACCCAGAACTGCGCGGCCTGGGCAATGCCCTCGGCAGGCGGCAGGCCCTGCTCGACGGGGAGGTCGTCGCGCTCGGCGAGTCGGGCTGGCCGGATTTCGAGGCGTTGCAGCCCCGGATGCACGTCCAGTCCGCGGACGCGGCGTTGCGGCTGACCACCGACTACCCGGTCACCTACCTGGCCTTCGACCTGCTCCACCTGGACGGGCGGCCGTTGCTGGATGTGCCCTACGCGCAGCGGCGCGCGCTCCTGGACGGCCTGGCCCTGAACGGGCCGAGCTGGCAGACCCCGCCCTCGTTCACCGGGGAGCCAGGGGCCGGCGTAAAGGCCGTGTCCGTCCAGCATGACCTGGAGGGCGTCGTCGCCAAACGGCTCGACTCCCGGTACGAGCCGGGGAAGCGGACCGGGAGCTGGCGCAAGGTCAAGAACATGCGGCGGCAGGAGGCCGTGATCGGCGGCTGGCGGCCGGGCAAGGGCAACCGGACCGGGCAGATCGGCTCGCTGCTGGTCGGAGTCCAGGAACCCGGCGGTCTTGCCTATGCCGGGCACGTGGGGACCGGGTTCACCGACCAGGCATTGCGCCTGCTGACCCAGCGGCTCCAACCGCTGCGCCGGGACACCTCGCCGTTCGCCGCCCCCCTGCCCGCCGACCACGCACGCGACGCCGTGTGGGCGGAACCGCTGCTCGTGGCCGACGTAGCCTTCACCGGCTGGACCCGCGCGGGGCGCATGCGCGCGCCGTCCTACCGGGGGTTGCGCACCGACAAAGACCCGGCCGAGGTCATTCGCGAACCCGGGTGAACCCCTCAGTTCCATGAGCCTGAAGGCCTGTCCCACGTATTGCAGTAGAAAGCTTCAGGATCATGGAAGTACCCCGGAGCGGGCCGGCTTACGGTCAGCGGTCAGGCCCCGAGGCGCTCCCTGTCATGCGGCGCCGACCAGTCGAGAATCGGCCCGGCGGGCACGATCCGCTGCGGGTTGAGGTGCGGGTGCGTCGTGTAGTAGTGCCGCTTGATGTGATCGAAGTTGGTGGTCGGCCCGAAGGCCGGGTGCTGGTACAGGTCACGGGCGTAAGCCCAGAGGTTCGGGTAGTCGACGAGCCGGCGCACGTTCGCCTTGAAGTGGGTGACGTAGACGCTGTCGAACCTGGCGAGCGTCACCCACAGCCGCACGTCCGCCTCGGTGATCTGCCCGCCAAACAGGTACCGGCGGCCGGCCAGCCGCTCTTCGAGCTCGTCGAGCGTGGCGAACAGCGCCGCGACCGCCGCGTCGTAGGCCTGCTGGGTGCTCGCGAACCCGCACCGGTACACGCCGTCGTTGACGGTCGCGTAGACGACCCCGTTGAGGGCGTCGATCTCCGCGCGCAGCCGCTCCGGGTACAGGTCGGCGCCGGTACGCGCGAAGGCGCCGAACTGCGTGCCCAGGTCGATCGTGATGTCGGGGAAGTTGTTGCTCACGATCTGCGCCGTCGCCCGGTCCCACAGCACCGGCACCGAGATGTGCCCGTCATAGCCCGGCTCTGTCGCCTCGTAGGCCTCCCGGATCAGCGTGAACCCATTGACCGGATCGGGCCCGTACCCCGGCCCCTCGCGGAACGCCCAGCCGCGCCCGTCCCGGACCGGGTCCACCACCGACATCGACACGACGTCCTCCAGGCCCATCAGCCCGCGCACGATCACGCTGCGGTGCGCCCACGGGCAGGCCAGGGAGACGTAGAGGTGGTAGCGGCCACGCTCGGCCGGGTACCCGCTGGACCCGTCGGCGCTGATCCTTCCCTGGAACGGGTACAGCGGGCGAACGAAGGCCCCGTCCGCCCGCACCGGCGCCTTCACCGAGTAGTCGCCGTAGGACTGGAAGTCCACGGGACTGGCCACCGGGGCGGTCCTGGTCATCGCCGCGCCTCCTCGCCGGGGTAACCGGCTTCCCAAATCCGTTCATTATCCGCCGTCCCGGCCTGCCGGGCTGAGCAGACTGGACCTTACCCCCTCAATGTCGCCATGGAACTGTCACGGTCCCCGCGCCGGGCCCCGGCGCACGCCGGACGCCTCCGCCCGGCCGTAGCGCTATCGTGTCCTGATGACGGCCGTACCAGACGCGGCAGCCGGGCCGGAACCGCGGGGCGCACAGCCCCGGCACCTGATCGTCACCGTGTACGGCCTGTACTCGCGCGCCGAGGGCGGCTGGATGTCCGTCGCCTCCCTGGTCAGCCTGCTCGCCGACCTCGGCGTGGACGAGCCAGCGGTCCGGTCGTCCATCTCCAGGCTCAAGCGCCGCGAGATCCTGCACGCCCGGCGCAGGGCGGGCGCCGCCGGGTACGAGCTGTCGCAGACCGCGCAGGCGATCCTGGCCGAGGGCGATCACCGGATCTTCCGCAGGGAGCGGGCCAGACTCGCCGACGGGTGGCTGCTGGCGGTGTTCTCGGTGCCCGAGGCCGAGCGGCATAAGCGGCACGTGCTGCGGTCCCAGCTGTCCCGCCTCGGGTTCGGCACCGCCGCGCCCGGGGTCTGGATCGCCCCCGCCTACCTGCACGAGGCGACCGCCGACATGCTCGCCAGGCTGGGCCTGGCCGGGTACGCCGACCTCTTCCGCGCCGACCACCTGGCCCCTGGCGCCGGCGACCTGGCCGCGAAGGTGCGTCAGTGGTGGGACCTCGACCAGACCGAACGCCTCGCCCGTGATTTCGTCACCGCTCACGAACCCGTGCTGCGCGGCTGGGCGCGGCGGCGAGCCGCCGCCCACCCGCAGCAGGCGTTCGCCGACTACGTGCGGGTGCTGACGGACTGGCGGCGGCTGCCGTACCTAGACCCCGGGCTCCCGGCGGAGCTCCTCCCGCCCGGCTGGGCTGGCGCCCAGGCGGCCGAGGTGTTCTTCACGCTCCAGTCGCGGCTGGCCGGCGCAGCCCGCGAGCACGCCGCCCAGGCGCAGTCCCCCGGTGAGGGCTAGGAACCACGCGGGCGTCAGCCGGGCGTGCTGCGCCCCAGGCCTTCCTCCGCGTACTCGGCCAGCAGGTCGCTCACCGAGATGTCGCGCCGCTCGGCCTCGGCGGCGAGCCGCTCGGCCAGCGCCGCCGGCATGACCACCGTCCGGCGGACGCAATCATCGCTCTCCCACACCAGGTCAGGGTTCTCCGACACGTTCCCTCCCCTCGGCCGCGGCGCGCGCCGGCGCCGCCAGCCTGACATAGCGGCGCAAGATGCGGTCGCTCAACAGGCCTAGGCAGCTCAAGTTCGGAAATCCCGGCCCCTGAGCCAGCCCGGCAACGACGGGCAGATGCAGGGGCGGGTCCAAGCCAGCGACCGACAGGTCAACCTCGATCCGCCGGGCGAGCTCCTCACCGGCGAGCGCGATCTTGAGCCGGCCGCGGGCTTCCTCGCCGAGCAGGGCCTCGAACCACCGCGCGTCGAACCCGATCGCGACCACAACAAGGTCATAGGCGACCCGCTCACGTTCGGTGCCGTACTCGATGGTGACGATGACCTGCCGTTCGCCGGCGTCGATCCGCACCGCCCGCCCGGCCAGCGTGCGGAAGCCGCGCGACTGGCTGAGGGCCGCCTCGGCCTGCAGCGAGAACACGCCGCGGTCGGTGCGCTCGAGGAACTCGCGCCGGTGCGACTCGGCCAGCCGCGGCCAGTCGCCCGGATCGGAGTAGAAGCGGTTCTCGTCGAGGCTCTCCCCCCGCGAATACAGGACCCCCCGGCTGGTCAGCACGTCGATCGTGGACCTCTTGTGCCAGCTGCTGAGCAGGCTGATGACCACCGAGGCCGCGGTCTCGCCGCTGCCGATCACGCACACGTTCTCCGCCATGTGCGGGCCGTGGGCCCACTTGGCCAGCCAGTAGCTGCGCCCGTCGAGCACCCGCGGGTGCTGGTCCGGCTGGCCGGGCACGCCGATCGGTGTGCCCGCCCCGGTGAAGACGACGCCGTCCGCCCAGACCGGTTCCGATGACTCAAGCGCCAGCCGCCAGCGCCCGCCGGCGGTCTCCAGGCCGGCGACCTCACCGGCGATGATCTCGGCCTCCGCCTTCTCGGCGACCTCGCGCAGGTAGAAACTCCACTGCCGGTGCGTCGGGCGCAGCCGGCCCCGGTCGACCCAGTCGGCGTACTCGCCGTGCGCGATGAGATGCCGCTGCCAGCCGTAGTCCGACATCGCCGCCGAAACCGCCGGCGAGGCCAGCCCCCAGCTGTCGGCGTAGGGGAAGCCGACGTCCTTTTCTGGCGGCGTGCCCAGGGGCAGCAGGCCGCTGGTGTAGCCCTGCCGCCCGCTCCAGTTCCCCGCCACGGCGCCCCGGTCCACCAGCACCACCCGCGGCGCGTCAAGCCCCGCCGCCGCGAGGGCGCGCGCCTTGGCGGCGATCGCGATTCCCTTCGGCCCTGCGCCCACAACCGCCAACGTTGGCATGACGGCGAGGATAGCCGCGCGCCGGGCATGGCCGCTGGCTAGCCGGGCAGCCACCCCGGCCGGGCCACGCCGGGCCAGCCGAGGCCCGATCCGTCCGCGCTCAGCACGGCGATCCCCTGCACCTCGACCAGCGCCTCGGGGTCCCACAGCCGGTGCACCCCGATGGCGGCCATCGCCGGGTAATCCCGCCCGGCCAGGCGCCGCCAGATCTCCCCCGCCTCGCGGGCATGGGCCCGGTAGCCGTCGATGTCCACGAGGTACAAGGTCAGGCTCACCAGGTCCGCCGGACCGCCACCCGCCGCGCGCAGGGCCACGAGAAGGTTTCCGAGGGCGCGCTCAAATTGGTGCAATACGCTCCCGCCCTCGATCCGTCCGTCCGCGCCCAGAGCGGTTTGCCCGGCAAGGAAGATCAGGCGGCCACTGGCGGCCACCGCGTGCGAGAACCCCGACGGGGGGGCTAGCTCGCCGGGGTTGATCCGTTCGACGCCCACGCCCCGTGATACCACACCGGCCGGATCCGGGCGCCGAGACGGGCGGATGCTGCCGGGATACCGCACAGGGCAACGACGCGAGGGCCGTTAAGCATGTTGTCTTATTGACGGTCGTGCAGATCACGACATATGTTGAGCACGGCAGGCACCTGGAAGGAGCTAAGCGCCGTGCGCATCGCCGTGCTCGGCGGGGGGCCTGGCGGGCTGTACTTCGCCGCGCTGGCCAAACAGCTCGATCCCCGCCATGAGGTGCACCTCTGGGAGCGGAACGCGCCCGACGACACGTTCGGCTTCGGCGTGGTGTTCTCCGACGAGACGCTGGGCGGGATCGAGCACGCCGACGCTGAGGTGTTCGCGCGGATGGAGCGGGAGTTCGCCCGCTGGGACGACATCGACGTGCACTACCACGGCACGGTGCTCACCTCCGGCGGGCACGGCTTCGCCGCGATGAGCCGGCACCGCCTGCTGGCCATCCTGCAGCGCCGGTGCGCCGAGCTGGAGGTGCAGGTGCAGTTCCGCGCGGAGGCGCCGCACGCGGAGGTGCTCGCGGCCGGCTATGACCTCGTGGTCGCCGCCGACGGCGCCAACTCGCAGACCCGGCAGCGGCTGGCCGGCTCGTTCGGCCCGGAACTGGAGACCCGCCGCTGCGCCTACATCTGGCTCGGCACCGACCTGGTCTTCGACGCGTTCAAGTTCTACATCCTGGAGACTCCGGCCGGGGTCATGCAGGTCCACGGCTACCCGTATAGCCGGGATGCGAGCACGTTCATCCTGGAGGCGCACGAGGACGTGTGGCGCCGCGCCGGGTTCGCCGGCCCGGCCGCCGCGGCCGCGCACCTGCCACCGGGCCGCAGCGACGAGGCATCCATCGAGCTCATCAGGGAACTGTGCGCCGACGTCTTGGGCGGGGCGGCGGGGTCGGGGCTAGCACGGGGCGGGGCGGCGGGGTCGGGGCTAGCACTGCGCGGGCACGAGATCGTCGGCAACAACTCCCGGTGGGTGAACTTCACCACGGTCCGGTGCGCCAGCTGGCGGCACGGCAACGTGGTCCTGCTCGGCGACGCCGCGCACACCGCGCACTTCTCCATCGGCTCGGGCACCAAACTGGCCATGGAGGACGCGCTGGCGCTCGCCGCCTGCCTGCACGAGCAGCCGGACGTGCCGGCCGCGGCGGCCGCCTACGAGGCAGAACGCCGGCCGGTGGTCGCGTCGACCCAGCGTGCCGCCCAGGCCAGCCTGGAGTGGTTCGAGAACATCGGGCAGTACACCGGCCAGGACCCGGAGCAGTTCGCGTTCAACATCATCACCCGCAGCCGCCGGGTCACCTACGACAACCTGCGGCTGCGCGATCCAGAGTTCGTCGCCGGGATGGACCGCTGGTTCGCGGCCGGCCAGCAGGCGGCCGGCGGGCAGGCACCGGGCGTCCGCCCGCCGATGTTCCAGCCGGGCCGGATCGGCCAGCTGGAGCTGGCCAACCGGGTCATCGTGTCGCCGATGGACATGTACTCGGCCCGGGACGGCGTCCCGGGCGACTTCCACCTGGTGCACCTGGGCAGCAAGGCGCTCGGCGGCGCTGGCCTGGTCATGACCGAGATGGTGTGCGTGTCGGACACGGGCCGGATCAGCCCCGGCTGCGCCGGCCTGTACACCGGCGAGCAGGAAGCGGCGTGGCGGCGGATCGTGGACTTCGTGCACGCCGGCACCGGCGCGCGGATCGGGCTCCAGCTCGGCCACTCAGGGCGCAAGGGGTCCACGCGCCTCATGTGGGAGGGCATCGACCAGCCGCTGGAGGAGGGCAACTGGGAGGTGCGCGCCCCGTCCCCGATCCCCTATTCCGCGCTCAACCAGGTGCCCAGGGAGCTGACCGAGGCGGACCTGGCGGAGATCACCGGGCAGTTCACCCTTGCGGCCCGCCGCGCCGCAAGGGCCGGCTTCGACCTCCTCGAACTGCACTGCGCCCACGGCTACCTGCTGTCATCATTCATCTCCCCGCTCACCAACAAGCGCACCGACCGCTACGGGGGTTCACTGGCGGGCCGGCTGCGCTACCCGCTCGAGGTGTTCGACGCGGTCCGGGCGGTGTGGCCCTCCGGGCGCCCGCTCACGGTGCGGGTGTCGGCCACCGACTGGCACGAGGGCGGGGTCGACGCCGACGAGGCCGTGGAGATCGCCCGTGCGTTCGCCGAGCACGGGGTCGACGGCATCGACGTGTCCACCGGGCAGGTGGTCAGCGACGAGCGGCCGGCGTTCGGGCGCAGCTACCAGACCCCCTACGCAGACCGGATCCGCAACGAGATCGGGCGCAAGTACGGCGTGGCGGTGATCGCGGTCGGTGTCATCTCCTCCTACGACGACGTCAACTCGCTCCTGCTGGCCGGCCGGGCCGACCTCTGCGCGCTCGGCCGGGCGCACCTGTATGACCCGCAGTGGACCCTGCACGCCGCCGCCGACCAGGGCTACTCCGGCGCTGGGGTGCGCTGGCCGGACCAGTTCGCGGCCGGCAGCCGCAAGCCGCAGACCGGGCGCACCGACGGCCCCCGGCCGCGCCTTGAGCTGATCAGGGCCGGGACCCCGGGCACCGCGCACGCCCGCTGGCGCCCGGCGGAGGTGGAGGGGTGAGCTCGTTCTCGCTGACCGCCGCGCAGCAGGCGTTCGCGGCGGAGGTACGCGAGCACGCGGCGGCCGAGTTGCGCCCGCTCGCCGAGGCCGGCCAGCCGGGCCGGGTCAACCGGGACCTGCTCAAGGCCATGGGCCGGCTTGGCCTGCTCGCCCGGCTGTTCCCCGGGGCCGCGGCGGGCCAGCCGTCCCGCGAGGCCCAGGCGACCGACCTGTGCCTGCTCAGGGAGTCGCTGGCCATCCACAGCACCGAGGCGGAGACCGCACTGGCGCTGCAAGGCCTGGGCAGCTATCCCGTGCTTCAGTCCGGCCGCGACGAGCAGGTGCGCCGGTGGCTGCCCGCCGTGGCCGCCGGAGACGCGGTGGCCGCGTTCGCGCTGTCCGAGCCCGGGGCCGGGTCGGACGCCGCCGCGCTGGAGCTGGCCGCCGACCCCGACGGAGACGGCTGGCGGCTGACCGGCACCAAGACGTGGATCTCCAACGCCCCCGAGGCCGACTTCTACACGGTGTTCGCCCGGACCACGCCCGGTGCCGGGGCGCGCGGCGTGAGCGCGTTCCTGGTCCCGGCCGGCCGGCCCGGGCTGTCCGGCGAGCACCTGGACATGGTCAGCCCGCACCCGATCGGCACGCTGACCTTCGACGCGGTTCCCGTCCGTGCCGACGAGCTGCTCGGCGAGCCGGATCGCGGCTTCGCGGTGGCGATGCGCACGCTCGACCTGTTCCGCCCGAGCGTGGGCGCGTTCGCCGTGGGGATGGCGCAGGCGGCGCTGGACGCCGCCTGCGCCTACGCCAGCTCCCGGACCGCGTTCGGCGGCCTGCTGAAGGACCAGCAGGCCGTGGCGCACCTCTTGGCCGAGATGGCCACCCGCACCGAGGCGGCCCGGCTGCTGGTCTACTCGGCGGCAGCGGCCCTTGACTCCGGCGAGCCGCGGTCGGCCGGGGTGGCCGGCCGCAGCGCCATGGCCAAGCTGTTCGCCACCGAGACGGCCCAGTTCGTGGTCGACGCGGCCGTGCAGATTCATGGCGCCCGTGCACTGCAGCGGGGGCATCTGCTTGAGCACCTCTACCGCGAGGTCCGCGCTCCGCGCATCTACGAGGGCGCCTCGGAGATCCAGCGCACGATCATCGCGCGGCAGCTATTCAAGGGCTGAGCTCCTGCACGCGGACGCCGCCCAGCTGGACGTCGAAGATGAAGTGCGGAGCTGGCTCGCCGGTGCAGTAGGCGATGGTCTGCGCCTGCGTGCCGATGCCCACGAACGTCGTCTGGTCGGGAATGACCGGGTGACGCCCGGTCCCGTTGTCGGCCACCTGCCACCAGGCCCAGAGGCCCACCTGGGTCGGGTCGCTGGAGGCGGTGATCTGCCCGCCGATCCACGCGCGGTTGCCGCTGACGGACATGCAGGTCACCGGGCCGCCGAAGGTGGTCTCCTGTCCCGCCTGCCATAGGTCGTAGCGCCACTGTCCCTGTGCGGTGCCGTCGGCAAGCTTGACCGCGTGGTAGGCCAGCGGGTCCTGCTGCACGGTGACGCCGAAGACGCTGGGACCGAGCAGCACGTAGGTGCTGCCGTCCACC
>Ga0070698_100000650_pt1 | contig 37172 bp, 32 predicted proteins | sample KBSK1502metaG_FD_65477 | JGI IMG/M metagenome (GOLD analysis project Ga0070698, IMG submission 65477) | Corn, switchgrass and miscanthus rhizosphere microbial communities from Kellogg Biological Station, Michigan, USA - KBS K1-50-2 metaG | ecosystem: Host-associated > Plants > Roots >... | reverse complement strand
GTGCTCGAAGATCGCTTTGCCGATGTCGGGCCCTTGCATCATCGCAGGAATCTGGTCTCCACGAAGAGGAGCGGCAGCAGCACGCCCAGGAAGCCGAGCGACGCCGGGAGCGGGCCCAGTGCGGCGCGGTGAGTGGCGGCGATCGCAAGTACCACGCCGAGCGCCAAGGCGCGCACTCCCATGCCGCCGAGCCAGCGGGCCATGAACTCCGGCTGCGCGGCCCGCATCGCCGGCCGCAGCAGCGCCACGGCGCCGATCTGCGCCCCGAGCGCCACGGCCCCCCCGATCCCTGCTGGCCGGCCTCCCAACCACGTCACCACCACCACCAGCATTCCACCCAGCACGAGAAGCAGTAGATACGGCCTCACGCCTACCGTTTCCCCTTTCCCGTTTCCCCTTTCCCGGTCTCTGTATCGCTCTTCACGCGGTAGTAGATGCTCATGAACCCGCCGAACCCGCCCACCGCTGCGCCCACCAGCGCGAACAGCGGCCGCGTGCCGAGCCAGCCATCGACCACCCAGCCGAGCGCGCCGAACGCAAGGATGGCGAACGCGAAGCCGAAGCCCAGCGCGACGTAGGAGTAGCCTTCGCCGAAGCTCCGGCCGAAGCGATTTCGCTCGTCGTCTGGCATGATGCGGACGGGAACATACGCGCTTGTGAAAAATTTCGCAAGCAAAGCCCCAAACGCGCAACTTTATGTGGCGCTTAGGAGTATGATGTGCTAACCTGAGAGCCAGAATGCCAGCCAACCCATCCCCCCTCCCACATCCCGCGTCCCGGCCCCAGGGCGACGTGGAGCTGTTGGAGCGTCTCTCCCGCGCCCGCGCCGACCTGCTGGCCCAGGTCGGCCGCCGCATCGTGGGCCAGCGGGACGTGCTCGACGGCATCCTCACCGCCGTGTTCTCGGGAGGCCACGCCCTGCTCTTGGGCGTCCCGGGTCTCGCCAAGACCCTGATGGTGCAAACGGTGGCGCAGACGCTCGACCTGAAGTTCTCGCGCATCCAGTTCACCCCTGATCTCATGCCCTCGGACATCACCGGCACCGAGATCATCGAGGAAGACCAGAGCACCGGCAAGCGCGCCTTCCGGTTCGTGCGCGGGCCGGTGTTCGCGAACATCGTGCTCGCCGACGAGGTGAACCGGACGCCGCCCAAGACCCAGGCCGCCCTACTGCAGGCGATGCAGGAGCATCAGGTGACCGCCGCGGGTCAGACCCACTCCCTCCCGTCGCCCTTCTTCGTGCTGGCGACTCAAAACCCAATCGAGCAGGAGGGGACGTATCCGCTGCCCGAGGCGCAGCTTGACCGCTTCATGTTCGAGCTGCGGGTCGGCTATCCCTCGAAAGACGAAGAAGAACTGATCGTCGAGTCGACCACGGGCGACGCAGGGGCGTCGATCACGCCGGTGCTCACGGCCGAAGACGTCTTGGCGTTGCAGCACCTGGTGCGGCGCATTCCCGTGCCCAAGCCGCTGGTGCGCGCGGCGGTGACCCTGGTGCGGATGACGCGGCCGCCCGACGCCGAGGCGCCGCCGTTCATCAAGCAGTACGTGTCGTGGGGGGCGGGCCCGCGCGCGTCCCAGTACCTGATCCTCGGCGCCAAAGCGCGGGCGGCGTTGGACGGCCGCCCCATGCCGGACGAAGACGATCTGCGGGCGGTGGCGCCCACCGTGCTCACGCACCGGTTGGTGATCAATTTCGCGGCCGAGGCGGCGGGGCGGAGCGCGCCCGACCTGGTGCAGGAGCTGCTTGTGACGAAGACGTGGCTTCAGGGGTAGAGGATACGGAGGGAGTCCTATGAGCAAGGTCGTTCTCGCCAGCCTCGCCCTGATCGCGCTGCGGACCTGCGATGTCGGGGGCCCGCGTTCTCCCGGGCCGATTCAGGGCACGTGGGGCGGCGACAATGCCGGCCTGATCGCGTTCGACACCACCGACCACGTACACATCGGCTGCACCGCCGGCGACACGAAGCAGGCGATCGTCGCCGATCAGCAGGGACGCTTCGACGTGCCCGGGCTCTACAACATCACGCTCTATCCTGTGGCCCGCGGTCCCGACCATCCAGCTCGGTTCACGGGTTCGGTCGACGGCAACGTGATGACCCTCACCGTGGCGCTCACGGACACGGCGGTGACGCTCGGCCCAGTGCAGCTCACGTTCGGGAAGGACCCCAGGATGGGGCCGTGTCCCATCTGCCGCCGGCCTGGCCGGACCCCGGCCGCGCACTAGGGCAGTAGACGAACCTCCGTTGGATCAATGACGACCGGAGTCCGGTCGGGACCGAGGGCCCATTCCGACAGCGTACCGGTCACGACGACGCGGCGGCCCGTGAGCCGGCGCACGTCACGCCACGTGGACTCGGCCCGGCGCACCTGAATCGTGTCCTGACCCTGAAACGCATCGCTGTTGGGGCTGTCTTTGTAGTCGCCGATGGTGCAAATCGGGGCGTCGAGGATAAGGAAATCCACCATCACTGGGCGATCGCCTCGAGCGAAGGTGTCGTAGTGCGGCGGACCCGGCAGCCTGCGCTGCACCAGGTGTCCCGTGAGCGAGACCGGAGCGGGCCGGTAGTGGTAGCAGGAGTCGGCGACCGGCCTCGGCGGCGCGCCGGCGGCGATCAGGATGACGAACGAGGCGTGCAAGAGCATGATCGATCAGGCCAGCGCTGCCGGGCGAGCGGACCCGCGGTCCGCCCGCCCTGCACGGCCAACCTATCTCAAGTACTGCCCCACAAAGTCCAGCACGTTTTGCCGGTCGAGGCGGAACACGCCGCCCGTCCCGCCGCACGTCCCGTTCAGCCCGAATGACGTCACACCGCCGATCACGTTGCTCGTCCCGACGAAGTTGGGCCCGCCCGAATCGCCGAAGCAGGTGCCACCGGTGGACGCGTTGTTCGAGAGCAGCAGCGAGAAATCGCCCACGATTCCCCCGTTGATCTGAATCAGGTGCGGCTCGGCGAACATGCGGATGCGCTCGGCTTCGATCTTGACGGGGTTGATCAGCTGCAAACCGTAGCCGACGGCGGTGAACACCGTCGAGCTGCTGGGTTTCAGCGCATCGAGCTGGTCGGTGCTGGGGAGCGTGCCGTACTGTCCGGCCGGCAGCTTGAAGGCCTTCGACAGCAAGACCACGCCCACGTCGTGCAGGAAGAACGCGCTCTCGGTGAAGAGTGGGTGGGCATGCCACGCGGCGGCCTCGATCGTGTTGGGGCCGGCGAACGGGTAGTTGTTGTTGCCGTCCTGCACGTCGGACTCGGTGAAGATGCGCATGCCGCTGAACTCGCCCGGCTCGCCGGCGCAGTGGCCGGCGGTGAGCACCACTTTCGGGGCGATGAGCGTGGCGGAGCAGCGGAACGCCGGCGTGCCGTTCACATCCATCACCAGCAGCACGACGGCGGGATGGTCGGTGCCGTCGACCGTGCCGTTCGTGATGAAGGACGGACGACCCGGCCGCTCTGGAGCAGTGGCCACGCGGTCGCAGCCGAGCAGGGTAAGGGAAGCGACGGCAAGGATCGAAGTGATGAAACGTGTTCTCATGATTCCTCCTGGCGGGCCGGACGGCGCAGCGATTGTAACACGGAAGCCACCCGCTGACCACCGGGGCCGGCCAGCGGCGGGACAGTTGACGATCGCGCGACGCAGCGTCTCACCGGTGCCTTAACCATCTGGCGATCAATGGGTTGACATCCGGTTGATACTGCTGCCTAATAGTACCATTCCGAAACGCCGCGAGCCGTCCGTTGGCGCCGCACCTGCACCTCTTGAGTCTGGGCGTGCCGCTGCTGCTCACCGAAGCCGGTGAGCAGATCCGCTTTCGCACGCGCAAGCACTTCGCCCTGCTGATCCGCCTCGCGGTGGAAGGCGGGCGCAAGTTCACGCGTGACTACCTGATGGATCTCTTCTGGCCCGACGTGCCGGTGCTACGCGCGCGCCACTCTCTCGCTCAAGCCCTCACGGTGGTGAAGGAGAAGGTGGGACGCGAGCATCTCGTCGTGCAGCGAACATCGATTGCCCTCGTTCCCGGTGTCGTGGACGCGGACGTGCGCCGGCTCGACAGCTGCGAGGCCGAGATTCGCGGGCCGTTCCTCGAGGGCTTCGAGGTGCCCGGGGCGGTGCAATTCGAGCAGTGGAAGGACGAATGGCGCGCCAAGCTCATGCCCCGGATCCGCGATTGCCTGGTGAAGCACATGGACGCGGGTCGTCGGACGGGCGACTTCGCGACCGTGGAGCGGCACGCGCAGGTGCTGCTCGAGCTCGATCCCCTGTCCGAAGACGGGGTGCGCGGGTTTATCGAGGCGCGGGCGTGGGTGGGCGATCGCACCAATGCGCTCAAGGCCTTCGGGCGTTTCGAGGCGCGGCTGGCCGAAGAGCTCGGGGCCAAGCCGAGCGCGGACTTGGTGCGGATCGCGGACCTGTTGCGCCAAGGACGGCGCACGGCCCCGCCGGCAACCAGGGCGGGGCAGGTCTCGGAGCGGTGCGAGCGGCGCTTTGAGGCGGAGACGCTGATCGGCCGCGAGCGGGAGTTCTCGCGGTTGTACGACGCGTGGCTCGAGGTGCGGCGGCGCGCGCCGCGTATCGTGGTGCTGGTCGGCGACCCCGGCGTGGGGAAGACGACGTTGACCAACGCGTTCGTATCGACGTGTCAGATGGAAGGCGCGGCCATCGCGCGCGCCCAGGCGTACGACGCGGAGCGCGAGCTGCCGTTCGCGGTACTGGCCGAGCTCATCAAGCAGCTGACGCTGCAGCGTGCGATCGGCGGGACCGATCCCGAGGCGCTGAGCGAGCTCACGCGGGTGTCGCCCGAGATCTTCAGCGCGTTTCCCGGCGTGCCCAAGCCCGTGGAGTGGGCGGCGGAAGTCATTCCGCTGCGGCTGGCCGACGCCTTCCTCAAGGCCGTGGAAGCGGGGACGGAGGAGAGCCCGCTGGTGCTGGTGGTGGACGACATTCACGCGGCCGACAACGCGAGCGCGGCCATCCTGCACATCATCGCGCGCAAGCTTCCCCACACGCGCCTGCTCCTGATTCTCACCGCGCGATCCAACGAGCTGCGCACCGCGGCGGCGCCGAGTGCGCTCGCCGCCGATGCGAGCGTCGAGGCGATGCGGACGCTCGAGCTGGAGCCGCTCCCGGCGGCCGCGGCCGAACAGCTGGTGGCGGCGCTGGTGCTCAAGGCCGATGGTCGCCTTGCGGACGTGCCCGTACCGCGGATCCTGCAGGCGGGCAATGGCAACCCGCTGGCGCTCGAGCTGCTCACCAAGGAGTGGCTCGCGCACGGCTCGGGCTCGCTCCTGAGCGATTTGGAGGCGCTCAACACGCAACCGGTCGCGAACATCGGGATTCCGCGCGCGATCGGCGCGGTATTCGAGCGACAGATCCGCCGGCTCGACCCGCCCCTGCGGGCGGCGCTGGATCTGGCGGCCGTGCTCGGCCGCCGACTGGCGGATCTGCCGTTGTACGAGGTGGTGGACCTGACCCCTGCAGCGGCGGGGGAGGCGCTCTCGCGGCTCAAGGAGGAGGGCATTCTGCGCGAGGTGCACGGCGAGCTCGAGTTTCGGAACGAGCTGATCCGAGCGCAGGCGTACTACGCGGTGGCAGGGCCGGCGCGGCAGCACTTGCATCGGAGCGTGGGGGAGGTGCTGGACCACCAATCCGGGGCAAACAGACGGGCGACGAAACTCGAGGTTGCTTGGCATCTCCTGCGCGGCGGCGACCGGCCTCGTGCAGTATCGAGCGCGATTGACGGTGCTGACGCTGCGATCGGCAGCGGCGGGTTCCTGGAGGCTGAGCAAATCCTTACGGTCCTTCTTCGCGAACCCTGTCGAGAAGATGATACGCAACGGCTCCGCTTGCTTCTAGCAAGAGCCCTCGCGGGTCAGTCGAGAGCCGAAGCGGCAGCGACCGTGCTGACTCTTCTCGAACAAGGACCTCGGCTATCAATTCGGGACAAAGCGCTCGCGACCCGAATGCAAGCCACTGTGGCATACCTGCTGAACCAGGAACCTGGACTGGGCTACTGCAACGCTGCGGACGCCGCGCTTCTCGCGGCACGAGAGACGGGAGATCTCGACCTCATCGGAAATGCACTGTTTGAATGCGCCAGATCAGGTGCTAACGCTGGGGACGAGAGTAGGGTAGCCACAGCGCGACAGCAAGCCGAAATCGCTATATCACAGCTCGCCAGCGACGTTCCGCCTATGCTCTGTTACACCAAAGCGTATTGCGATTTCTTCTTTTTTGAGCTTGCGGCGGGGGCGCGCGGCTTGGAAACCGCCATCAGCACCTGGAATGCCCGCCAAGATCCAGTGGGGCTGGCTCTTGGATACACCGCATACGGAACGTGCAAGCAGGGCCTCGGAGACTTCGAATTAGCTTGCGAGGCTTACCACAAGGCTTTGACCTTCAGCACTCGAATCGGGGACGACCTAAGGTCCGCGGTTATCGCATCAAATCTTTGCGTCGCGAAGCTTCATCAAGGAGACTTCGGCTCAGCGGTGAAGTTCGGAGAGCTCGCTGTCTCGACAGCTGGGCGCGTATTGAGCCCTCGATTGGTGAGCGTTCATTTGAACCTAGCGGCGTCTCTCTTCATGAACGGTCAGCAGGACGCCGCGTCGAAATCGCTTAGTGCAGCTCACGAGGCGAGCAATCGCGAGCGCAGTTGGTTCACCACCATGGAATTCCTCACGGGTTGCGCGAGCTTCGCTCTTCAGACGCGCGATGTCACGCTTGCGTTGGAATTGACCGACGCAGCACAGCGGGTCGCGTGGGGGAAGGAGAGGGCGGTGCCGCACGCTGGACTGTTCGATACCTTGAGAATCCACAGAGCCCTGCACGTTGATGGACTCGATGCTGCACGACTGCTCGCTAGCCAATGCCTCGGAAAGTATCGAGGCCGACATCCTCTTTACTTCGTGGACATCGCTGCCTGCAACGCATGGCTGGACATGATGTCGTTTGGCGCGTATTCGCAGCAGACCATTGCCGATTTGACCCTCTTCGACAAGTTCGGATTCGCAGGAGTACGCGGGATGCTCGTCGCTCAGGGGTTTCTCGTCGGGAAACGGCTAACGACGTAGTAGGATGTAGGACTGGTAAGTGACAGGACGGCGCTCGGGCTGAAGTCGGCACGGAGAGGAGGCTTCGAAGGACGTCTCTTTGACTTCAGCGGGCTACTGATCCGACGCATTCTGGACCCGGGCGGGCCTACGTGCTAGAGGATCACTGAGCGATTCTCTGCGCCCAGGCCGGCCTTGGCACCCGGGGAGTGTCGGGGCTCGCCTCCGGGGCGCCGCGATCCGTGCCGAGCAACCTGCGAATGCTCGCCGACTTCGAAACGAGCTTCACGAGCTGCGGGTCGAACTGACGTCCTGCGAAGGCTTCGAGCTCCTCTATCGCGCGCGCCAGGGGCATCGCACGGCGATACGGCCGATCAGTCGTCATGGCATCAATGGTATCCGCGATCATGATGATTCGCGCGCCCATCGGAATATCGTCACCCGCCAAGCCGTCCGGGTACCCCGATCCGTCGAAGTTTTCGTGGTGGTGCCGAATCATTGCCTGTACCGATCCACGAAGCCTCGTCGCAGTATCGACAAGCTGCGCACTGCGAATTACATGAGTCCGCATCGTCATCCGCTCTTCAGGAGTCAGCTTGCCCTCTTTCCGAAGCAGCGGTGCGAACTCTTCATAGATCTTGCCAACGTCGTGAAGGAGCGCGGCGCGTTTGATATCGTCAACGGCGTTCGCCGAAAGTCGTAGTTCCCGCGCTATAGCCAGCGCGTACTCAGAGACCCTGAGGGAATGACCTGACGTATAGGGGTCCCGCGCTTCCATCGCCTTGACCATCAGCTCAAGCTTCTCCTCTAATTCGAGTTGCATCCGATAGTTCATCTGGTACAGCTGTCGGACGAGAAACAGGGGGAATACGAGGATGGCCAATCCGAGTAACTGCAGCTTCACATAGAGGAAGACCAACAAGACGGCCAGCATGCTAGACAGAAGGTCGGTAGCGAGGGCGTTCTTGCTAATTCTGTCCCAAGCCTCGCGTACTGACACGCCGCTGCTCAAGGAGACAGCCAACGCGACGCTACCGTGATTCACCAAAAAGTAAACTATGACGAGACACGCGAACGGGAGCGGCAGGAATGCGAACCTCTCCAGGCCGACCGACCCACCCAGAGCGGTGTAGACCCAAGAGCAAAGACCCGAAGCCAGCATGAACTGCGCCGTATTAAACCAAACGCGTATCAGCGGCTTATGGCGAACGAAAGTGTCAGCGACTAACGCTGTGAGTCCCCCGATCAACATGGGCCACGGATGTTGAAACAGGGCGACCGATGCAATGAAGGGAACGAAGGATACTGAGGTCCGGACGTTCGCTACGGGTATCGTGAAGGAGAACGACTCGCTTACAACTCCGAGAAGCACAAAGGCGGCGATAGCGTTCCAAAACTTGGACGGGAACGGCGCAGGGATATCCCATTCTCGGAGCGCCAGAACGCCCAAGGTGGCGGCTGATACAGCGCTGATGTAGGCGTAGAGCAGCGCTTGTTGCAGCGTCCGTCTAAGGCGTTCGTTCATCCCGAGACTTGCTTTGAGGTGAGTTGGGAAAGGGCCCCATCGGTCACTACCACGACACTGTGCCATCCGCGAAAAACAACTTCGCCACGGCCGCAAAAAGCACTGCGAGCACATGCAACATTGAGCGTCACCCCCTCCGAGATACTGCGAGTCTCAGTGGACCGCTAGGAGTGGCACGCCTCGCTATGGCGTACCCGACGCTCCGCTCGTCGTCTTTTCGCTCAGCTCCGCTCTAGGTAGCGGTGACCAGGGGCCCCTTTTTTCGAGATGTCTATGTGGCTCGCCGGCTCCCCACTGGCCCGGCACAGCCCAAGATCGTCAAATCTGCCAAAACCGCCAATTGGACCTGCCGCTACGCCACCTTGCGCCGCTTCAACGCCTGTTGCATCGCCTCCACAACCGACTGCATCCCCTCCGCCTTGTTCACGATCGTCTTCACCCCCATCTGCCGCAGCTCCACCGCCGCCGCTTCCGGCATCCCGCCCGTCACCACGATCACCTCGACGTCCAGCTGGCGCCCCGGCTCGAGCAGCCGCCGGATCACCTCCGGCGCGTTGATATCCGGAAGGCTATAGTCCAGCACGATCAGCGTCGGCTGCACCCGCCCGATCTCGAGCAGCGCGTCCACCCCCGTCGCCGCCTCCACCACCTCCACGTCCAGGTCCGACCGCTCGATCGTCAGCACCAACGCCTTCAGGTAGCCGGGATCGTCGTCCACCACCACCACCATCGCGTGCCCGTTGCCGTTCACGAGCTCGGTCGGCACCGCCATGTCGTGCGAGCGCAGAAACGCCGCGAGATCGTCCGCTTCCACACGCCGCCGCCCCGTCGGTGTCTTGTGCCCCTTCAGCAGCCCCTGGTCGATCCAGTTCGCTACCGTCGCCGGCGACACCTGACAGACGCGCGCCACGCGCTGCGTGCCCCAATACCGCTTGTTTCTTGGCAAACTCACAGAACACGAAATACCATCAAAACGGGAACTGCGCAAGGGGTTTTGTGGAGTCTGTGCAACAGTTGTGGGATATGCATGTAAGTTGAAGAATGACAATTACTTACACTATGTCATCGCACCTCCGGAACTCCGATTCAGCGCCGCGCGTCCGCCCACCTGTTGGTTGCATCCAACACCGCCAGCACCGAGCTCCGCTCCGGGCTCTCGCGAATCTCGCACGTGCCCGTGAGCAGCTGCGCCTCCCGCCCGCCCAGCCCGTGCACCGCGACCAGCACGAACGTGCGGTCGAACGCTTCGATGATCTGCGCCCCCTCGAGCGCCACCGAGTTGTCGGGCAACAGCTCGTCGAGACAGAGCGACGCCGCCCGCGCCGCTGCCTCCACGCGGTTGCGCGCGGTGTCGGTCCCCTGCTCCTCCGCCTCCGCTTCCTTGCCCTCGAACGACAGCCGCACCCGGATCAGCACGCGCTGGGGACGCTCCGAGGGCCGCACCTCGAGCCCCTGGAAGATGACGACGCGCTTCTTGGCGCGGGTGCGGACCGCCTCTTCCTGCATCTGCTCGATGGGCCGTACGTCGGCGGTCTGGGCCACGCTGATCTTGCGGTGATCGATCTTCACGCCCAGCTGCGCCATCAGCGCCGACTCGATGTTCCGCACCACCTGCTTCGGCTGCATGTCGCTGCTGGTGAGCACGTGGATCTCGCTCACCTCACCCAGCGGCGTCACCACCACGCGGGCCGACAACACGCCGGTAAGCCCCGCGATCAGGTTCTCGGCGCGCTTCACCCCCCACGGGTCGGGACCCTGGCCCGCGGGCGTGAGCGGAAGTGCGTCGCGGTCTCCCGCGCTGCCCCCCCCTTGCGTCTCCGCCGGATCGGATGGCATCACGTCACGCTGCTCCCGTGGCAACCTGGTTGCGTCCCATGGCCTTGGCGCGGTACAGGGCGCGATCGGCCGCCACCAGCACGTCCTCCCGCTCGGGCCCCCGCGCCAGCTCGGCCACACCGATGCTCACCGTCACGAGGCCCGCGGGATAGCCCAGATCCCGCCCCATCACCTCCACGCCGGTGCGCACCTTGTCCGCCACCACCCGCGCCCCCTCCACCCCGGTGTGCACCACCACCAGCACGAACTCGTCCCCGCCATAGCGCGCCGCCAGGTCAGTGGTGCGGATGTGCGCCGAGCATTCCCGCGCCGTGTTCCGCAACACCTCGTTCCCCGCCTCGTGGCCGAACCGGTCGTTCACCTGCTTGAAGTTGTCCAGGTCCACGAACAGCACGGCGAACGAATCCTGCGTGCGGTCGCTGCGCGCGACCTCGCTCGCGAGGCGGTCGCGCAACACCCGATACGTGGCGAGCCCGGTGAGCCCGTCTACGGCCGCCTGAAGCTGAGCCTGCCGCCCCACCTTGTCGAGATACGGCGGGCACGACTTGAGCGTGGTCCGGCCCGCGGCCGCCGACTCGGCGAACGCACGGCAGGTGGCGTAGCCGCACGCGCCGCAATCCCACGGCCGGCCGTTGGGCGCGAGCCCGATCTCCGCCAGCACGCCTTCGACCGCTTCGGCCGGCGGCCCGTGGCCGTCGCGCAGGATCGGGAACGCCTCGCCAACTCGCACCCCGCGCGCTACCGTCTCCTCCACCACCGGCCCCCGCGCCCGCGCCGGCTCCGTGGCCCCCACGATCTCGCGCCGCCGGAACAGCTCGTTGCGCGGACCCAGCAGCGGGTGGTCGAGACAGCCCTCGCACGGCAGGATGTCCACGAACCCCACGTCGATGCGGTCCACCGCCACCGCCTGGGCGATCGCTTCCAGACCGCCCAGCCCGCGCACCTTGCGGAACCGCCGGCTGGCCTGCGTTTCCTCCAAGAGCAGCTCGAGCGGCAGTCCCCCCGCCGTGCTCAGGTGCCGCCGCCGCTCCTCGGGCACGCGGGTGAAATAGGGCGCCTGGTCCTCGACCTTCACGCCGCGGCGCCGGAGCAGGTCCGCCAGCTCCTCGAACGTGACGGCGGCGTCCACGTCCCGGCCGCCCTCGGTGAGACACACGCCCGCGTACACGATGGGCGTGCCCGGACCATGCAGCCCCTTCAGATAGCGGGCCTCCGCCGCGATCGGCGTCGCAATCGGCGCCAGGTACGGGATCAGCTCCGGGTACTGTGTCCGGACCGTCTCGACGATCACCGGGCACGTCGAGCGGATCATGCTCCCCCAGCCTTCGTCCGCCCACAGCGTCAGGTACTCCTTGGCCACCAGCTCGTCGCCCAGTATGCCGCGATGCACGGTGCGGAATCCCGCGGCGTAGCAGGCGTTCACCACCTGCTCCGGCGTCGCCGGATAGAAGAACACCGCGCACTCGACCGACAGGATGAGCGCGGCGCGGCCTGATAGCGCCAGCTCGATCGCGCGCGCCACGTCGCCCGAGGCCTTGATCGCGTCGTGTGGGCAGGCCGGCAGGCACAGCCCGCAGCGCGTGCACGTCTCGTCGACGATTCGGACCTGGGTGCCTTCTACGGCGACGGCGTCGGCAGGGCACACTCGCACGCACGCCATGCAGGCCACGCAGAGTCCCGGATCGATCCTAAAGTCCACGTCTCATCCGCCCGGGGCGCGGCGGCGCAGTTAAAGAGTGTGTATAAGGGCGCCGTAACATGTGACCGCCGTCACACCGTGTCAATGGGTACACGAGCGTAACGCCTTGTCGGATTGTCAGTTACCGCTACGCCAGCGCGTATTCCTTGAGCTTGCGATACAGCGTGCGCTCGCCGATCCCCAAGACCTCGGCCGCCTGGCGCCGATTGCCCTTGGTTTCGCGCAGCGCCGCCTGGATGGCCGCCCGCTCTACCTCCGCCATTGTCATGCCGGGCCGATACAACACCTCGGCCTCCGACGCGGGCTCGGCGTCGACCGGCGCACTGGGGCTAAGTGCAGACCCGGGGCCGACCTCGATGACCTCGACCCGCTGGGGCCGATCCTCCAGCCGTCGCCGTAGCTCCTCGACCTGTAACTTGAGCTCCACAAGACTGCGGAAGATGAACTCCAGCTCCTGGCCCGCCACGTCGCGCGTCGCGCCCACCAGGCGCATCGGCAGCCCCCGCCCGCGCTCGCGAATGTCGCGGGGGATGTCGTCGGCGCGGATCTCCCCCTCGGGGGCGAGTACCACCATCGACTCGATGAGATTGCGCAGCTGGCGGATGTTGCCGGGCCAGTCGGCGTCCACCAGGATCTGGAGGGCCTCCGGGGTGATGCCCCGGAAATTGCGATCGTGCTCCTTGGCGAACTCGGGCGTGAAGCGGCGCACCAGCAGCGGGATGTCCGCCTTGCGCTCGCGCAGCGGGGGCAGATAGATGTAGAGCACGTTGAGCCGGTAGAACAGGTCGTCACGGAACCGGCCCAGGGCGACCTCTTCCTTGAGCGCCTTGTTGGTCGCGGCGACCACCCGGACGTCCACCTTGATGGGCTGCGTGCCGCCGACCCGGAAAAAGCTCTTGTCCTCGAGCACGCGCAGCAGCTTGACCTGGGTGGCGGGCGCCATCTCCCCCACCTCGTCGAGGAAGATCGTCCCGCCGTCGGCCAGCTCGAAGCGACCCAGCCGCCGCTCCGCGGCTCCGGTGAACGCTCCTTTCTCGTGACCGAACAGCTCGCTCTCGAGCAGCGTCTCGGGGATCGCGGCGCAGTTCACCGCGATGAACGGTTTGGCGCGGCGCAGCGACAGGTCGTGGATCGCGCGCGCCACCAGCTCCTTGCCGGTGCCCGATTCCCCCTCCACCAGGACCGTGGCGCTCGCGGGCGCCATCTGCTCGATCTTAACGAGCACCTCCTGGATGGCGGGGGACTCGCCGATGATGCCGGTGCGCTGCTGCAGCTTGCGGCGCTCGATCAGGCGGCGCACCGTGGCGGTCACTTCCGCCGGATCGGCCGGCTTGGAGAGATAGCCGGTCAGCCCGAGCCGCCGGGCCAGCCCCTTGGCGTCGGGTTCGGTGTGCTCCACCAGGCCGAGCGTCGAGATCGAGCGGTCGCGCGCCAGGCCGAGCAGCTGGGCGGCACCCGACTCGTGCAACCCGCCCGTCACGACGATGCAGTCGGGGGGGGGCTCGCGCCGGATGGCCTGACGCCCTTCATCGAGCGTGTGCGCCAGCGTGGTGTTGAACCCCGCCGCCTCGAGCGCTGCGTTGACGCGGACCGCCTGCTCGAGATCGTCGGTGGTGACGAGGATGCGGTCAGGCATCGGCCGCGGGTGTTGGGGGGTGCGTGGTGTTCGCCCCGCTCACGAGCTCCACGGCGTGCTCGAGCAGGTCCTCCAACACGGCGAGCCCGTCGGTCACCCCGCCGGTGGAGCCAGGCAGATTGACGATGAGCGTGCGCCCCCGCGTGCCCGCCACGCCGCGCGACAGCCAGGCGCGGGGGAACGCCGGGGCCGCGGCGCAGCGCAGCGCGTCGGCGATGCCCGGCGCGAGCCGGTCGAGCACCGCCTCCGTCGCCTCCGGCGTCACGTCGCGCGCGGTCAAGCCCGTGCCCCCGGTGGTGAGCACGACGTCGACTTCACCGGAGTCCGCCCAGCGTGCCAGCTTGCCGGCAATACGATCGGTCTCATCGGGCACCACGCTCCGCACGACCACCTCGTACCCGTGGTCTCCCGCCCACGCGACGATCGCGTCCCCGGACGTATCCGCCCGCTGGCCGAGAGCGCCAAGGTCACTGATAGTCAGAATCCCGATCCGCATTGACCTTCACCAGCCTCCACCGTCTTACCGTTTCGTTCTCCGCGCCACGAATGGCATCGCCACCGCCTCCGCCGCCGCCCGCTTGCCGCGCACGTCGATGGCGAAACGTCCGCCCGGCTTGGCGTGGGCAACCGGCAAGTACGTCATCCCGATGGCGCAGTTGACCGTGGGCGTGACCGTGCCCGAGCGCACGATGTCCACCTGCGTGCCGTCCAGGTACACGCCGTAGCCGTGCCGGGCGACGATCTTGGGCTCGAGCAGCTTGAAGCCCACGAGCCGCCGCTTGACGCCCTCGAGCTTCTGGCGCTTGAGCGCGGCGAGTCCGGTGAAGTCGGCACCCTTCTCGAGCTTCACGATCCAGCCGAGGCCGGCTTCGTAGGGTGTCACCTCGGCGTCGATGTCGCTGCCGTACAACGGGTATCCCGCCTCGAGCCGCAGCGTGTCGCGCGCGCCGAGTCCGCACGGCTCGGCCCGCCCCGCACCGACCAGGGCGTGCCACAGCGCTTCGGTGTCGGCCGCTCGGGCATACAGCTCGAATCCGTCCTCGCCGGTGTAGCCCGTGCGGGAAATGAAGCACTGCACGCCGGCGACCTTGCCCTGGACGAAGTGGTAATAGGGAATCACCGCGATGCCGACGGACGCGAGCGGCGCGAGCAGGGCCTCCGCCGCGGGGCCCTGGACCGCCAGGAGCCCGGTCTCGTCCGAGATGTCGCGCAGCCGCACGTTCGCGCCGCGTTTCTGCGCCACGACGTGGTCCCAGTCCTGCGCGATGTTCCCGGCGTTGACCACGAGCATGAGGCGGTCTTCGAAGCGATACACCAGACAGTCGTCCAGGAAGGTGCCCCGGTCCGTCAGCAGGGCGGAGTATTGGGCCTGTCCTGGCTTGAGCGCCCCCACGTCGTTGCAGGTGGCACGTTGCACGAACGCGTTCCGGTCGGGACCCGTGACCTCGAATTCGCCCATGTGGGATACATCGAACACGCCCACGCGCTCGCGCACCGCGCGGTGCTCGGCGGCAATCCCGGGCGGGTAGCTCACCGGCATCTCGTACCCGCCGAACGGCACCATCTTGGCGCCGAGCGTGACGTGGATCTTGTGCAGCGGCGTGCGCTTCGGAGTCTCCATGGCCTACCTTAGCCCAGCAACGTCGCGAGCAGGGCCTTCTGGACGTGCAACCGGTTCTCCGCCTCGTCCCACACGCGCGATTGCGGGCCTTCGATCACCTCGGTCGCGACCTCTTCCCCGCGGTGCGCGGGGAGGCAGTGCAGGAAGATCGCCTTCGGGTCGGCGAGCTGCATCAGCTCACGGTCCACCGTGTAGCCCCGGAACGCGTTGCGTCGCGCTTCGGCCTCCTCCTCTTGCCCCATCGAGGCCCACACGTCCGTGTTCACCACCTGGACGCCCTCGATCGCCTCCTCGGGGACCTCCGTGATCGAGATGCACGCCCCCGCGGCTTTGGCGCGATCGAAGATCCGGCGGTTCGGCTCGTATCCCTCCGGACACGCCAGCCGCAGCTCGAACCCGAGTACCTCGGCCGCCTCGATCCAGCTGTTCGCCATGTTGTTGCCATCGCCCACCCAGGCGATCCGCTTGCCCTCCCATCCACCCAGCGCCTCGCGCACGGTGAAGAGATCGGCGAGTACCTGACACGGATGCGACAGGTCGGTGAGGCCGTTGATCACCGGGACGGTCGCGTGACTGGCCAGCTGCTCCACCTCGCCGTGGTCGAACGTGCGGATCATGATGCCATCCACGTAGCGCGAGAGCACGCGTGCCGTGTCCGGGATCGGCTCCCCTCGCCCGATCTGGATGTCGCGCGAGGAGAGAAACAGCGCCTGCCCGCCCAGCTGATACATCCCCACTTCGAACGACACCCGGGTGCGGGTGCTCGACTTGGCGAAGATCATCGCCAGGGTCTTGCCGGCCAGGGGGGTCTCCCGGAACGCGCCGGCCTTCATGCGGGAGGCGAGGTCGAACAGCCGCAGAATCTCGTCCCGCGAGAGGTCCGGGATGGCGAGGAAGTCGCGCTTGGGGGAGGCCATGGATTCCCCGGGGAGGCAAGTCAAAATGACAGTGGACGGCTGCTAATTCTACCTGTGGGGGAATGCCCAGACAAGCGGCGTTGTTTACAGGATATAGCGGCGCAGGTCCTCGTCCTCGACGATCTTCGCGAGTCGCTCCCGCACGCGAGCCGCGTCGAACTTGATGCGCTTCTCCGCCAGCTCGGGGAGGTCGAACAGCACGTCCTCGAGCAGGTTGGTCATGACGGTATGGAGCCGGCGGGCGCCGATGTTCTCCATGCGCTCGTTGGCCTTGGCGGCAATGCGGGCGATCTCCTTGATGCCGTCGGCGGTGAACTCGAGCGTGGCGCCCTCGGCGGCGCACAGCGCGGCGTACTGCTTGGTGAGGGCGTTCTCGGGCTCCGTCATGATGCGCACGAAGTCCTCTTCGGTGAGCGGCTGCAGCTCCACACGGATCGGGAAGCGCCCTTGCAGCTCGGGGATCAGGTCCGACGGCTTGGAGACGTGGAACGCACCGGCGGCGATGAACAGCACGTGGTCGGTGCGGACGTAGCCGTAGCGCGTCTGGACGGTCGAGCCCTCCACGATGGGGAGCAGGTCGCGCTGCACGCCCTCGCGCGACACGTCGGGCCCCACCGTGCCGCGCTCCCCGGCGATCTTGTCCAGCTCGTCGATGAAGATCACGCCGTGGTTTTCGACCCGATCGAGCGCCTCGTTCACCACGTCGTCCATGTCGACCAGCTTCTTGAGCTCTTCGTCGACCAGGATGCGGCGGGCTTCGTGCAGGTGCACGGTGCGGCGCTTCTTTTTCTTGGGCATCATCTCCTGCAGCCACTCGGTGAAGTTGAAGTCCGGGCCCTCCATGCCCTGCGGCGGCTGCATCATCTCGAGCATCGGGAAACCCTGCTGCTGCACCTCGATCTCCACCTCGCGCTCCTCGAGCTTTCCCTCCTTGAGCTGCTGGCGCAGCTTCTCGCGGGTGCGGCGACGGCGCTCCTGCGCTTCGACGTCCCCCTCCACCGCCTTCGCGGTCACGTCGCCCTTGGACGAGACTACGAACAGCGGAGCCTTGTCCGCTCGCCCCTCTCCCTTCTCCCCCGGGGAGAGGGGGGACGGGAGCGGTGGCGTCGGGGTCGGGGGGAGGAGCAGGTCCAGCAGCCGCTCTTCCGCACGCGCTTCGGCTTCGGGGTAGACGTCGTCCTCGCGCTCGCTGCGGACCATGTTGATCGCCACGTCGACCAGCTCGCGCACCATGGACTCGACGTCGCGGCCCACGTAGCCGACCTCGGTGAACTTCGAGGCCTCGACCTTGAGGAACGGCGCTCCCGCAAGGCGCGCCAGGCGCCGCGCGATCTCCGTTTTCCCCACACCGGTGGGGCCGATCATGATGATGTTGTTCGGCAGGATCTCGTCGCGGATGTCGTCGGGCGCCTGGGTGCGGCGCCAGCGGTTCCGCACCGCGATCGCCACGGCCTTCTTGGCGACTTCCTGGCCCACGATGTAACGATCCAGCTCGGCCACGATCTTGCGCGGCGGCAGCTCCTCCAGCCAGGGGAGCTGCTCCTCCTGCTCCGGCGCGCCGGCGGGGGTCTTGTCATCGGGGACACGGGTCGGGCCGGCCATCAGAGCTCCAGAATGGTGATGTGCGTGTTGGTGTACACGCAGATGTCGGCGGCGATTTCGAGCGAGCGCTGCACGATGTCCTTGGGCGAGAGCTTCGACTGCTGCAGGAGCGCCCGTGCCGCGGCGAGCGCGTAGTTACCGCCCGAGCCGATCGCCAGGACGCCGTCGTCGGGCTCGATCAGCTCGCCCGACCCCGAGATCACGTAGCCGTGCTCCTTGTCCGCCACCACGAGCAGCGCCTCGAGGCGGCGCAGCACGCGGTCCGAGCGCCAGTCCTTGGCGAGCTCCACGGCCGCGCGCGGCAGGTTGCCGGGGTAGCGCTCGAGCTTCTCTTCGAACTTCTCGAACAGGGTGAACGCGTCGGCGGACGCTCCCGCAAAGCCGGCGAGGATCTTGCCGCCCTTGAGCGCCCGGACCTTGTTCGCATTCGCCTTCATCACGGTGTCGCCGAGGGTCACCTGGCCGTCGCCGCCCAGGGCCACGTGCCCGTCGCGGCGCACCGCGAGAATCGTCGTGCTGTGAATGCCCGTCATCTGCCTCACGCCCGGGGATGGGCCTGGTGGTACACCTTCTTCAAGCGCTCCACCGACGTATGAGTATACACCTGCGTGGTGCCGAGCGAGGCGTGGCCCAACAACTCCTGCACCGCCCGCAGGTCCGCGCCCGCGTCGAGCAGGTGCGTGGCGAACGAATGTCGCAGCGAGTGCACGTGCAGCTCCCGCCCGCGCGGCAACGCGCCGAACAGCCGCTTGACCGCGAGCTCCACGCTGCGCGGCGTCAGCCGCTTGCCACGCCGGCCTACGAACACCGCGCGCCGGTCCGCCGTTCCCGCGGGCGCGACGGCCACCGCGTCGCGCTGGCGAAAGTAGCGCCGCAACGCCTGAGTCGCATGCGTGCCCACCGGCACGATCCGCTCCTTCTTGCCCTTGCCGCGCACTTTCACCTGGTCCGACACGAGGTCCAGATCCTGGTCGTTCAGCCCGGCCAGCTCCGCGAGGCGCATGCCCGTCGAGTAAAACAGCTCCAGCATCGCGAGGTCACGAGTCTCGACGAAGCCCCCCACATCGGCCCGGCGCTCCGCCTCCGCGAACAACAGGTCGATCTCGAAGCGGTCCAGGTGCGTGGGGAGGCTGCGCTCGAGTTTCGGCGTGCGGGCCGCCCTGGCGGGGTTGACCTCGAGGCCGCGCGTGGCGTCGAGGAACCGGTAGAACGTGCGCAACGCCGAGAGGGCGCGCGCCGCCGAGCGCTTGGCGAGGCCGCGCTGCTGCATGGCGCCGAGCCAGCCGCGCACCGCGAGCCGGTCGACGCCCGCCCAGCTCCAGGTGCCGCCGTAATACCGCCCGCAGAACGCCGCGAAATCGGCGACGTCGCGCGTATAGGCCTTGACCGTGTGGGGGGAGTCGTTGCGCTCCTTCGCCAGAAACGCGACGAACTCGGCGATTTCGGGGGCCGGCGTCACGACCTCGCCCCCTCACTCCCCCTCTCCGCGCAGCGGAGAGGGGGGCGGGGGGTGAGGACCCGAGCCGCGAAGTCGTTCATATCCGCCAGCGCCCGCTCCACCAGCTGCTCTTTGCGCTTCTGCTTGTCTTTTACCGGCCGCTCGAGCGGCTCGAGCAGCCCGAAGTTGGCGTTCATCGGCTGGAAATGCTCAGGGTCGGCCGTGTGGACGTAGCGGTACAACGCGCCGAGCATGGTCGTGGGTGGGGGGACCAGGGCCTCGCCGTCCGCGAGCAGCCGCGCCAGGTTGATCCCGGCGAGGATTCCCGTGGCCGCTGATTCCGTGTATCCCTCCACGCCCGTGAGCTGTCCGGCGAAGAGCAGGCGCGGGTCGTCCTTGGCTGAGAGGTGCGCCGTGAGCGCGCGCGGCGCGTTGATGTAGGCGTTGCGGTGGATGCTGCCGAACCGCAGGAACTCCGCGCGCTCGAGCCCCGGAATCATCCGGAACACCCGTTGCTGGTCCGGCACCTTGAGCCGGGTCTGGAAGCCCACGAGGTTCCACATCTGCCCCGCGCGGTCTTCCTGCCGCAGTTGCACGACCGCAAACGGCGTCGCCCCATGGCCCCGGCCGTCAGGCCGGGGATCCCGGAGCCCCACCGGCTTCATCGGGCCGAAGCGCAACACGTCGCGCCCGCGCGCGGCCATCTCCTCCACCGGCAGGCAGCCCTCGAAATAGGGCGTGCGGTCGAACTCATGATGCGGCTGGTACTGCTCGCCGCTCTTGAGCGCCGCCACGAAGCCGTCGTACTCGGCTTCGGTGAGCGGCGCGTTGAGATAGTCGTCGCCCCCGCCTTTGCCGTAGCGCGACGCGCGGAACAAGGGGCCTCGTTCGAGGTCAAGCGAGTCGGCTGCCACAATCGGGGCGATGGCGTCCCAAAACGCGAGCGCGCTGGCGTCGAGCCGACGGGCGATCCGGGCGGCGAGCGCCTCGGACGTGAGCGGGCCCGTGGCGACGACGCCGGGCGAGGGGAGATCGGTCACCTCGCCGCGCTGCACGGTGATGCGGGGGTGACCCGCGATGCGCTCGTGTACGCCCTGCGCGAAGACGACGCGGTCCACCGCCAGCGCCGCGCCGCCCGGCACGCGCGCCTGATCGGCGGCGTCGAGCACGACGCTCGACAGCCGCCGCATCTCGGCCTTGAGCAGGCCGTGCGCGTTGGTGAGCTCGACGGACTTGAAGGAGTTGGAGCAGACGAGCTCGGCAAACCGGTCGGTCTGGTGCGCCGCGGTCATGCGGGCGGGCCGCATCTCGTGGAGCGTGACCGCCACGCCGCGCTCGGCCAGCGCCCAGGCGGCCTCGCTCCCGGCGAGCCCGCCTCCCACGACGACGGCCCTCAGGTCGCCAACGACTCCGCTGGCGCCGCCTCCTCCACGATCAGTTCGTGTCCGCACTTCAGACACTTGCGTGACACTCCCTTCGCCTTGGTCTGCTTTTCCTCCATGCCGAGGAAGCCGCAGCTCGGGCAGGCGACCGGGACCGGCCGGTTCCACGTCGAGTAGTCGCACTCGGGATAGCGCAGGCACCCGAAGAAGTTGCGCCCCTTCTTGGTGCGGCGTTCCGCCAGATCGCCCACGGCGCACTTCGGGCACTTCACGCCGAGCGGCACGGGACGCGTGTGCTTGCAGGCGGGGAAGCGCGTGCACGCGAGGAATTCGCCGTAGCGGCCGGTCTTGATGACCATCGGCGCTCCGCATTCCTGACAGATCTCGTTGGTCGGCTTGTCCGGCACCCGGTCGCGCCGCAGCGGCCGCGTGAAGCGGCACTCGGGGTAGCGCGCGCACGCGATGAACGGCCCGAAGCGCCCGCTCTTCACCACCAGGCCGCTCCCGCAGGTCGGGCACTTCTCTTTGTGTAGCTCCGACAGGTCGTGCACCTCGTGGATCAGTTTCTGGACGTCGACCGCGTCGAGCGCCTTGGCGAACGGCCCCCAGAAGTCGCCCAGCACCTGCTGCCACGCGAGGTCGCCTTCTTCGACCTTGTCGAGCTCGTCCTCCATCTGGGCCGTGAAGCCAACCTCGAACACGTCGGGGAACGAGCGCTTCATCACCTGCCACACGGTTTCGCCCAACGGCGTGGGCGCGAAGCGGCGATCCTTGGCCGTGGCGTACCAGCGGGTCTTGAGCGTCGAGATGATGCTCGCGTAGGTGGACGGGCGGCCGATCCCCAGCCGCTCGAGCTCCTTCACCAGACTCGCCTCGCTGAACCGCGGCGGTGGCTCGGTGAAATGCTGGTTGGGCGTGATCTGCTTGACCGTGACGATGTCGCCCTGCGCGAGCGGCGGGATCGGCGGAAGGTCCTCCAGCGTCTTCCCTTCCTCGGGCTCGTGGGCCTCGTGATACAGCACGTGGTAGCCGTCGAACAGCACCCGCGACCCGGTGGCCCGGAACACGTAGCGGCCCCCGGCCAGGTCGAAGTCGACTTTGGTGGTCTCGAACACCGCCGGCGTCATCTGCGACGCCACGAAGCGCCGCCAGATCAGCTGGTACAGCTTGAACTGGCGCGCGTCGAGGTGCTGCTTCAGGTCGTCCGGACGCCGCAGCACGTCGGTGGGCCGGATCGCCTCGTGGGCATCCTGCACACGGGCCGTGCTCTTCCCCCCCTTGTGCATCACCGGTGCGTCGGGCAGGTAGCGCTTGCCGTATTCCTTGCCGATGTACTCGCGCGCCTGGGCGATGGCCGAATCCGCCACGCGCACCGAGTCGGTCCGCATGTAGGTGATGAGGCCCACGGGGCCCTCTTCTCCGACCTCGATCCCCTCGTACAGCTGCTGGGCGAGCCGCATGGTGACCGCGGCCGAGAAGCCCAGCTGCTTGGCGGCTTCCTGCTGCAGCGTGCTGGTACGGAACGGCGGCGGTGCCGCGCGGCGGCGCTCGCCCGTCTCGACCGCGGTGACTTTGAACGGAATCTTGAGCGCGTCCGCGACGATCGCGCGGGCGGTGGCTTCGTCTTTGATCTCGGGTTTCTTGCCGTCGAGCTTGTGCAGCCGGGCCTGGAACCCCTGGTCGTCCTTCTCGAGATCGGCCTCGATCGTCCAGTACTCCTGCGGCACGAACTTGCGGATCTCGTCCTCGCGCTCGCAGATCAGCCGCAGCGCAACGGTCTGCACCCGACCCGCCGAGAGGCCGGTCTTGATGCTCTTCCACAGGAGCGGCGACGTCTTGTAGCCCACCAGACGGTCGAGCACGCGCCGCGCCTGCTGGGCGTCCACTTTGCGCTGGTCGATGTCGAGGGGGTTGGCGAGGGCGTGGGCGACCGCGTCCTTGGTGATCTCGTGAAACAGGACACGCCGCACCTTTCCCCCCGCTCCGTTGCCCAGCTGGCTCGCGACGTGCCACGCGATGGCCTCGCCCTCGCGGTCCGGATCGGTGGCGAGGAGGACGCGGTCCGCCGCCTTGGCCGCCTTCTTGATCTCGGCGAGGGTCTTCGCCTTCTCCTTGATGGTGACGTATTCGGGCGTGAAGCCGTGTTCCACGTCCACGCCCAGCTTGCGCTGCGGCAGGTCGCGCACGTGCCCCACGGTCGCCTTCACGGTGTAGCCCGCGCCCAGGTACTTCCCGATGGTCTTCGCCTTGGTGGGCGACTCCACGACGACGAGCGCGCCTCTCCCGCCCGCGGCGGCGGACGCTTTGGGCTTCCGTACCCGCTTCTTGGGAGCCACGGCCAGGGCGGTGTCCGTGCCTCCGTCATCCCCGGGCTTGCGCCCGGGGTCAGTGGCCTGCCTGACCTCGGCCTTCTTCTTCACTGCTTCTTTCTTAACTGCCACGTATCAATCCTTTGTCAAACGACACGAGAGCGCATCTTTACCATCCCGCACTCGATTGCGCAAGCCTGACGACCTCGAACGACACCTGCGGCGGTGTTTTACGATCGGTGTCGACCTGCGCGTGCGCGTTACGATAGAACGGCTCGCGCTCCTTCAAGAGCTGCCGCATCCGCGCCACGGGATCCTCTCCCATTAACAACGGACGGGTTCCCTCGGGCTCGGCGCGCTGTGCCGCCATCTCGGGCCGGGCGCGCAGGTAAATCACGAGCGCCGAACGGCGCGCCTCTTCGATCGCGCCGGGCTGTGCGGCCCATCCGCCTCCCGGAGCGACGACCGCGGGCGCGGCGCCGAGCGCCGTCTCCATTTCCTTGCGCTCCATTTCCCGGAACGCCGCCTCGCCCTTTTCGGCGAAGATCATGGTGATCGGCTTCCCCTCGCGCCGCGCGATGATCGCGTCGATGTCGACGAAGCCCGCCTGCAGCTGCTCCGCCGCCAGCCGGCCGACGGTGGTCTTGCCCGATCCCGGCAGCCCGATGAGCACGACGTGCCGCTTCACGACGCCGCCCCTTTGGGGGTCCGCGCGCGCACCTGAGCGACATACCCCTCGAAATTCCGCTTGGTCTCGCTCAAGGCGTCGCCCCCGAACTTTTCGAGCAGCGCCTGGGCGAGCACCAGCGAGACCATCGCCTCCGCAATGACCCCCATCGCCGGCACGGCCGTTACATCTGACCGCTCCGACTGCGCCTGCGCCGGGCCGCCCGTCCTCAGGTCCACGGTGCGCAGCGGCGACATCAGCGTGGAAATCGGCTTCATCGCGACGCGGGCGACGAGCGGCTCGCCCGTGGTCATGCCCCCCTCCGTGCCGCCCGCCCGGTTGGTGGCCCGGCTCAAGCCGGGGAGAATCTCGTCGTGCACCTCGGAGCCCTTGCGGCGCGCCGCCTCGAAGCCGAGGCCGAGCTCCACGCCTTTCACCGCCGGGATGGACATGAGCGCCTGAGCCAGGCGGCCGTCGAGCTTCGCGTCCCAGGACACGTGCGATCCGAGGCCCACGGGGAGCCCGACAGCGATCACTTCGACCACGCCGCCGAGCGTGTCGCCCGCCGCCTTCGCCGCGTCGATCCGGGCGATCATTTCCCGCTCCGCTTCAGGGTCGAGGCACCGCACGGGGCTCGCGTCCGCCGCCTGGTTCAAAGGCGTGGGGAGTGGGGCGTGGTACGTTGCGGTTACGCCGCCCAGCTCCACGACGTGCGAACCGATCTCCACGCCAAAGTGTTCCAGCAACAGCTTGCACACCGCGCCGCAGGCGACCCGGGCCACCGTCTCGCGTGCACTGGCCCGCTCAAGGATGTCGCGCGCGTCGCGGCGGTCGTACTTGAGCGAGCCCGCGAGGTCGGCGTGCCCCGGGCGGGGGCGCGTGACCTGACGCCGCCGCTCCGCGCCGGGCGCGTCTGCCTCGGCGGCCATCACGTCCTGCCAGTGCTCCCAGTCGCGGTTCCACACGAGCATCGCGATGGGCGAGCCCAGCGTCTCGCCCGCGCGCACGCCGCCGAGCCATTCGATCTGGTCGGACTCGATCTTCATCCGGGCGCCGCGGCCGTAGCCGCCCATGCGCCGCTTCAGCTCGACGTTGATCCGCTCGGCCGACACGGGCAACCCGGCGGGGATCCCCTCGAGGATTCCCACGAGGCCGCGCCCGTGCGACTCACCGGCGGTGGTGAAGCGGAAGGTCATAGCTGTCGATAATAACACGCGAGCCCGACTCCGCGCCGGGCTCTCGAGTTCCGTTCACCGTTCAAGACGGGGTCACGGCTTGAAGGGCCGCCAACCCGCGGGAGGCGCCTGCGCGTTGATGTTCGTGATGCTCGGGAGCGTGATCACCACCAGTCCGCGTGGCGTGATTCCGAACAGCAGCTGTGTCGCCGGTTGACCGGGCACGCTGTCTTTCGCCACCCGCAGCGGGCCGATGATGGGATCGCGCGTCTGGATGCGCTTCTGTTGATTGAAGAAATAGGTGTCGAACACCCGGATGGTCGTGTCGGGCGACGCGGCGAACACCATGCGCTCAGTGGTGTTGCCCGAGCCGCCGCCGCACGTCGCCGCGCAGTTGGCGGCCGGGTCGAACGCGTGATTGTAGTTCATGTCCATCCCGGGCGTCGCCGACCCGGCGGACGACGTGCCCGACAACCGCAACCCTTGGTCGAGATAATAGATCGAGTCCGTTCCGGCGCGCACCAGGTTGGTGAGACCGTTGAAGTTGGTGGCCACCGCCACGACGTGGACGCCGGTGTTGCTGATGAAGTCACTGACGTGCGTGCCTGGCGACATGCCGAGGTCCTGATCGTCGGTGCCCGCATCGGGAATGAAGCCGAGGTGCAAGCAGCTGTTCGCCGGGGTCTTCAACGTATTCTTCGCCGAGTAGGCGAAGACGCGCGCGAACGACGCGGCGATGGTACCACCCTCTCCGACGAACGCGTGAGTGAAGTTACCGGTGTTGCGGACGAACGTCTGGTCACCCAGGCCGAACGATTGAATATCGATGGTGACCGCCTTGCACGAAGTGAGCACGACATTGTCCAGGCCGAAGCTCGGCCGCAGCAGCTCGATGCGGAGCGTGTCGCCAGAGACGTTGGCGCCCAGGTCGCCCAGCTCCCAGAACAGATGGCCGAACAGCTGGGCGGGATTGTTCGTGTTGATGAGCTTCTCCATCCGCAGCGTCGCCCGGCCGGCGAACGGCGACGTGCTGCTCTGCGTTGGCGTGGTCGAGTAGATCGCATAGATCGAGTCCGCGGCGCAGGTCGGTCCGCCGGACGTCGGGCGGCAGACGGTCCCGACGTACTGCGGCCGATCGGACACGTCGTGCACGGTGATGACCGCGCGCGTGCCGACCGAGCTGTTCACGAGCGAGAACTTCTCGATCAGGAAGTTGGGCAGCGCCTGGCGCCACAGCAGCAGCCGGGTGCTCGCGTCGAGGATCGACAGCTCGGTGCCGCCGGCGTCCGCCACGACGATGCGGTTGGCGTCGTAGTGGCCCAGCGTGTCGGCCGGGAACAGCGCGACACCCCACGGCACCGGACCGGCGGTGACGATGCCGGTGGGGCTGAAGGTCTTGGACGCGACGTCGAACACCTCGACCCGGCCCAGCTGGTCGTTGGTGAGGTACAGCTCGCGCCGGTTCACGTTGTAGATCGCGTCGGCGATGTGCCCTCCCAAGGGCAGCGGGCTCGTGATGCCAGCTACGACGACGACGGTGTCGACCCCCGTGCCTGACAGGGCCCGCACACCCAGCGCGCGGGGCCGTGACGCCCCCGTGATTAGGGTGCTCGTCTGCGAGTAAGCGCAGTTACGGCCGATGGCGAGGTCGCACGCGTAGCCGCGCACCACCACGCTCTTCGGGAGCGCGCTGTCGCCCAGCGGGAGTCCCAGCGCGAACGTCGAATCCACGGTCGTGAGATTCCCTGCGCTGACGTTCGCCGTGTCGGCCTTGAGCGGCACGATCCCGGCGAACGGCGGGGCAGCGCCGAGCGCGGTGTCCACCCGGAACCCGATCCAGGAGATGCCGCTGGGATCGGTGGCGTGGACGGTGACGTTGTCGTTCACCTCGACGCGCGACGAGATCGTGTGCGATACGGTCGGTGGCGTGACGTCGTTGCCGGGCGTTTGCACCGTGACGGTGACGGGAGGCGAGAGCGCACGACGCCCCCCTGCGTCCACGGCGAACGCGGTGACGGTGAAGGAGGTGAAGCCGTTCTGCACCGTCAGCGTGTCCGTGTAGATCGTGTCCGGCGGCTGGCGCGCGGGCGGCGTGAACACGAGCGAGTCGGTGGGCGGCGTGGTCGGGTCGATGACGGCGTTGCGCGGCACGATGATGAACCCGACGGTCGCGATGCCCCCCAGCTGGCGCGCCTCCACCTGCACGGGGATGTTCTTGCCCGAGGACGCGACCGCGGGGGGAACGGGCTGGAGCAGGGTGACGGTGAGCGCCTGCACGTTCGACAGAAAGATGGTGATCGAATCGGTCGCAGAGTTGCCTGCAGCGTCGAACGCGCGACCGACGATCTTGATGAGACCGCCCGCTCCCGAATTCGCCGGGAACGTGACCAGCTCGGCCAACGAAACGGTCGTCACCACCGACGCCGACGAGAAGATCGTGTCGGTCGTGGCGATATACCCACCCGAGAAGGTCAATCGGATTTCTCTGAGAACCCGATCGTCGCTCGCGTTGACGCTGAAACTCAACCCGCTCCCGATCTGCTGCGTGTCGGCGCTCGTCGTCAGCTTGATCACGGGCGGGATCTGGTCAAACTGCACGTTGCCCGGGTTGCGGGCGGTTTCACATGCCCCGAGGCCCGCAAGCGCGACAATCCCCCACCAGCTCCGACTTGGTCGAACCTGCCGCATAATCGCTCCCGGCTACTTCCCGGTGCTGGGCGACACCAGGTCGTCGATGATGTGTGGCGTGATCAGAATCAAGAGATCGCGCCGTTGTTCTTGCTCAGACGTGAACCCGAACAGCTTCCCGACGAGCGGTAGGTCTACAAGGAACGGGATTCCGGACTTCGTTACCGTGACCGAGGTCACCGTGAGGCCGCCGATGACCGCGGTTTCACCGTCGCTGACGAGGATCTGGTTGTCCGCCTGCTGCGTCTGGAACGTGAAGCCGATGTCCACCGAGGCCGGCTTCACGCTCGAGTTCTCGGCGTGCACCTCCATGAGCACCTGACGGTTCGCGGTCACGTGCGGCGTCACCTTGAGGTTGATGCCGGTCTGCTCGAACCGCACCGTCGCGCGCGGCGGCGCGTTCCCGCCGGTCGCCGAGCTGACGTCGATCACGCGGATCGGCACGCGGTCGCCCACCAGGATCTCGGCCGGCCGGTTGTCGAGGGTCGTGATCGTCGGCTCGGCCTGGAGGTCTGCCAGCTCGACGCGCTGCAGCGCCTGCAAGAATGTCGACAGGTTGAAATTGCCGATGGCCGTCGAGAAGATCAGGCTCAGGGCCGGGTTGACGATCTCCTGGTCGGCGTTGCCGAGCGCGGAAAGCGAGTTGCCGCCGAGATCGACGATCACCTGGTCGGGTGAAAAGTTGCCCTGCGGCACGAGTGCGCCCGTATTGGGATCGAGCTTCGCGGTCCGCGGATCGGGCCGCTGGATGAGCTTGTTGAAGAACTGGGTCTGGGAGCCGAGATCGTACTTGAGGCCGAGCTCCTCCACGTCGGTGCGGTCCACGAAGATGATCTTCGCCTGGATCGAGACCTGCGGCGTGCGGATATCGAGCCCCTTGACGAAGTCTTCGACCCGGCTGATGCGGCTCGAGATCTCGGTGATGACGAGGGCGTTGGTGGTCGAGTCGGCGACCGCCTTGCCGCGCTGCGTGAGGATCGATTGTATCGACGGCACCAGCGCCGAGGCACGGGCGTAGTTGATGCGTACCAGGCGCGTCTCCACCGGCACGGTCGAGTCGGCGCGTGCCAGGTCTTTCTTGTCGATGACCTGAATGATCCCGCCCTCGAGGGTCGTGGCGGCGAGCGCTTGCGACTCGAGCACCGCTGCGAACGCGAGGTCCCACGGCTGGTTCTTGATTTCCGCCGATACGGTGCCCTTGATCTCCTTGGAGAGCACGATGGTCCGGCCGCTGAACGCCGCGAAGCCCGCGACCACCTCCCGGATGTCGGAATTGTCCCACGTGACGGTGATGCGCGGCGCCTGCGATTGCTCGCCGTCGCGCGCGTGCGCCGCCAGATACTCGTCGATCGAGAGCTCCGGGCCTCTCGCCGCGGGGGTCACCACCCGCGCGGCCTCACCCCCGTGCAGCCCGGGCTTGCGCCCGGGGTCACTACTGACCCCGGACGCGAGTCCGGGGGTGCCTGGGGCGGTGGCGAGGTCCTGGCTCGACCACGCCGCGAACGCGGTGCGCTCGGTGCCGATCTTCACGCGCACCTGGCCGGCGCGCCGCTCGATCTGGTAATCCTTGAGCACGTCGAGATCGATCACCACGCGCACGACCCCGGGGCGAAATTGCGCGTAGCGGATGTTGCGGATGCCGCCGCGATTTTGGCCGTCGTACAGCACGGCGGGCGCGGCGAGCCGGGCGCCTTGCAAATCGATCACCAGGCGGGCCGGACTGGCCAACGTGAAGTCCTGCACCTCGACCGCACCCTGGAGATCAATCACGACCTCCACGCTGCGCGCCGCGGGGAGCACGCTGACGGCCTTGACCTCGCCGTCGCGAGACGCCGCTCCCCGTATCCCCGGGCGTGCGCCCGGGATCAGCACGACCAGCCACGCGGCGAGGGTCGCGATGTACGTCATGGCGTTACCTCCTGCTTGGCGAGCTGCAGGCTCTCCTGCCGCTCGAAGCCGAACTCCTGCACCGTAAACACGATTTCGCGCGGGCGGATCGCGGTGACCTTGAGACGCCCGATGATGTCGCGCGGCTTCACACGATAGATCTTGTTGTTCGTCACGTCGCGCAGCACCGCGACGCTGCGCGCCGTGAACCGGCCGTCGTAGTAGATCCCGACGAGCTTCAGGTCCGACAAGAGCGGCCGGATGTCCCCCGACTTGAGCAGCGACAGGAACGGATCCCGCCCGCCACCCTCGTAGGCGTAGACCTCGCGCACCAACGCTGGCGCCGCCGCGCTGTCCGCTTTGGCCGCATCGGCCTTCGCGCTGTCGGGCTTCGCGACCGGCTTGGGCTTCGCCTGCGCCGCGAGCGGCCCGACCGCGACCAGTGCCGCCAGCACGACCGCGCTGCGCGCCCTCACTCGCGTCCCCCTCCTCCCGGCTCCCCCGCCGGTCGCGCCGCCGGCTTCTTCCCGGGCACGGGCGGCGCCGCCGCCGCCTTCACGAAGGTGCGGATCGAGAACTGGGCCTCGAGCAGCGCACCCAGCGTATCGGCCAGGAAGTGCATGGCCTGCTGCTGCGCCGGCTTGAGGTTCACGGCTTCGGGCACGATGATGCGGTTCAGGCTCGCGATGTCGGACAGAAACTCGCCCAGCTGGTCGTAGTGCCCGATGATCTCGAGGCGGTACTTGTAGGTGTCGAAGGGGGACCCCGCCTCCACGGCCAGGGGCTCGAGCCGCCCGATCGTCACGCCCCGCATTTTTGCCTTGGTCGAGATGTCATCGATCAGCGCCGGCACTTCGTTTTTCTCGGGCACGAGGCGGCGCATCACGCCGAGCAGCGACGTGTACTCCTCCACCTTGCGGCGCAGGTCTTCGACCGTGCCGCTCGCGAGATCCTGCTTCGCGCGATCGATGATGCGCTGCAGGCTGTCGATCTCCACGCGCGTCGACTCGATCTGCTGGCCGGTGGGCTGCGCCCAATAGTTCCAGAAGGCCCACCCCAGTCCCGCCATGGCGATCGTGATGAGCAGCATCACCTGGCTCTGTTTATCCTGCGGTAACAGGGCCATGACGCTACCTCACCGACCGCGACACGGGCTGGGTCCGGATGTAAACCGAGTCCGCCACCCGATACCGCACCGACACGTTGAACGCCGTCACCGGCCGGTCCGCCTCGATGACGGTGGACGACGTCGCGGGCGTCACATCGGTTAGCCAGGGTGACGCCGCGAGCTGCCGCAGGAATGTGGTATACGCCTGGATGTCGACCGTGCTTCCGGTGATCCACACGCGGACCATCGGCGTCCCCGTCGAGTCGATCGCCGCGGCGACCGGCGCCGCCGCCGGGGCGCTCGCCCCGCCCATCGCCGTCACGCCCGTCAACCAGGTGTAAGGCGGCAGGGCCTTGGTGATCTGGTCGAGCACGTGCGGCCAGATATAGCGGTCCGCGTCGATGCCGCGGATGATGTTGATCTGTGCCACCAGGGAGTCGCGGATCTTCTCCGATTGGCGCTTCTGCGCGATCACGGCGTCGAAGCGCCGCTTCTCGACCCGCACCGCGTCGAGCCGCGACTCGAGCACGCGCAGGCGCGTGCTCTGGGTGATGAACAGCAGCAGGCCGCCCCCGACCACGATCACGGAGGCCGCGCTCGCGGTGAGGAGCCAGGGGTTCTTGACGCTGGCCAAGAGCCCCTGGAAGTCGGGGAGCGCGAGCTTGAAGCCGGCACCGCCGCCCGCCGCCTTCTTTTTCTTGCCGGGGAGTAAATTGATTTCGATCATGCGGCGCGCCTCAGCGCCAGGCCCACCGACAGCATCAGCAGCGGCGCGACCTCGTCCACCGAGATCGACTCGAACACGCTGTCCCGCACCTTGAGGCGCTGCACCGGGCTCGCGAGCTCCACCGGCACCCGCAACCGGTTCGAGAGCGCCTCATTCAGACCGGGCACGCGCGCGCCGCCGCCGATCGTGTACACGCGACCGAGTCCCCCGGCCGACCGCGACGCCGTCGCGAGGAACGCCGCCGCCCGCTCCACCCCCACCGCGATCTCCTCGCCCCGCGCGTCGACGTACTGCGCCAGGTCGGCGCTCTGCGTCTGCCCCTGGATGACCCGCTCGGAGTCCTCGGCCGACAGCCCTTTCTCGCGCTGGAGGTCCTCGCGGAACCGCCGCGTGCCCACCGACAGGTCCCGCGTCAGCACCGGCACGCCGTCTTCCAGGATGTTCACGTTGGTCACTTCGTGACCGATGTTGACCAGCCCCACGACTCCTTGCATCGCGTCGGGATGGTTCAGCTCGAACGCGTTGTGGATCGCGAACGCGTCCACGTCGATGATCGCCGGCTCGAGCCCGGCCTCCCCCAACAGCGACGTGCGGCTCTCCACCAGCTCGCGCTTGGCGGCCACGAGCAGCACGTTCATCTGCAGCCCCTCCGCATCCGGGTCGAGGATCTGAAAGTCGAGCTCCACGTTGGCCATGTCGAACGGCACGTGCTGCTCGGCCTCCCAGCGGATCACTTCCCGGGCGTCCCCTTCCTTCATCCGGTCCATCTGGATCTTCTTGACGATCACGTCCCGGCCCCCGACCGCCGTGACCACCGACTTCTGCTTCACCCCAGCCGTGGAAAACAGGCCCCGGATCGCTTCCGCTACGATCCCGGGGTCCATGACCTCCCCCTCCACGATGGCATCGGCGGCGACTTCGGTCGTGGCCACTTTGACCAGCTCCGCCTCGCTGCCGGAATGGTCGATCACGGCGACCTTGATGATGCCGGAGCCGATGTCCAAGCCGACCGAGGTTTTTTTGCCGCCCAAGAACCCAAAAAGGGCCATAAGTGCCTAGGGGTTAAAGACAAGACGGGGCGAGGGCAAACTACAGTAAGCCCCGCCCCTTATCCTGTCAAGCCTCGAACCTACTTGAGGCCGAACCAACAAGTACTTTGCTGGCCTAGAGTTAGGCCGCTCAAAACAGCTGCACCCACCCCCGCGACCGCATCATCGACCCCGTGCCGGTCTTGTCTAACGCCTTGATTATGGCGCACTTAGAGTAAAGCATCGTGGCGCCGCCCGAGAAGTTGTTGACGGTGTCGGCGAACTGCACGGTGTCCTGCACCATTATGGCGCCCCAGAAGTGGGCCGGGCTGCCGCCACCACCCGCCGTCTTGACCGAGCCACGCACGATCGTGATGCCGTAGAACTGGAACCCGCCTTGGATGTCCAAGCTACCGTCCACCAGCAGCATGCCCTGGCCTTCCTGGCCGTTGATGGTCGACACAGCGCCGGTGAGATGGATGATGGGGAAATAGCTTCCGCACGGGCCCGCGGGGGTCGTGGGGCTGCCCCAGTTCGTCAGCACCGTATAGTCGCACGCGCCGTTCGTCGTCGCCGGCGCGATCGAGTTGGCGAAGTTCTGTCCCGGCAGCGTGATAGTCGCCATGGCGGCGAGCTGGGCGTAGGTCACGTCGCCATACACCGAAAAGTTGCTGTCCGCGAGCGTCGGGTCATGGATGACCGGGGGATTCCCCGTGATCCTTGCGTTCCCGGTCCTGCTGATGCTGTCGCCCACCTGCATGCGGATGCCGGCCTTGGTCGAGTCCTTGGGGGGGCAGCCCGCCCAGCCGGTCGGAACGCTGTCGGTGCCGTTGATGTTGACGTTGCCCGCCACGAGGTTGGTGCCTCCGGACGTGACCGCCGCCTGGATATTGACCGCCAGCGGGCGGATGCGGGCGATCAAGCCCATCCGTTGACTGGCCCCACCGCCGCGGATGCGTCCCGCGAGGCTCATCGTGTCCTGACCGGTCATGTCGATCAAGTACAGCTCATCGTTCAGCTTCATGATCGTGCCGTTGTAGCTCCCCGTGTTGCTCGCCGCCGTTTTCTTTTGGATCGTCCACGTGCTCTGGGACGGGGCGACCGCCGGATAGGTGTACAATCCCGCGTACCTCGCCTTGTTGGTGGGGTCGCTCCAGCCGCGGATGATGTCGTAGATCCCTTCCTCGGCCACGCCGAACGACGCCTGGCTGCGGCGCACGTTCTCGGCCACCCGCTGCTCTTGGGTGCCGGAGAAGAGGGCGCCGGCGATGAGCGCGCCCACGACCACGAGTGCAACGATCGCGATGGCGAGCGCCATGCCGCGCTCGTTCTTCAGGACCTGCTTCATACCCGACTCCTTGAGGTTCACGTGTGACCCGCCCGTCAGTTGCACGGGATGGGAGGCATCGAGCCCGGTCCGCACCGCGGATTGTTCCGCAGCGCGACCCAAGTGACGACACTATCCACCTTGTAATCCTGCACGCCGTTCCCACCACTGCGGATCGGCGACGCCGTACGGGCGCGCAGCACGATTTGGATCTGCGCCACCTGCGACGAATCGGCAGTCACCGTGCCGACGCTGTCGTAGTAGCTGAACGTCACGCCGTTCGCACCAATCAGCGGGCCGATCATGGGCTGGATCGTGCCGCCCTGCGCCGGATTGCGCTGCCCCAGGTACCAGTTGTTGTCCGGCGCGGGCGCCTGGTACACCTCGTAGGAGACCTTGTCGAACCCGCGCACCGGCGCGCCGGTCTCGATGGCGCCCGCCCGGTTCAGGGTCGGGTTGTTGAGCCATTGCGGCTGCAGGGTCAACAGGAACGCCGGATTCGTGGCGACGTTCGAGTCGGCGCAGAACCCCGGATCGGCGTCCTTCTGCAGCTGCGCCGGCAGCCACTGGTCGTCGGTCCGGGTGGTGGGGTTGCCCTCCCAGTACACCAGGATCGAATCACCCTGCTTGAACGTCTGCCGGGTGCCGTAGATCGGCGTGGTCCGCACCGTGAGGACGATCTGGCCGAGCCCCCCGCCCAAGACCGGCGTCGCGCATACGAACGCCAGCTCCCGCATGCCGCGAATCCGGACCGACGTCGCGGTCATGGCTTGGATGTCGGCATCCGCAGCGTCCAGCTCGCGGAACTCGGCCGGCAGGATCGCCGCCGCCGCGCGGATGTTCTGCTGCAGGTCGATCGTCTGCGTCTGCGCCAGATACAGCCGCTGATTGTTGACCAGAATCTTGTACACAGCGGTCGAGACGATGCCCAACAACACCAGGGCGATCATCAGCTCGATGAGGGTGAACCCTCGGCGTGCTAGAACAGGCATGAGAGCTCCGTCTCCGTGCTGTCGGTGCGCCACTTGCCCAGCGCCGTCTGGTACTTGCTCCGCACCACGATTTGCCAGTGTTTGGCCGTCTGGTTGGGCAGGGCCCACTGCGTGAAGTGCCAGAAGAGCGAATCGGCCGCCGTTCCCCCCCGCATCAGGACCTCGGTGCCCCCCGCCTGCGTCTTGCACCCCGTGACGCGCAGCATCTCGAGCCGCCGCTGCGCGTACTGCGCCGCTACGGCCGAGTGCTGTCCCCGGCCGATCATCCGCGTCACCAGCGCCGCCGACGTCACGAGCCCGAGCAGTCCGACCGTGAGCACCAGGATCGCGATGATCACCTCGACGAGCGTGAACCCCTGTTCGCGTTTCATCAGTGCACCACCTTGCCGAGGGGATTGATCACAGTCGAGTCGATGTTCGACCCCACGCTGCCGGTCAACGTGATCACCGTGTTGCTGGCCAGGTTGTCCAGGCTGAGCCCGCGGGGGTCGTAGCGTATCGAGTCGCGCGTCGACACCATCGTGACCTTGAAGCGCGTCCCGAGCTGCTGCACCCCGGAGACCGTGTCGACTTTCGTCGGGCAGCTCGTCGTCACCCACACGGTCGCGTTGGTTGCGACGAAGTGGATCACGCCCGGACAGCCCCGCTGAATCGCGGCGGCCCGCGCCGTGGCCGCGAGCGTGCCCACCGCCGCACGCGCGGAGCGCACGTTCGCCTTGTCGAGTGACTGCCGGATCTTCGGGAAGCCGATCGCCGCGATCAGGCCGATCAGGATCACCACGATGACCATCTCGATTGTCGTAAAGCCCGAGCGTTTCATGCACGTGCCTCCGTCCGCGGCCGATACACCATCATGTCCTGTGCCATGGCGTAAACAATTGTATTTAATGATGTTACGTGACTTGTGGTGGGGCGGCTGGCGCTGCAGATCACTGCACAAGTGCAGATTGCTGCACTAGTCGACGCCGTACCGATCCATCTTGTAGAACAGCGTCCTGAGGCTCACGCCGAGCCGCTTCGCGGCAGCCCGCCGGTTGCCGCCCGCGGCCTGCAACGCGCCGGCGATCGCCGCGCGCTCTGCACCCTCCACCACCTCACGGAGGGTCCCACTCCCCTCTCCCCTCTCCCCGGGGGAGGAGGGAGGGGGGAGAGGCTCCTTGCGAAAATCAGTCGGCTCCAAGATCTCCTTATCGGTCAGCACCGCGGCCCGCTCGATGGCGTGCTCCAGCGCCCGCACGTTCCCGGGCCACGGTTGCTCGCGCAGCCATGCGACGGCTGCCTCGCTCAGCTCGAGACCGTGCCCCAGCCGGCGCGCCAGCTGGACGGCGAAATGCCTGGCCAGGGGCACGATATCCTCGCGGCGCTCGGAGAGCGGGGGCAGGTGGATTGTCACCACGTTCAAACGATCGAACAGATCGTGCCGGAACCGGCCGGCCCCGGCTTCGGCGGCGAGATCCTTCGCCGTGGCAGCCAGCAGCCGGACGTCGACGCGCCGGGTCTTCTGGTCGCCCACCCGCCGGATCTCACTCTCCTGAAGGACGCGCAACAGCTTCGCCTGCAGGGGCAGCGGCAGCTCGCCGATCTCGTCCAATAGCAGCGTGCCGCCGTCTGCCTGCTCGAACAAACCGGGACGGTCACCGGACGCGCCCGTGAAGGCACCCTTTACGGAGCCGAACAGCTCCGACTCGAGCAGCATCTCCGGTATGGCGGCGCAGTTCACCGCGACGAAGGGGCCTGCCGCCCGCGCGCCCGCCCGATGAATGGCCTGGGCGATGACCTCCTTCCCGGTGCCGCGCTCGCCCGTGATGAGGACCGTCGTGCGATGCGCGGCCACCCGTGCCACGACGTCGAGCGCCTGCCGCATCGCCGGGCTTTCGGCGATTAGCGCACGGGCGGCGGGGCTGCTGTCGAGCTGTGCTCTTAGTGTCGCGATGGTGTGACCGAGGCGCTCGCGCTCTTCCGCCTTGCGCAGCGTCAGCACGACCTCGTCCGGCCGGAACGGCTTGGCGACGTAGTCGTATGCTCCTTCCTTCATGGCGGCGAGGGCCGCCTCCTCGCCGCCGTACGCGCTCATCATGATCACGAGCGCGGGGCCGCCGCCGCTCTTGTAGGCGCGCAGGAACGCGAGCCCGTCCATGTCGGCCATACGCACATCGCACAGGATCAAATCGAACGGCTCGGCCCGAGCGCGCTCGAGCGCGCGGGCGCCGCTTCCCTCGGCGACCACGTCGTAGCCCGCGTCGCCGAGCAGCAGGCCCAGCGACTGGCGCAGCCCCGGCTCGTCGTCGATGACCAGTACCCGGCTCATCGATGTCGGTCCGCGCGTGGGAAGAACATCTTGAACGCGGCGCCGCCTTCGCGCGCCGTATCGACCCACACGACGCCGCCCATGTCTTCCACGGCACGGGCCACGATCGCGAGGCCCAGTCCCGTCCCTCGGCCGGGCGCCTTGGTGGTGTAGAACGGGTCGAACACCTTGTCGCGGTCGTCCGGCGGCACGCCCGGCCCGGAGTCAGCCACGAACACCAGGGCACCCGGCACGCCGGGCGAGAACTCCGG
>Ga0070698_100000649_pt1 | contig 37187 bp, 46 predicted proteins | sample KBSK1502metaG_FD_65477 | JGI IMG/M metagenome (GOLD analysis project Ga0070698, IMG submission 65477) | Corn, switchgrass and miscanthus rhizosphere microbial communities from Kellogg Biological Station, Michigan, USA - KBS K1-50-2 metaG | ecosystem: Host-associated > Plants > Roots >... | reverse complement strand
CCCTACGTCCAGGGCGATGGCGCCAATCCCCTTTGGGACTATCGCTGGACGTCGATTCGGATTCTGCAGCACTGACAAGGTGAAGGAGCCGGCCCACACGTCCGGCTCCTGCTCAACCGTGTTGGCTCGCCCTAACAGGACTTATGTCCGTCGAACCAAATACAAGCATCCGCGCGGGGATTGGAGTCGAGATTGTCGTGGACGACGAGCACCTGCGTCCGGCCTGGTACGACCGTAGAGGGCTTGAGCACATAGCCCAACGTGCCTCCCAGAACCATGGCGGCGGCCAGCGCGAAGATCACGGAGAACAGTAGGGTCGGGAACCGAATGAACTGGAGTCGAGCTTGCATGGCGAGTTCCTCCTTATCGGATTGGGATGCGCCCAATGCTGAACTGGGAGGCAGTCATTCCACATCGGGCGAAATACGTGGTGTGGTACCTGTTTCTGTACGTGTTCAGGAAGCTTGGCGTTGACCATGGCCGACGCCGACACCCGCCGCAGCCAATCCTTGTGGTTAGGCTTGGAGGAATTCGCCGACCCTGCCAGAAGGACAACGCCCGTTGCGGAGCCAGTGAGATTTCGCCTTAGCTTATATCACTACAGTAGTGAAATGTGACAGCGCAGCGGGCAACGACTCGAACCCGCGCGAGAACCGCACCCTAACTGGCTGCCGTCGCAATGATGTCGCTTGAAAGTTGCAGAAGGCGCACGCGACGCCCAGCGCCTTCAGCGATGTAAAGCTTGTCACCCGGTGCGATTCCGATCCCGAATGGATCGTAGAGCTTGGCCTTGATTCCAAGCCCGCCGTCGCCACTGAATCCGGGGGTGCCGGTCCCGGCCACCGTGGTGATCTTTCCATTCCGATCAATACGCCGAATCCGGTGATTGTTTGAGTCGGCAACATAGAGATTCCCGGCTGAGTCGAAGGCAAGGCCGTTAGGACCGTCGAGTTGGGCGGCAGTAGCCGGTCCGCCGTCCCCGCTGAAGCCGCACCTGCCGGTTCCAGCGACAACGGTCATGACTCCAGCTGGGCTCACGCGGACAATCCGGCATCCGCCGATGAGGCCACCCGATTGAGCGCTCGGCGCGCCATCGGACACGTACAGGTTGCCGACGGCGTCGAATGCCAGGTACCGCGGAAGCCACATCGGCGCCGGCAGCGATGATGCGTCAAGACTAGTGATGGTCCCCTCCGAGGTGATCCGGCGCACCCGATTGTTGAACGAGTCCGCCACGTACAGAGCGCCACGGCTGTCGATCGCGAGGCCCAGCGGGCTGTAGAGCCGTGCGGCCGTCGCCGGACCGCCGTCGCCCGAGGGGTTCCCGCTTGGGTCCGAGAGCCCGCTCAGGCCCGTCGGGCCGCTTCCGGCAATCGTCGTGATGATCCCGTTGGAGTCAATCCGCCGGACTCGATCTCCCCAGACATCGGCCACGTAGAGGTTGCCACTGCGGTCAAAGGCCATCCCAGCGGGCGCCTGAAGATTCGCTTTCGTCGCGGAGCCACCATCTCCGCCCTCTGCAAAAACGCCAGTTCCGGCAACGATCGCGAGGCGACCATTCTTCTGCAACCGGAAAACACGTTGGCCGGAGTAATCCGAGATGTAAACGCGACCGTCGGCTCCGACGGCAATCCCTTCGGGTTGCTTGAACGTGTGCTGAAGGGGCACGATGGTCGGGACGACCTTCGGCGCCGCCACGCGATGCTGAGTCGCCCATATCTGAATGAACCCGATGCTCGCGATTGCGGCGAGCGCCAGGCCCACTGCCAGAACGGTCTGCGGGCGCCGCCGGCGCCCTGGATGCTGCTGCCAGGTGCGCGTCGCCCGGTCGAGTATGTGCGCGGCCTCGCTCTCGGGCACGGCGCCTGCCCGCAGGTGAACGTAACGGCGGAGTTCCTCGACGTCCTTCATGGTGTCACCTGCTCGCTCGGCACCGAATAGCCGGCAAGGGAGTCTTCGAGTCTGCGTAGCGCTTCATAGAGACGGGTTTTTACGGTTCCTTCCGGAATGCGCAGTTCGGTCGCCACCGCCTTAAGTGTCAGGTCTTCAAAGAAGTGCAGAAAGATGACGGCACGCAACTGCGGGGAAAGCCTGGCGACCGCGCGGCCAACGTCCAGACGTTGCGTGACATCAGGTTGAGGCGCCCGGCTGACGACATGCTCCGTGAGCGTCAGCCAGCGCATCCACGGACGGCGTCGCCAGCGCAGGCATTCGCGAAAGACGATTCTGCGCAACCATGGGCCGAACGCGGATGCCTCCCGCAAGCTTTCCCGACGCTGCCAGGCAATCGCAAAGGCCTCCTGGACAGCATCTTCAGCAGCGCTGAGATCATGGAGGACAAAGTCCGCGTACTGGAGCATCGAGCGGGCGTACTTCCGCAATGAGGCCTCGAAGGCCGCGGATTCATCGACCCTCTTCCCCTGCTCTTCTGCCACCATGCTGGTCACTTTATTAGAGGGCTTGGTGGACCGGAAAAGTTTGACCGATAAAGTCAGGTTCAGAAGTGACTACAGGGCCCCGTAGTTCGAGGAGCTGCTCAAAACGTCGGTTCCAGAGAGCGGGTTCCAGAGAGCGGGAGACGGGACGCAAACCCGTGGCGGAACCAATCATGGCCCAGGTCCGATGCATCCTGGGCGTTGTTCTCCTCGTCGCCGACTGTTAGCGGGTCAGGCCCACGGTATGCCAAGCCTGGTGGCCATTCGTATGAGTTCCGCCCTCGAGCTAATTCTCAGCTTCGAATACGCGCTGGAGAGGTGACTCTCGACAGTCCGCACGCCGATGTGCAATCGACCGGCAATTTCCGGTGTCGTAAACCCTTCGGCACCTAAGCGCGCAACTTCGAGCTCACGACGCGTTAGAGACCTGATGCCGTGCCTAAATCCGTCTATTCCATTGAGCGTGGAAGGCGTCGCCTGAGTCACGACAGTTGGTCGCAGGTGGCGAATGCACGAGAGCAGCGAGGCCAGCGCAGTTGCGTACATCCCTGCGACGACCGCCGTAATTAGAGCGACCGACCCGACCAGCATCAACGTGAGCCGGTTCCCTACTTCGAGCGTGACAGCCGTCAAAAATACAACGATGGCGATCACTCCGACCACGACCGCCCAGCGGGTGGATAGCAGCCAAACGGCGGCGAGCAGCGGGAGTAGCGCAACAACGTCGACGACCGCGTCTGGCGTAAGGACCTCCGCGACGAGTGCAATACCGAGGGCGACAATGCAGCCCGCCGCAAAAGGCAGTTCCAAACTAGTGCCGGACAGGGCACGGGGTCTGATCAGGAACCGAGCGTAGCGCAGCCGGGCCCGGATCGGCCGGCGGATTGGCTCACGCCCCATTTCCAGCCCTCAGCGGCATCATACCCTCGGCGCGACCCGGATTGCTGGCGCCCGCGAACCCATTTGCTGCCGGCACGGAGATGGCCACTTCCGTACAAAATCCCGTAAATGTACGGGAGACGGGCCAGCCGATCGAGTGCATTCTGTCGAGAAGGTGGTCCTGCCCAGCGAGCGCAAGCGCTACGTGGCAAGGCGTCTGCTCTTTGCCTTGGGCAGCCTGATGCTGGCGGCATGCGCGACCAGTTCCGACCCCGAGGGCGCCCGCTGCAACGGCCCACCTGTCACGTTCGGGGAAATCCAGCTTGTCGGCGACCACAGGGAAGCCGAAGTCCGCTTTACCTGTGAAGGCGCGGTCCAGGCTGGAACGATCTACCTCCCGAACCGCCCTGGACGTTACCCTGCCGCGGTCTGGGTACACGGCAGTGGCCCCGAAAAGCGCATCAGCTACTTCGCCGGCAACGTCGTTGCTGCCCTGGTCCGGGTGGGCGTCGCCATTTTCTCATATGACAAACGTGGCGTCGGCGAATCACAGGGGGTGTGTTGTCCGGGAGACAGCGGTCACTTCAACCTGCTGGCCGCCGATGCCGTGGGAGCAGTCAACGCGCTGCGATCAAGGCCAGACATCAATCCGCGCGAAATCGGTCTGATCGGGGGCAGCCAGGCCGGCTGGGTTGTTCCGGTGGCTGCAGCACGTTCGTCGAGTCTCGCATTCACGGCACTTGTCGACGCGCCAACCGTCACGCAGGATGAGGAGAAACTTTACAGCCTGCTGACGGGTGAGGAAGGGAACGCCGGTCGCGTATTGTCGAAGCAGGCGATCGCTTATCGCCTCAAGCAACTGGGACCGTCTGGCTTCGACCCGTTTCCATACCTGCAGCGAATAACCGTTCCTGGCCTGTGGCTTTACGGCGGGGCGGACCAGTCGATTCCGGTTGAGCGTAGCGTCTCGATCCTCAACGCGCTAAAGGAGCGCGGCCAGAATTTCACCGTCATCGAGCTGCCTGGGGCCAGCCACGGCCTGCTGGACGTTCCGCCCTCGGACCCGAGTGCTCTCCCAATCCTCACCCACTGGATCACCGCGCACGTCCAGACATCAACCGAATGACCGTGCAGATCGGGGAGCGTAAAGCAGTCGCCGCGCGCATCCGTAATAGCCCATTCTGGGAGTGCGATAGGTGGACAGTGGTGGCGGCGGTTGTTGGCACGGTACTGTGCGGGGTTTTCAATCTGCTGCCCAATCCCATCGATCTTCCCGGTGGACAGCACCTGAACATCCGGCTTGCCCTCATTGTTCCCGTCATTTTCGGCGTCCGTTTCGGCCCGATCGTTGGATTCGTCGTGGGAGCCGCAGGCACAGCTACCTCGGACATCTCTACCTACGGGTTCTTCTGGAACTGGGCGATCGGAATTGGGCTGACAGGCTTTTTTAGCGGGGTCTTGCCACTGAGAGGATCGCATGCACATCGAGCCATGCAATGGGTGGTTGCTGGCACCGCTCTAGGCGCCTTCGGGATGATCATCGGCACCGGTTTTGCCGCAGTAACCGACATCTGGGTCGCCCATCTGGCTCCCGACGATGCCGTGGGGGCGGAGTGGATCCCGCTAGTTAGCCGCAACCTGGTCTGGGCTATGCCGTTGATCGTGGTCGTGCTTTTTCGCCCAAGAACGCTGGCAGTACCGGCAGCGCGCATGAACACATCGTTTTTCGGAATCCCCGACCTCGTTTGGGCTGGAGCCTGCGGGATGATCGCTATCGTCTTCGCGGCGATCTCGCCGGGGCCGCGCGGACGGGGCCGAAGCCGATCCGTTGTGATGCGCTGGCTGCACCCGCTTGTCTGGACGGTTTGGTTCCCCTGACGCGGGCGTGGATTGAGAGAAGCGCGGCTCGGGGCAGGCTGTCCTGCAGCCAAGCCCAGGCCGCACGCCGAAGCGAGGGCGGTCCAGGGGGGAGCCGGTCGTCGAGCGCGCCAACGCGTAGCCGGAAGGCGAGGAGCTGCGACCGCGTGAGGTCAAGCCGAGACTTGCTCACCTGATACCACGACGATCCATTTTCAGCGGATACACTGGCTGGCGTTGTATGGATTCCATCACGGGGGAAGCACACAGTCGGGTGCTGGCACTGCTGGCGCGCGGGCAGGCTGACCAGGACACCCTCGCGGAGCGCCTGAGTCCGCAGGAGCGCGAAATGGGCGGGGAGTTGCATGCCTGGAGAGCCAAGGACCACGTGGCACACAACAATTTCTGGCGCAAGGACGCCCTGCGACGGCTCCAGGCGGCACTGGATGGTAGTGAGCCCGAAGACACCGAGGCGCAGACGTTGTTGCTGAACGATCGCGTCTTCCAGGAACAGCGCGAGACCCCCTGGGAGAAGCTCGTCACGGAAACGGCGCGGCTGCGGGCTGAGACGGCGGCCTTGATCCAGCGGCTCACGGCCGACGACCTCACCCAAAAAGATCGATATCCATGGCAGCAGGGCGGATCGTTGGAGAGTTTAATCTTCGTCAATTGGTATGACCACCCCGCCGAGCACTGGGCGGACGTCTATCTGAGCCGCAATGAACCGGATCGGGCGGTAGAGCTCCGTCAGGCGGTCGTCGCCACCGTTGAGGAAGTCTTCCCACACAATCCGAAGTGGTATCCGTACATGCTTTACAAGCTGGGATCCATGTACGCGCGCACCGGCAGATCAGCGCAGGCGATTGGCGCGATCCGGGAGGCGCTCAGGGCCAATCCCTCCCTCATCGAGTGGGTACAGCAGGACGCTGGCCTCGATTCCCTGCGCGCTCTGCCCGCGTTCCAGGCGCTCTCCGAAACGAGCGCACTGGCGAGGGATCAGAAATGAGGCCGAGAGAGCGGGAGACGGGACTCGGACCCGCGACCACCTACTTGGAAGCTAACTTCGGGCTCAGCGCAGTACCTCATGTATAGGATGCGCCGAGAAGCGGGTTGAGTTAGGAGGTCAAGAAACCGCCGCCTGAACGTCCGGCCATTGTCCGGTTTCCGAGGGCGCGGGCCGGTAGAATGTCGGCGCAGCTTCAATGCCCGCCGTCCTTGCCGTCTGCGACTCCTGCGGGACCCCGTTCCCGTCCGGCTTCTTCTTCGAGAACGCCAGCGATATCACGATGGTCGGCAACCGGTCCGGCCCGTGCCCGAACTGCGGTGGCATGGGCAGTATCCCCGACGGCCGCTACGACGTGACCCAGGACACCATCCGGATCGTGGCCACCAGCGCGAAGTCGATCGACGCCCTCCGTCGGCTGGAGACAGTCCTACGGGGCGTCAACCGGCCGGGTGTCACCGGGCAGGCGGTTGCCGAAGCGATCAAGACCCAGGCCCCGGAGTTCAGCGCGCTCGCTCCGGTGGTGCAGCGGGGCGGGGTCGACGTCGGGAACCTGATCCTGATCATCCTGACCGCGATCCTGGTCCTGTACGCGGCCTGGGACCGGCTCAACCCGCCGAGCACGGGCGCGACGCCAGACCAGATCCGGGAGATCACCCGCGAGGTGCTGCAGCAGACCCAGGCGCAGGCGCACCCGTCTCCCGCGTTGAATCGGGTCCCGCTGGTCTCCCCCAGGCCGTCGCCGAGCCGGAACGGTCCGTGCCCCTGCGGTAGCGGGAAGAAGTACAAACGCTGCCACGGCCGCGTGGCCGCCTGAAGCGCATGTTCCGCCCTCACGGACCTGAGTACGACCTGCCGCCGCCGGACCCTGATTCGCCGCCGGATAGTCGGGACCTCGGTGGCCCATGTCCACGGTGCGGACGAACGTCGACCTTCGAGCTGATCGGTCGGCTACCCCTGACTGTCGAACGGACGGTTCGCGGAATCGGTCTCGGCGGCGAAGACGTCGAGTTCGACCCGAGCGAACAGGTCACGATGCTGAAATGTCGCGGGTGCCATCAGAACACTGCCGTCGTCGAGCAGCGATGGATCGGGAATGAACTGGCCCTGACCGGCATGGGGCATGGCGGCACCGTCAACTTTCGCGGCGTCTTCTGGTACCCGGCCGCATCGGTCGCCAGCCTCGACAAAGCGATCCCCGAGCCGATCCGCGAGGCGTTCGCCGAAGGCGCGAAGTGCCTGGCGGTGCGAGCGCCGCGAGCAGCAGCGGTGATGTTCCGGCGCAGCCTTGAGGCGGTGGTCCGAGATCGTGGAAGTGCCGCAGCAGTCGCAGTGATGGAAGGTCCGAGAGGGTCGCTCTACGCAGCCCTTAAGGTAATGGCTGACGAACACACCCTGGACGCAACGCTAGCCAGCTGGGCGAAGGAGATCCGGCTGGTCGGCAACGCGGGCGGTCACTTCGATCCGCTCGACGACGTGACGATGGACGAGGCGACGGAGATCAGCAAGCTTGTCCGGAACGTGTTCACCTTCCTCTACGAAGCGCCCGCCAAGCTCAAGCGCCAGCAGCAACGTCCCGTAAAGCCCGGCCCATAGCACTCGATGCTTCGGACCGTCGCCGACACGATCATCGCCGTCTTCATCGTCCTGATCGTCGCGACCGGCATCGCCGGGCTTGTCTTCAAGCGGGTCGGGAAGGCGGTCTTCGAGAACGCATTGGGGCGGATTTGGCAGCAGATAACAGCGCCAGCGCGCAGCGCCGAAGATGCGGCTAAGGCAGCTGAACGGCGAGCGACGGTACAGCGCCAGGTGCTCCTCGACCTTCAGACTGCTCTTTCTACCCTGGTGATGCTCATACAGCGGCGCGAGCAAACGGCTCTCGCCCGCACTCGACTAAACGACCTCCGGGTTCAATTGGACGACGACTTGTTGCGGGGATTGATCGAACAGGTCGAACACGCTTGCGACGGGCTGGCGGCTGCTGGCAATCAGGAAGCCTGGGAGACCCAGGCGGAGCAGATCATCCCAAGTGTCCGCCATGCGAACGAGCGGCTCGGTGCTGTTCTTCGGTCGATGTAACTGCTGGGCTCTTCGAAGGAGCAGCGAGGGCTTGGCCTCCGGCGTTAGGTGAGGCCGCGCCTCTCGCGCATCGCCTTGAGCCCGGCGGCCCGCACCTCGATCTTCACTCGATCGGCAAAGTCGGCGCTAGCGATTCGGGCTTGCGTATTCCGAGCGATGCCTCAATGGCGGCCAGCCGCGACTCGGATGCTTGGAGCCGGTCCCGTACATCGCGCAGTAGGTCCTCATCGTTTGAGGTGTCGATCCACAGAGACGTGAGGCGGCTGGACGCAGCCGTCAGCAAGCCGAGCCCAACGAAGATCACGAGGCCGGCAACGATCTGGCCCTCAGAACTGACCGCCTTCATGGGGCTGAAGCCGACGGTCATACTGGTGGTGAAGGCTAGGAGCAGAGCATCGGGGAACGAGTGGACCATGCTGCGGGGCTGGTCGAGTTCGGTCACGTAGAAGGCGTATCCGGCCAACAACCAGAACACGAAGACCGTGGCAACGATCAACCGCAGCCCAGCCGTGCTGGAGGCGTCGCCTCTATCAGCCGCCAAGTTCTTGATGATCCGAGCGACGTTGAAGACTCGGAGGAGCCGGAGAAGTCGCAGCAGCCGCAGAGGCCCGACTACTGGAAAACAGGTGACCAGGTCGATCCAGTGATCACGCAGGTACCGTCGCGGATACAAGTCGTCCAGGAAGCGAAGCAGGAACTCCAAGAAGAAGAGACCGGCGAGGGTCCAGACCAAAGCGTCAGCGGCGTTTGACCGGAGCGGGTCTTGGAAGAAACCGATAGCGACGTAGACGATGGTCAGGACGGCCATGACCACGTCCCACTTCTGACGGTGGTGGTCGACGAACTTCGTCAGGCGCTGACCCAACAGAGGGTGCCATCGGGAAGAACGTAGTCCGATCGTCCCCGCCTGAGCCGGATGTTCGTCTCGGGTCAATGCGCCCCCGGACCCGCTGGACCGAGGTTCCCAGTCCACCAATGCACCCCGCCATGCGATGAGCACGTACCACTTCGGTGCTGGCTGTAGCTCCACGTACCGTCGTGGCATACCGCGGATGCTCCAGCAGCCTTCGCGGCGGGATAGGGGTCCGCCAGTTCGGCTGGCTGGGGAGCTGCGGCCGCCTCGGTCGGGGTTGGTAAGAGGGTCGGCGTCGTCGTTGCCGTGGCCGGTGCCGTTGTGGTGGGGGTTGCCGGCAGGGTCGTGGTCGGCTGGCCGGAGCAGTCCTCGGCGGTAAGGGCAACGCTCAAGACGACGGCCGCGAGCGCGACCTGGACTCGGGCGGCCAGGAGCCGGCCCAAACTGCCGTCCAGCCGCCTAAGCCTCCCCATGCCCTCCTCCCTGATCCAGCCTATCCCGCGGGGACTGAAAGTCAAGGCGGACAAGGCGTGCGGAAAGCCGACAGCAGACATCGTAGGATCGAGCCAAGCGATGGCTGGTACCCGCGGCTTCGAGATCCGGGGCGGCGAGGTGGAGGCCTTGGTCGACCATGCCGAGGCTCGGAAGCTGACCCGGCCGCGCGTCGTCCAACCTGCGAGGAAGCGGTGAGCAACGAGGAGCCGAAGCGGAAGTTGGCCAGAGGCGTAATTCCTACCCTCCGAGTGACGCGGTCGTTGACCCGGCTGTTCGCTCTGGTTGCTGCGCTCGCCCTAGCGGTCTGGGTCGTTTTCCACTTTCTGCCGATAAACAACCTCATGGCCTGGGTGGTACTGTTGGTACTTCTGCTCGTCGTTCTGAGCTGGTTCAGGAGATAACATCGTGAGGCTCAGCCGCTTCTTGTACCGCGCCGCCCGGACCGCGAACGACGTCGAGGCCATTACGTCCGGCAACCCGAAGCGCATCGAGCGCCGTTTGAAAAACAAGCTGGTCGGTCGGCTGCTCGGGAAGGCTGGCCTTTGGCGGAAGTTATGGCGGTGAACATCGATCGCGACGTCATCCAGGCCGACTGGCTCCGGATCATCGCCCGAATGCGGCTGCTTCGGAGGAACCGACGGGACGCTAGCGAGGCTGAGCTGCGCCTGACCGCAGAGCGCGAGCAACTCGCCGGCGTCCCTCCTGTCGAACCGTCGATCTAGGCTGCCGTCGGCACGATCAGCCGCACCGTCTTGGCTCGCGGCCCTTTGACTGAGACCTCCTCCTCGAAAGTCACCGGGTCGCCTTCCACCAGATCGTAGATGCTGATGCCACTGAGCCCCGACCTGTGAAAGAAGAGCTCTCTGCCGTCATCGGCTTTTAGAAAGCCGAAGCCGCGGTCAGTCACTAGGCGCTTGATGGTGCCGGTCATGAGATCGTCCGGATCCTGTTCGGTGCACCATCCTCAGTGACACTCGTAAACGTGGCCGAGTCGCCGAGTTTTTTGATCCCTTCACCGCCTGCGGCGCCCGGCCAGAAATAGTGGATGCTGCCGTCGGTGGCGCGAACCTGCCCTTCGAGATAGTAGAGCGCTGGACGAATTACGGTGCCTGTCATTGTCGCGTTTGCCTCCTGTTTGTTTCAGTGGTCGGTCGAGTCGGGGTTTGGAGAGGGGGTGCCGCAGCCGAGAGCTCTCTCCCCTCTCCTCACCTGGTCGTGCTGGCCGTGGCGCTTTTGTATGGCCGGTTGCTACCACAATCTCTGCTCGCGGCGGCATTACGAAGGAGGTAACTTCTCAGGCCCACCGGGTCGAGCGCCAGCGTTTGTGTCCTACTCCGCCTCCTGCCCCATCTCCCACGCCGCGAGTCGGGGCGAAGCCCTTCTGACCAGCGTCCTCGCCTTCTCCGAGCTCAGGCGTGGATTCTGCTGCTGGAGTTCCTTGGCGGCCCGCTCGATCGCCTTGGCTGCCTGGGTTTGCCGGTCCTGCTGCGCCTTGCTGACGGGCTTGCTGTTCTTGGCCCGCTCCAGCCGCGCGTAGAGGGCCTGGTACTTCGGGTTCGACATCAGTCGGCGAACGGTGTGTGCTTTCGTCTCGGCGGAGTCGGCCGGCAGCTTCGCCCGCTCCTCCTGCTCCATCTCGACGAGCGCCCGCTCTAGTCGATCGACGTTGGTCTCGCCATCGGCGATGGCGCTGCTGTCGGTGTGTCCGCCGAGCGCCTTCTCGACCGTGTCTCCGGCGAGCGTCCGCTCCAGGTAGACCAGCGCCGGCTGGTTCTTCTCGAACCACGCGACTGTGGCGGCGAGGTCCTCGTCGGTGATCGTCTCGGTGTCCATCGTCATGCCTCCTGTGTTCGGGGTGATTGAGATCGTCATTTCCAATCGGCTGGACTGCGGACGCGCCGCGACGGGTGCGGCCACGACCAGTCGCGGTCGAAGCCGGCCTCACACATAACGGTGTTGAGGGAGTCGAGGATCCGCGCCACGCTCTGCCGGCGAGGGTTTTCCTTCAGGCTCGGGTCAATCTGCTGCCGGACCAGATCGATCTTCCGGTCGAAGGTCACTGCCTTGACCGTGAGCGCCGCGAAGGTCGCGATGGTCGTGGCGATCGAGTCGAAGACCGCGGCGCGGCCGGCAACGAGCTTCTCGTCCTCTTTGATCAGCTTTTGCTTCGCCTCCTCCGCCGCCTGCTTGGTCGCCGCAGCCTGTCGCTGCTCGGCCTTCGTGATGGCGCCGGCGGTTGCATCACGGTCGTCGCGCAGAGCCTGGAGCTTTGCGAGAGTCGCCCGCACCTTGGCCGCGGCGTTGGCCTTGGCATCGCCAACGGCCAGCTCCTGATCGAGGGACTGGTCGGCGAGCTCATCCTCCGTAGCGCCGATCGCCTTCTCGACCTCGGTCAGCTTCGCCTGCAGCGCTGCCCTCGTCTCCGCCAGAGTCGGGCTCGCACTAATCGTTCTGGTCATAGAACGTCCTCCATCAGGTTGATCCGGTGATTCGGGTGCGGCGGTGGCCGGCTCTGCCCCGGCTCTCGCGGACTTCAGCAGTGAGCGCAGTCCGCCCATCGCGAGATGCTGAATTGGTTCTCACACTTCCGGGCTGGATTCCTGTCCTCCAGCGAAGCGACCGCCGACCCGACAAGGCAGGTGCGCGGGACATGCCAGCTCGTCCAGCCGCACCCGCCGTGTCGAGAGAGTGGATCGCCCTCATCGTTGAATCTCCGGACGGAGGAGGTAGTCGATGATGTCGGGGTCGACCAGCAGCCGAGCCAGGAGACTGCCGTCTCTCTCATTGAGATGGCCTGCGCGCTGGAGCTCGGCAATGCCAAAGCCTCCGACTAGGGCTCGCAGGATTGGCTCGTGCGCCTTGATCGGCGCCATCGTCGGCCCGTCGATCGGCTGGTCGGCATAGAGGCCGCCGACGCCGACCGTGAGCAGCTCGACGGATCCCGCAGTCATCGGGTCGTCCACCATCCGCAGCCGCACACCGCTCGCGGCCAGCCACTCGAAGAAGTGCCGGTCGAAGATGCCGAGGATCACTTGGACTGCTCCTTCCGGCTTGACTGCTGCTGAGCTTGCTTCTGTTGCACGCGGCGCTCCGCCTCGAAGCGGTTGCAGGTGAAGCCCTTTCGGGTCCGTCGTCGGAGCGGGCGTCTCATCCAGCACCACGCCACTTCGACCCTTGGCTGCTGGCCGGGCTGAGGTATTCCGAACCGTGGGCGAGCTCGGGCCTCCATAAGCTTGCGCGGCTGAGATCGCCGTTGGCGCCGCTGATGGCTCCGACGAGCCGACTGCCATCAACGGTGGAGGCCTGCCCGGAGAGCAGCATCTCCGCAGCGCCGCCCAGGGCGATCACATGATCCTGGTGCACGGCGGTCGACTCCACCACGCGCATCCGACCGCCGCTCGTTTTGATCACCAGTGAAAGCGCCTCCTGCCTCAGGCGCTCGTGCGGGAACAAGACCAGCCGCCGGTTGGAGAACAGCATGTAAAGCGAGCCGAACAGTTTGGCTTGCGTCTCCGCCGTCGGATAACGGGCCGTCACCCGCGACGTCCCGAGCGTCTTCTGCAACCGCTGCACGCTGGCCACCGCTTGCGGGGCCTCGAAGATCCAGCGGGCGACGTGGTAGCGCAGCGTGAGCTCGACCACCAGCTCCTCCAGGACCTCCAGTTCCACCGGCTCGTTGCGCGAACCCTGCAAGGTTTTGAGCGTGTCGGCCACGACCCGGCCGTCTTCCATGTGAGCCACCGCGACCGCCGTCGCGTCCCGGACCAGACCGATATCGACGAAGCCCACCGCCTTGTGCGTCACGTCGCCGGCGATCGCCTCCTGGCCGACCTCAGCCGCGTCATACATCTCGCGCGTGATCCACGATCCCTTGGGCTCCACCCAGCGGCACTCCCAGAATCGCGCGTAGTCGGCAGGGTGTAGGCTGTCCCGCTGTTCGGCCAGCATTGCCGCCGTCAGCCAGGGCGCCGGCTCGGTGCCCTCCCTGGTCGAGAAGTAGTAGCTACCCATTCAAGCGCACCATCTCGCGCACCTTCCAGGCAAATCCACCAAATTCCCAGCCACACATGGAAGCGACGACCATCTGCGCATCAGCTCGTTTCCCGATAGCGCTCCACATCGCCTTCCACAATCTGTCGTCGGGCTGGAGCGAGAGCTCGTCGAAGAACACCTTGCGCGGCCTGATGCCGTAGCTGGTTTTGTCGTCGGCACTCATCACGCGCAGCTCGCTGCCCGTGCCAAGGTTTTTCACCACGAAGCGGTGGACCCTGACTGCGGCGTTGACGAACGGGCTGCGGTCCCTGAACGCCTCGACCGAATCGAGGAGCAGTTGTGCCTGATCCGAGGAGCTCGCCACGGCGTAACTCCGATGGCCCCGCGGCCCGACGATCAGGTCCGCTACCGCGACGGCCGCGGAGTCTTGGGTTTTGCTTTCTCCTCTGCGCCTTTCGAGGTAGCAGAGGCGATGGACTGGACGCCCATCCGGATGCGTCGCAACGATGGCCTCGAAGTCCGCACGCTGCCACTCGGTCATCGCTTCGCCATAGGTGCGACCGTCCTCCAGGATCAAGACCTTTTCGATCAGCTCCAGCGGGGAGAGCCCTCGCATGGCCGCTGCCAGTTGTTGCAGCGATGGCTCGCTCATCCTCCTCGTAGTTGGGCCAGCGCCGCGCTCAGATCGTCACCCTGGTCCGTCTCGGCGCTCATCAGCCCGAGCTCGCGATAGAGGCCGGTGAGCTGGTTGCTCGCCCGCAGGTACACGTCGCTCACGCCAGCCGCTTCGAGCTTGCCGTTCTTGCCGACCGTCATTAGCCCGCCGTGCGCCTCGATCGCGGCGTGCGCGAGGGTCACGATGGCCTCGATCCGGGCCGCGTGACGGCGCACCCGGAGTGGCCGCTTGAGGCCGGCCTCCTGGAGCTCGCGTCGGAGCTGTCGCTCGATCGTCTTCGCCAGCGCGGTAACCGTCACCTCCGACCGGGCGCCGTGCTTCAGCCTGGCTGCGATCGCCCTCGGGTCGCCCTTGGTGAAGGTCGTGGAGCTGCGTCCCATCTAGGCCGCCTCCGCGTTTATGCCCGATGGCGCCGACACGCTGCCCACACGCGGCTTACGGCCGCCGACCCCTGGCACGGTGCCAGCCCCAGCCATATCGCCGCCCACGCTTTGAAACAGGGCCTTCCGCGTCGATCGCCGGCGCTCCGCTCGGGCGTCCTCCGCCCGATGCCACTCCCGGTGCCAGTCCTGCCGCTGCTGACCGCCGTGGACCAGGATGCCGCATTCCGGGCACCGGCTGGCCGCCTGGCGGGCCTTCGGATGGCGGTTCACTCCGCCAGCTCCTTACGCGCCGACATAGCGGCGCTGGGGTTCATCCCGACGGCGCTCCTGGAGCCGCTCGCCCGTCCCTCGCCGCTAGCGCCCTCCTTCGCCTCGACGCCGGTTAGGCGCGATACTTTCCGCTTCGCAGCTTCGGCCGCGGGCCACCGGCACGTATTCCCGCCAGCTTCACGGCGACCACCTACCGCCGGGGTAGGTCCTGCACCGAGTGCCGCCCCGGTGGTGGCCCGTTCGGCCCTGTTGAGCTCCTGGCGACCAGGGGTGAGCTGGGCCGCCATCTGGAGAGTCATCGGGGTCGGCATCGGCTTGGGGATCAGCGAGGTGGTGGTGGGCTTGATCATGCTGTCTGGCCCGAGAACACCGCACGGTCCGCCGGCGACGGCGGACATGTGTGTGGGTAACTCTTTTGTGAGTAATTCTTGAGAGTCCTACTTGTGAGGGGGTTGTTCGGCGGTGTTACGTGTAGACGTAACCCAGCTGTGTTACCTGAGACGTAACGCAGTCGTGTTACGTGTCGGCGGGGGCCGGAGGGCTTCGGTGTTACGTGTCCGGTCCACAAGCGCTCGCCGCGGAGCCCGGCTTGTACGAGGCCGTCGAGGACCTGATCAGCATCATCGCGACCGAGGTCGTCGTCGTGATGCTGGTGAGGCCGCCATAGGATTTCTTCGACCAGCGAGAGGTAGAAGAAGTCGGATCGGCGGGCACCCTTGTGGCCACCGCGGATTCGCCGGATGAGTTCCTTCTGGATGAGACCCTTCACGGCGCGGGAGACGGTCACGCGTTGCGCTTCGGTCTGACTGTCGGCGGCTGATGGGAAGACGCCCCGGACGAGCTGACTGATTGCGATAGCGTCGATCGGCGTCCACTCCCTGCCGCGGTCGAGCGTCCAGCCGCGGATGATGTCGACGACGGCGGACTCGATGCCGCCCAGCCGAGGGCGGTGGGGCGCGATCCAGGTGCTGACCTCTGCCGCCGGCGCGAGTCGCAGCCGTGGATTGAGCGCTTGCTTCGCACGGACGGCGAGCGCCTGGATGCTTTGACAGTGCTCACGATCCGGGCGCAGGCGTCGCTCGATGGCGACGTCCGGGTCGGTGCTACTATCCGGCCGAGGACTGCGAGGTGGGTTCAGCGCCACGCGGTACCTCCCTCCGAGGCTCAGCGGCAGCGGCTGGGCCTCGGTTCTTTTTTCGGGAGGTCTTCGTGCGCGCCTGAATCGCTCGCAGGGCGAGTGCCCGGTAGTGCGCCTTCTTCAGCGCCTTGACCCGAGCCTCTCGTTCCTTTTCGGTCAGGACGCGGTCGGGGTCGACCCGGTCGATGAAGGAGCACGCGAACGTCTGCCTGGCAGCCGCCGTGTACTGCGTCGGGTCGTTCCGCGATCGGTTCGTGTAGCCGCCGACCGCGCCGGCGACGCGATGGATCTCCGCCATGTGCCGGGTACGCTACTGCGTGTCCGGCCTTCGCCGGATTTATGAGACGCCTGAAGTGCCGGCTCGAGTTCCTACTCCGAATTTATGAGACGGTGCACCTGCCGGAACTGGCTCCTCCCGTCGCGGCCAGGCCGGTTCTTCGACCGGTTTCGGCCTTTCTTGCGGCACATCTTCGGGCGCTGGAACTTCGATGACGCGGCGCGGTTCCCCAAGGTCCACGGCTAGTGCCGCACCGTCAGAAAATCGCCGAACTGTGCCGTCGCCGCAGCGATCTCCGACAACGGCACCAAGTGAGCCCGGTAGTACGTGGTCAAGTAGCCGGCGGTCGCGCAATCAATGCTCGGCCGCGTCAGCAACCTGATCACCCGCCCGTCGATGGTCCTGATCACCCGACTCGGCAACTGATCGGTGATGGTGACGATCCGGGCGAACTGCGCCCGAAATCCCCAGTCATGCACAACAAGGCGGCCCCACGCCTGGACGCCGCAGAGTACGACACCCTCATGTGTGCCCAGCCCACCGACAACCCGCGAGAGGGCAACCAGATCGCTCCCGGCGTAGAAGCCGCAGGTGCACTCGCGAACGGGTGCCCGGTGGCGACGACCGTGTCCGGCTCGACACGTTGCTTGATTCACTCCAGGCAGCCAGCGTGAATTGCCAGCCCCCAGGCTGCCCAATGCGACGTGTGCTTGGTCGAACTCCTCGGCGTCTTCCTGCACCGAACTGAGGCGGAAACCCACGATTTGGCCCTTGCCCGCTGGCCGATTCGGATGCGGCAGGTCGAGGATGCCACCCCAGACCTGAGGATCGAGACTCATGTTTCCTCGCTTTCCAGCCTGATGTATTTCGCCGCATTGCCTCGACCACCGCTCCCGAGATTGCCGGTGATGTCGGCGGCCAGGCGGAATTCGACAAGCTCGCGCAGGATCTTTCGGGTCTTGCCTTCTTTGAATCCGGTCTTAGCGGCCACCTCTTCCCAGGTCAAGGCTTCTTTCGGATCAACGGGCAATACCTCGTCCACCTCTTTCTGCACTGCAGTCAGAATTTGTTCGTTTGGGGCGGCCTCAAGGCTGAACGCCGAACCGGTCTTGCGAATCGCGAAGGTCTCCACCAGGGTGCGCGACTTGAGATTCACGATGCGCAGGTCGGCGTCGCCCGGTGCCTCCGAGTAGGTGATGATGCCGTCGACGCCCGCCCCGAAGGCATGGCTGCCGGCGAGCTCGCCCTTCTTGGTCAAGTGCGCCAGGATGATGACGGTCTTGCCCGTCTTGCAGAGTGAGACCCAGGGCTTCAGGCCGGTGACCACGTCATCGCGGCTGGCCAGACTCATGCCGAGCAGCCAGGTCGCGGTGTCGACGACCACGATGTCCTCGGGGCCGCGCTGGGCGCGCTGCAGCAGTGCGGCCGGAGTTTTATCGAGGCCCTCAACCACTTGAAAGTGGCCGACCCCTCTGGGGATTTCCAGGGCTTCTAACTGGCGCTGCCACATCCTGCTGAATTCCTCGGTGAAGTACACGACCTTTCGCCCTTCGGTCGCCCAGCCGTGGCAGAGGTGGCGGGTGAGCGTGCTCTTGCCGCCCTTCTCCCTCGCAGCGATGACGGTTGAGGTGCCTTCGCCGATGATGTCTTGGCGGCCGAGGAAGTCCACCGGCCGGTCAACGAACGTGAGGCCGAGAAGCTCGTCAACGCTGAACTCACCCGAAAGCTGCAAAGGTGCACGACGGCTGGGTCGAGTGAAGGTTTGCACCTTCGAGGAGTTGGGGGCGGCGAGGGGTTTGGGGGTCTCCCCCACGGCACCACACGGTACTGCGCTGAAGCCCTTCGCCGGATTTATGAGACACCGGGACACCGTCCCGGGATCGCCGTTTAGTCCGTGCTGGGTTTCTGTAGAAGGCGGTAGACGTGTCCGCGTGAGATGTTGTACTTCCTGGCGGTCGCCGCCTTGCCCAGCACTCTTGAGTCGGCAACAACATCGGCGGCGACCAACTTGGGTCGTCGGCCGCGACGACCGGGTCGATCCATGCGGCCGACCTCCTGGCGCGCCAACGTTCGGGCGATAAGCTGCACGGGCGTCTTCACCGGACCGGTTACGTAGCCCTTCTCGAAAAACTCCTGGGCAGTTAGCGTCGGGTCGTACTCGCGAGCCAGCGCGAGCCGCTGGGCGGGCGTCATGTCCTTCCGAAGTCGGAGCTGGGCTTCGTAGAGACGCGGGTCGACCTGCTGAGCTCGTCGGGCGTGCGCGGCACCGATCTTCGCCTTGTGCTCGTCGCTCAGTTGCTTCCCGGAGTTCGCCTTGCCGCCCCGACGGGCCAGCCACGTGCGGGCATTCTTCCCGCCGTGGCGCGCAGCCAGCTCCTTATTGGTCAGCAGGTTCGGGATGAGTTTCGCGGCGTGCTCCGGAGCCTTCTTCTTGCCGCGATTACCCTGGCCGGGTGTGCGGCCTTCGGCGCGCATCGTCTCCCAGCCTTTCGCCATGTTGGCTCTCGACTGCGCGTCTCGGACCTCCTTCGGCTTCGCGAGGTAGGCGTCGGTGGCGGGGCGGATGTACGCCGTGCGCTCGTCGACGGTCATCCCCCGAAACTGGTGGCCGCGGGCGACTCGCTGTCCGGTCACCGCTTGACACTGACCAGCGATCAGCCCGCTCGTCGTCTCGATGAAGCCGCACTCGCACAGGTGCTTGGCGGCCTCGCGCTTGCGTCGCATCCACTGGCCATCGCGGCATCGGTCGGAGCAGAAGCGCTGACTGACGGTGGCGCCGGCGGGGAGTTGGCCACCGCAGCCCTCGCAGACCCGGTTCGCGAGCCTTTCGCGAAGCCCCTCGACATCAGACAAGAGGAAGAGCCGCTCGCCGGGAAGGTGACCTGGTATGGAGGCGAGGATCTCCTGGTCGACCCACCTACGGACCGCGCCCTTGGTGACGCCGAACATTGCCGCGATGACGCCGATCCTCATCGTCGGCTCGACGGGGAGCTTCACGGCGCGAACACTACCGCGATCAGGTCCGCTCTGCACGTCAGATCCTGTCGCCTGGAGAGTTCACTCGGTGGGCAGCGATCGCCCGGTCGACCGCGCCGGCGCTCGCGTACCGGTCGAGCATTTTCCGCGACCGGTGTCCGGTGATGCGCATGACGTCGCCCTCGCTCATGCCGTGGCTGAGGGCGTCGTCGATGAAGGCGTGCCGGAGCATGTGCGGGTGCAGGGGGCCGACGCCGGCCGCCTTCGCCCGCCGCTCGACCATCTGGGCGATGCCGCCGTCGGTCAGCTTCCCCTTGCGGCAGAGCCAGAGGCCGGGCAGGTGGCTGTATGGGTGGCCCGTCCGAGCCATCCGTATGTACCGATCCAGCGCGACCCGCGTCTTCCGGCCCAGCGGCAGGTAGCGCTGGTAGCCGCCCTTGCCCATCACCCGGACCAGGTCCCGGTCCTGAGAGACATCGTTGACCTCATCGATTTGTTTGGACGCGGGGTTGAAGCGGAGGCCGGAGAGCTCGGCCCGGCGGCAGCCGGTGTCGAAGAAGATCCGCAAGATGGCGGCGTCGCGACGCGACTCGAAGTCCTCGCGGTGCTCGACGGAGTTGATGAGCTTTCGCACCACCGCCTCTTTGGGAAAGAGCACCGGCTGTAGCTTGGGCGTCTTCAGCTTCATCCCGGCCATTGGCGACTCGGTGATCTCCTTCTGTTCAACCGCCCAGTCGAAGAAGCTCCGGAGGCCGCGTAGCCGGATGTGCCTGGTCGAGTCGCTCGCCTTGCGCTCGTCGCGCAGGTAGATCCTGAACGCGGCGATGTGCTCGCGGCGGATCTTCGGCAGCGTGGTCGGCAGGCCCCGGTCAGCGAGGAAGCGAGCGAACTGGAGGGTCGACTCGACGTATGCCTCGACGGTCTTGGGGCTCTTGTCGTCGGCGTCGATCTGGATGCGGAACGAGCGGATCAGGTCGAGCATCGGGGTCTCGTCGCTTCTGACGGCGAGGGTCGCGGTCATGTTGTAACTCCCACCTCCTTGGCAAGCGGAAGTTATACCATGTACCGACCGCAGTAGTCCAATGTCTTACCAATGTCCAGTGGGCAGTTTTGTATTCAGAACCGGGGGATTTGGAGCGGGAGACGGGACTCGAACCCGCGACCACCTACTTGGAAGGCAGGCGCTCTACCAGCTGAGCTACTCCCGCGTCGAGCGCAATTCTATCCGGCCATCGGCAAGTCGGAATCCCAATCGACGCCTGGGCCCTGGGCCTTGATGTGGAAAGCACTGTTCAGGAAAGTCGACCCAAATTCGTCGCTGGCGATCCGATATTTGCGGAACCGCTTTGTTAGCGGATCCAGAGTTAGCGTTTCGGAATAGCCGAGCTCCGGTATGTCCGCCGACGGGATGAGGAGCCCAAAATCATGCACCCGCCGGTCCGGCCGCAACAGGACGAGGAGCACCCATAACGATCGGTCGACGAAGAAGTGCGGTCGCTTGACCTCAAAATGGGTGCGGCGCGTGTCGTTGACTTCCGCGGTTCGGAGATGCAGTCCGGCGAACCGCCCAGTGCTCAGATGATGAGCCAGCAGGGTGACGGTATCCAGGCGAATTCGATCCTCCGCGACCATGATCGCGCCGTTTGCCGCACGCTCCAGCTCCGCCATCGCCCAGAGCGTGGTGAGGCCCGCCATGCCAACGGTGCCCAGCTCGTCGGACGTGCTCAAGGTGTCGAGTTTCCCCGCCGCAGGAATCGGCGGTACGGGCTCAGCCCAACCCGGAATCGCCGCGAGCCAATGAGATAAGCGTTCGATGTCGACGGCGAACGGAGACCAGGTGTCTTGGACCGTTCCGGCGAAGTTGGCGCTAAACCGAAACGACTCAACCCCATGCGAGTTGACGCGTTGACAACGTAGCCGTAGTTCATGAACCGGAATGAGATACAGACGCCGATACAGCTGGTCATGTGGTGGCGGGACGTGGACCATGGCCCAGTAGCCGGTGGCGGCGTCAGGAAGATCGCTACTCGGAAAGTCCTGGCTGACTGTGCCGTCCGGACTTACGTGGCGGCAGGCTTTCACCTGGATCGCTATGGTCAGTAGCGTTCGCAAGCGTCGCAGGTACAGATCGACACCCCGATCGACCAGCGGTCTTGCGACCGTGCCAGAACCACTGGCCGCGGCGGCGAGCCCTATGGCAACGAGATCCTCGGCGATGGTCCCGAACTGCGCGGACGTAAGGTCTGTCTTCCACGCCGGGCGTGGCCGCGGCGTTAGTCGATAACTCAATTCCGGCATGCCCCTGACGAAGGGAACTGGTTGGCGTCTTAGGAACCTGCGACGTTAGGGCCGGTCGTCGATCCAGGCCTCGCCCTCGATGTAAACCTCTTTCTTCCAGATCGGGACGGTGTGCTTGAGCTCGTCGATCAGCCATTCGCACGCGTCGAACGCCTCCCCACGATGGGCGGCCGTCACAGCGATCACCACGCTGATCTCACCGACCTGTAGGGTGCCGGTTCGGTGGACGATGGTCAGGTCGAGGATTGGCCAGCGACGGCGTGCCTCGTCCCCTAACTGCTCGATTTGTTTCTGCGCCATCGAGCCATACGCTTCATACACCAGGGCACGCACTTGCTTGCCGCGCGAATGGGCGCGGACGATGCCCTGAAAGACCACCAGCGCGCCTTCGTCTGCGCCGCGGATCCGCTCGGCGATCGCCAACGGGTCGAGCTGCTCTTCGCGGAGGGCCACCAGCCCATGGCGCTCGCCAATGGCCCCGCCGCTCACGGGCGGGATGACCGCGAGCTCGTCGCCGTCCTTTAGCGGATGATTCCAGCCGGCGTATTCGGAATTCACGGCGCAGCGGAACGATCGCGGTAGCGGACCGAGATCGTAGCGGGTACTGAGCTGGCTCCAGGCATCGGCCGCGGTGGCTCCGGCTGGCAGTGCTAACTCCAGGTTGGGTTGACCCACCAGTTCCCGGGGTTTGGCGAACAGCACGACCCGGACGTTCATGACGAGATCATATCGCCCGGGTTCTGGCGAACTTCGGCACGATCAGCTTTTCGACGCGCAGCTCATTTCCGAAGGTGAGCCGGGCCATCGTCCGCTCGGTCCCACCGAACTGCGGACGGGTCGCCGTGCCCGGGTTGATGAAGCGCGTCCGACCGACCAGCTCATCCCGCCAGCGATGGCTGTGGCCGTGGATGACGACGTCGTAGCCCGCCGCCCAGCGCGCCCGCCGTTTGTCCAGGTTGTGGACCATCCCGACGCGCCACCGCCCGATCGTGCCCTCGATCGTCGTCGGGTAGCGGGGATCGTTCGGCGCGTTTCCATTGACGACGACGAGCCGCCCCAACCGGCTCAGCCCCGCCAGGACCTCGTCGCTGCCCCAGTCACCCGCGTGCCAGATCTCATCGACGCTAGCAAATTCCCTGGCGACGTGCGCCAGAAGCGCCGCAACGTCGAAGCTGCCCTGCGTGTCCGCGATCAGGCCGATCTTCACCGAAAGAGGTCGGTCGCCGGATCGCGGAGCAGGTCTCGCACCCGACCCTCACCCGACACCGAAGCTCCGCGGATCAGTGCAATCGGCACTCGGTCCAGCTTCCCCATCACCAGCTCAGCGGCGGACGCGAGCTCATCGACCACGCCGAGTTCCGTTCCCTGCAACTCGTAGCCATCGGGGTCGCGCTTGCCGCGATAATCGCGCAGGGCCGTCACGCCGGCGGCGCCAATCGCTACGTTCACCTGGCCTTCACGCCAGGGTCGGCCAAAGCTGTCGGAAATAACCACGCCAACCTGTACCCCCGACGCCGCAACGAACGCCTCTCGAAGCTGGCGGGCCGATTCATCCGGCCGTTCCGGGAGCAGGACGACCAGCTCCACCCCACCGGAGTTCGACCGATCGACGCCGGCATTGGCGCACACGAAACCGTGGCGGGTCTCGGTAATCAAGACCCGGGGCGCCTCACGAACGATTCGCACCGACTCCCAGAGGATCACCTCGACATGGCGAGGGTCGTACGCGATCCGGCTCGCGATCTCGCGAGCGCGCTCCGATGGTTGTACCGCATCCAACCGTCGGACCCGTCCCTCGACCTTCGAGACCACCTTCTGCGTGATCACGACGACGTCGCCCGCTTCGAGGGACATCCCGAGGCGTTTGACGCCATCGAGGATCAGCGTGGCAAGCGGCGCACCCCGCCCGATCTCCGGCAAGCCCGGGACGGGATAGATCGAGACCGGCGTCAAGCGCGCGGCGGCGTGGCGGTCAGGACGCGGTCGAGAACGTTCAGCTCGCGCAGCAGCTGGAGTGTGGCGGTCTCACGGCCAAGGCGGATGAACGCGACCACGTCGTTCGGGGTATCGAGGTCGTAGCGGAGACCCTCGACCTCCATCACGGCGAAGCTCCGATTCGCGCGAGCCGCGGCGGCCCGGTGGAGGATGAAGCTGTCTTCGCCGAATGCCAGGCTGATGGCATGAGGTGGCACCAGCCGAAGGCCGTTGGTCCCGATTCGCCCCCGGTCCGGTGCCAGCAACACCTCGATCTCCGGCCGGTACTCGCTGAAGCTTCGCAACTCCTTGGGTGTGACACCGGGGACGTCCCCGGGAATCGTTAGCGCGGCCGGGAAGCCACGCTCCCAGGCCAGGCTAAACCCCTGCCCCACCGCCGCGCTCTGCCCCTGCCGGGCCCGATCTTCGATCGGCTCCAGGCCGAAGCGCTGACTCTCTTCGAGCACCTCGGGGTCATCCGAGACGACGAACCGCGCGTAGTTGGTGAGCTGGGCAACGACCCCGAAGACGTCGCGGGCCATGGTGACCGCCAGGCGGGTGCGTTCGGGCTCCGACATGATGGACTCGAGCCGGTGCTTGGCCCGCTTCGGCGACTTGACCGGAACGACGATGGCGATCGTCACGCGGCCGCGGGCTGACGCAGGATGTCCAGCGCCGCGACCGCCACCTCGCCAGCCGCCCCGAGGTCGTCGAGCATCGTCGGGCGGACGGCGATGCGGAAGCCCATTGCCGCGATCGCCGGGGCCAGCGCCGCGTCAGCCGCGTCGAGGACGAAGCCGGCCGCGATCTCGCGATAGAGCTGCGCCACCCCGAGGGCATCCGGCCGGATTCCCTCGGCGCGCATCAGCTCGACGGTCGGACCCTTCACGGCGCGGCCGGCAATCAGCGGGGAGATCGCGACCGTGCGCCCGCGGGCGGCGGTGAGCAACGCCCGCATGCCGGGCACCCGAAGGATGGGGCCGATACTGATGGCCGGGTTGCTGGGGGCGATCAGGATGGCCCGGGCGGTCGACACCGCCTCCGCGATGCCGGGCGTGGGCCGGGCCGCCTCGATACCGGTCCAGTAGATCTCGTGGACGACTGGCCGGCAGCGTTCGCGGACGAAGTATTCCTGAAAATGCAGGTCGCCGGCAGCGGTCTTGAGCCGCGTTTCGAGCGGCTCGTCGCTCATCGGCAGGATCCGGCTCCGGACCCCAAGCCGTTCAGCGAGCTCGGCCGTCACAAGGTGCAGCGGGGCGCCCGCGCTCAGCCGGCCGGTTCGGTACAAATGGGTCGCCAGGTCACGGTCGCCGAGCTGGAACCAGGACTCGGACGTCAGCCCGGCCAGCGCGGTCTGTGCCGTGAAGGTGTCGCCTTGAAGGCCCCACCCCCTCGATTCATCAGCCACGCCGGCCAGCCAGTAGGTCACGGTGTCCAGGTCGGGAGCGATGTAGAGCCCGTGCCACCACATGTTGTCGCCGGTGTTGCCGATGACGACCAGGTCGTCCGGCGAGATGACCCGCACCAGACCCCGCAGGAAGCGCGCCGCACCGACGCCGCCGCACAGGACGACGACCGGGCCGGCTGTCATTCCAGCATCATAGGGAACGATGTCGATTGTCCAGGCGCTCGTATTGGCACTGCTGCAGGGCGTGACGGAACTCTTCCCGGTCAGCAGCCTGGGACACACGGTGATCCTTCCCTCGCTGCTTCACTGGAACGTCAACCAGGCCGATCCGACCTTTCTCGCGTTCGTGGTCTTGTTGCACGTCGGCACGGCCATCGCCCTCGTCATCTATTTCTGGCGCGACTGGCTGGCCATTGTTCGGGCGGTGCTCCGCAGCGCGATCGCCGGTCAGCTGCAGGGGACGCCCGACGAACGCCTCGGCTGGCGGTTGATCCTTGGCACCGTCCCGGTGGGGATCGCCGGCACGCTGCTGCAGAAGCAGGTGCAGGCGCTCTTCGCCAGCCCACGGGCGGCGGCGGTGTTCCTGATCATCAACGGCCTGATCATGTTCGGGGGCGAACGCCTCCGGCGCCACGCGATTGCGGCCGAGGAGGGCCGCACGGCTCTCGACCGGCTGAGCGTTCGGGCTGCGGTCGGCATCGGCTCGGCGCAGATCCTGGCGCTGTTGCCAGGAATCTCACGTTCCGGCAGCAGCATGGTAGCCGGCCTGCTGGCGAACCTGACGCATGAGGCCGCCGCCCGATTCGCGTTCTTGCTGGCGACCCCGGTCATCCTGGGAGCGGGCATCTTGAAGATTCCCGATTTGTTCACGCCCAGCGCCCTTCCCCATTTGCCGGTTTACCTTCTGGCCGGTATCGTGTCAGGGGTCGCGGCCTTCCTGAGCGTGGCGTACCTCATGCGATACTTTCGGGTGGGACGGCTTGATCCGTTTGCGATTTACTGTGCGGCGTTCGGGATCCTGTCGTTGATCCTGCTCAGCCGCTAGCGCGTCAAGGAGGACGAATTGCAAGATAACCCGCTGCAAAACAACCCGATGGCCTTCTGGGCCGGGCTGGTGCTGATCTTCGTTGGACTCGCGGGCGTGATCTTCTACCTCTTCGTCCGCACCTCCAGCGAGAGCCTGATCCTGCCCGGGCCGCATTTCAGATTGAAGCATTTCATCATTGCGCTGATCATCCTGGCGGCCGGCGCGGTGATCGCCTCGTTCGCCCGGCCACGACCCGACACGACGTCGACCACCAGCCGCTTCAACCGCTAACCGAAACAAGAGACCATGTCGCACATCGGCTATGCGGCGATGCTGGAGCAGTTCCATCCTCGTGACCTCGTCGATTATTGCCAGAGCGCGGAGGCGGCTGGGTTCTCCGGAGTGATGGCCGCCGACCACGTCCAGCCGTGGACAGCGCAGCAGGGCAACGCCGCCTTCGTCTGGTCGTTCATGGCGGCCGCGGCCGAGCATACCCGGGGTGACATCGGGCCCGGAGTGAGCTGCCCTTCGTTTCGCACACACCCGGCGATCATTGCGCAGGCCGCTGCCACCATGGCGGCGATGTACCCTGGCCGATTCTGGCTGGGCCTCGGATCGGGCGAGGCATTGAACGAGCACGTCATCGCCGGCTACTGGCCCGAGGTCGCGGAGCGCATCAACCGGATGTTCGAATCCATCGAGATCATCCGAAAGCTCTTCACCGGGAAGGATGTCAAACACGCCGGCGACTATTACAAGATGGAGACGATCCGACTCTGGACCATGCCGGAGCAGCCGCCACCAATCTACGTCGCGACCGCTGGAACGGTGACCGCCGAGAAGACCGGCCGGCTTTGCGACGGACTGATTACCGTGGGCGCGCCCGAGGAGAAAATCGACGGCATTTTCCAGCGCTTCGAGAAAGGCGCCCGCGAGGCGGGGAAGGACCCGTCGACGATGCCGAAGATCCTCCAACTCCATTTGTCCTGGGCGCGCACCGACGAGGAGGCGATGCGCAACGCCCTCACCGAGTGGCCCAACGGGGGAATGAAGTTCCCCAAAGCCGACATCCGGTCACCGCATGATTTCGCCCAGATGGCGAAGCTCGTTCGTCCTGAGGACTTCAAGGGCCGGATGCTGATCTCGTCCGACCCGGACGCCCATGCTCGGGAGATCCGCAAGTTCCTCGACCTCGGATTCGATCGCGTCTTCCTCCACAACGTCGGTCGCAATCAACGTGAGTGGATCGAGGTCTTCGGCAAGCAGGTCCTCCCCAAGCTCCACTAAGCCTGATCGCCGAGATCAGGCGATTCGGCCACCTGCCTAAGGTAGGCGTTTCGCTCGCGCAAGAGGCGAGTCATGTAGCACCGAAGGAAGAGGCGATCCGCCACCCGCCCGAGCGGCCCAAGCGGCGAGGTGTAATCGAAGACGTCGACCATCTCCGTCCCACCCTGCATCGCCACGAATTGGTGCTCGTGGCGAAAGCGCCGAAAAGCACCACGGACCATCTCATCGACGAAGCGGCGCGGTGGCTCGAATTCGGTGATCCGAGACGTGAGGCGCTGCCGGACGCCGAAGTGGGTCGCCTCCCAGGTCACTTCGTCGCCAGGCCCTAACAACCCGGAGGTCACGCCGCCAACGACCCGCTCCCGTGAAGCCGCGGTCGATCGCTGATGCAGATCGATATCGCGCGCGAGGTCGAAGCAGCGAGACGGCGGCGCTTTGACCGGGGTCCGGAGGACGATGACCGGCATGGCTGCCGCCGAGCTCAGCGCCGTGCCGGCAGCGGCAGCTTTCGGCCGCGGACCTCGATAAAGGCAGGGAACAGCGTGTCCAGGTGCGCATCGCTGCCCGGCTCAGTCTCGTCATCATCGCCGGGTGAGAACTCCCAGATCCCGTCCACCACCATCCCGGCCGCGGCCATCCCGTTGACGATCGTTTCGAAGCGGTGGCCGAACTCGATGGTGGGCGCGACCAGTTTCTTGTTGCCCAGGGTCCAGGTCATTCCCCACTCATCGGTGTACGGCACCGGCTTGTCTTCGAAATAGGTGATCTTCGGCCGCCAGCCGCCGTCCTTATAGGTGCCGTACAGCCGCAGCGTCGTGGGGTGCATGGTGGACAGCAGGTAGGTCCCGCCGGGCGCCAGCACCCGCCCGACTTCCATGAGCACCCGAGCCGCGTCGTCGACGAACACCAGCGAGTGACAGTGCCAGACGACGTCGAAGGAGGCGTCTTTGAAGACGGAAAGGTCTTTCATGTTGCCGCGGAGCAGCCTCACCTTGACGCGCTGGCGCGCGGCCAGGTCGCGCACCGTCTTCAGCTGGGTCGGCGAGATGTCGAACAGGGTCGTCTCAGCCCCCAGCTTGGCGAAGATCACCGGGTCCCAGCCGCCACCGGCAGCGAGGCCGAGCACGCGGGCGCCGTGGAGCCGCACGCCCTTGAGACGGCCGCGCGGATCCATGAAGCGGCGCATGCCCGCCCGAGTTTTCGGAGGCCGGCCGAAGGGACGCGTGTAGTTCATGGCGGCCTTCGCCAGCCGCTCCCACATCTGCTTGTTGTGTTCGGCTACTTTGTCGATCGCCTTTCGTCTCGCCGCCACGGCGCTAATTTTCCCTCCCCCGCTCGCGGGGGAGGGTCAGGGTGGGGGGGCCATCATCGGCTGGCTTTGCGTTTTCGGTCGACGTAATCGAGCAGGACGTAGTCCCCCAACCGGTCGGCGCTGGCGAAGAAGGCCCTACCGCCGTTCATCCGGGTCATCTGCTTGACGAACGAGACCAGGTGGTAGTCGTTGTCCAGCATGAAGGTGTTGATGACGATGTGCTCACGGGTGCACCGCTGCACCTCGAGCAGGGTTTTCTGGAAGGTCTCCGGCAACGGCGGGTAGAAGAAGACCGCCTGCTGGCCTTCCATGTGCGCGGTCGGCTCGCCGTCGGTGACGATGATCACCTGCTTGTTCCCGGTCTTGTGCCGGTTGAGGAACTGGCGGGCCAGCATGAGTCCGTGCTGAATGTTGGTGCCGTAGATCGACTCGTTGTAGGTCAGCTCGGCCAGCTGGTGCGATTTGACCGGCCGGGCATAGTCGCTGAAGGCGATCACCTGGAGGAAATCGCGCGGGAACTGGCTGCGGATCAGCGCATCCAGGGCCAGCGCCACTTTCTTGGCGGCGTAAAAGTAGCCCCGCAGCGGCATCGACCGGCTCATGTCGATCATCAGAACCGTGGCCGACTGGGCGCTGAACTCCGAGCGGTAGACCTCGAAGTCGTCGGTTTTGAGCCGGATCGGTTCTCGCGGACCTTCGCGACGCAGCGCGTTCATCAGGGTCTGCTCGACATGAAGATTGAAGGCATCTCCGAACTCGTAGATCTTGGTCTCATCAGATCGCTCTGAGCCGAGGCCGCGGACGCTGATCGGGTGATCGCCGAAGCGGTCTCGCTTCAACCGGCTGTAGAGGTCCCGCAGAGCCTTCTGGCCGATCCGGCGCATCCCGCGCGGCGTCAGCTCCATGCCGCGCCGGCCGCGTTGCACATACCCTTTCTTCTCCAGTTGCGATGCCAGCTCACTCATCTGGTCCGCCGCCTGGCGGGCGTCGGAACCCAGCAACTGCTGCAGCTGCGCCGACTGCTCCGGCGTGAGCTGCCGGCCCTGGTAGCCCTCGCGCAAGGCGGATTCGAGGTCTTCGATTCCCTGCAAGCGCTCCATCAACGAGAGCGCTTCTTGCAATGGCAGCGACTCCGAGCCGTAGAAGGCGTAGCGATTGCCCAGCCCGGGACGCGGCGACAACAGCTCCAGCTGGGCCGCGAGCTCCGCCATCTGCTGTTGAAGCTCGGGATCGTTGAGCGTGGTCTCGAGCAGGTCCTGCATCTGCTGACGCATCTCCGGTGAGAGGGATTGCATCAGGGACTCCATCTGCGCCATCTGCCGCTCCAGGTGCTGGATCAGCTCGTCGAGCGTCTTCGGCGGATTGGGGCCGAAGAAATGGCCGAAGCGCTGCATGAACTGCTCGAACTTCGGCGGCTTGCCCTCCAGCCGATCGCGCAGCATCTGGTTGAGAGCCTTGAGCATCTCCTTGATCTCCCCCAGGTGCTCCGGGCGTAGCTGCTGCATGGTGCGCGTCATGTTCTTGAAGTAGGTCTGCGACACCTGCTGCTTGAGCTCCTCCATCAGCTGCTGGAACGCGTGGGCCGCGCCTTCGTCCATGAACTCGTAGTCGTTGAGCTTGCGGATGGTGCCGCCGACGTCCTCGGGCAGGCGATCGAGCTCCTGCAGCTTCTTCTTGACGATCCGCTGGAGCACGCGCTTGGCGCTCTCGGGCGCTTGTTCGATGCGCTCGCTGATTCCCTGGCGCTCGCGGCGGAGGATGTCATTCAGCCGTTCGCGAATGTTGCCGAAGACGTCGTTCAGGTTGTACCGCTTCAGCTGCTGCAGCCGTTTCTGCCGGAGCCGCTCCAGCATCTCCTCGAAGCCGGGAAGCTTGCGGCCCTGCCGGTCGCGCCAGCCGCGGCTCATCAGCCGGTGCAGCGCGTAATCGAAGTCGCCGCCCTGAAACAGGTCCTCGGCGAGCCGGTCGAACAGGTCCTCGGCGTCGCGCCCGAAGGGCTCCTGCGATCCGTCCCAGCGTTCGTAGCGGTTGGATCGCGAGATCATTTAGCCGGCGTAGATGGCGGCGCCGTCCAGCTCCGTCTTGTTGATCCGCTTGCTGAGGTGCAGCCCCTCGAGCACGAACTCCACGCCCGAGGCGGCGAGCGCCGGCCGCTTGTCAAGGCCCAGGCCCTTGAGCGCTTTTTCCATCCCGGGCAGCTCGCGCAGCATCGTCATGTAGCGGTCGGCCGGCTGGCCCTCCGAGACCTCGAACGTCAGGCCGGCGTCGAAGCGCTGCACCAGCTCGTTGAACTGGCTGGCCTCGAAGTGGCGCCGAAACACATTGAGAACCGCGGTCTTGATAATCTTCTCCAGCACCGTCTGGTCATCACCCTCTTCCCAGGTCTCCATCTCGAGCTTGCCCGCGCTCGACGGGATGATGGAGGGCAGGTCGGTGATCCGGGGCACCGCTTCCGTCTCGCCGGTGCGCAGGGCGCGGCGAGACGCGTTCGACGCGAGATTCTCGTAATTAGTGATCGAGATCCGGACGCTCACACCGGACCGCTGGTTCACCTTCGGGCTGCGGCGTGCGAGCTGTGTCACCTCGGCCACGATCTCTTTCATGAAGTCCGGCATGATCACGGTGAGCTCGCGATCCTGGAAGTCGGTCCGCTCCTGCTCGACAATGCGGATCTCATCTTCGACGTTGCGCGGATAGTGGGTGCGGATCTGCGCCCCAAAACGATCCTTGAGCGGGGTGATGATCCGGCCGCGGTTCGTATAGTCCTCCGGGTTCGCGCTCGCCACTACGTAGACGTCGATCGGCAACCGCAGCTTGAAGCCCCGGATCTGGACGTCCCGTTCTTCGATCAGGTTCAGCAATCCGACCTGGATCCGCTCCGCCAGGTCGGGGAGCTCATTGATCGCGAAGATGCCGCGGTTGGTTCGCGGGACGAGGCCGTAGTGGATGGTCAGCTCATTGGCCAGGTACTTACCCTCGGCCACCCGGATCGGATCCACCTCACCGATCAGGTCGGCGATCGAGGTATCGGGCGTGGCCAGCTTCTCGCTGTAACGTTCGCCTGGACTGATCCAGCGCACCGCAACGCCATCCCCCTGGGCCGCGACCCGGTCGCGGCACGCCCGGCAGATCGGCGCATAGGGGTTGTCGTTGATCTCACATCCGTCGATGACAGGGACCTGCTCATCCAGGAGGCTCACCAGCGAGCGGATCAGCCGGCTCTTGGCCTGGCCGCGCTCGCCGAGGAAGACGATGTCCTGGCCCGACAGGATGGCGTTCTCCACCTGAGGGATAACGGATCCGTCAAAGCCGATGATGCCCGGAAAGAGCACGGCGCTCGCCTTGATCTTGCGGACGAGATTCTTGCGCATCTCCTCTTTGACGGGGAGGACACGGTACTCACTTTGTCGGAGTTGGGCGATGGTCGTGGGGTGCTCCAATGAAAACCTCTTTGAATGTGGTGGCGCCTTTCGATTCTACGGGTGCCGCCGCCGTTCAGCCGGTTTCAAATCCGCTTCGTCTCCGACGCAACCCCGAACACCACGAACAGCAACACCGCTGAGAGGCTGCCGAGCGCGATCAACCACCGCACGCCGATCAGCTGGGTGAGCGTTCCCCCGAGAAAGGCACCGACGGGAACCCCAGTCCACGCGACCACCCTGATGGCGGCATTGACCCGGGCGAGCAACGGGGGCGGGACGGCCGCCTGGATGTAGCTGCGAAACACGACGCGGCCAAGAATCGCTACGCCGAACCCGAGCCCGAGCGAGACCGCGACCAGGAGCAGGGCCGGGGTCGCCGGGACGACCGGGGCCACATCCAGTAGCGCCAACACCGGCCCCGTGACAAGCAGCTCTCCCACCATCAATTGCCCCAACCGGAATCGGCGCCGGAGAGCGGGCGCGAGGGCCGCGAACACAATCGGGCCGATCCCTGCCAATCCCAGCGCCAGCCCGGTCCGCGCCGCGTCGAAATGCAGCTCGTGCTGGGCGTAGTAGACGAAGACGGCCGTGATCGCCGCGTAGACGATGTTGAGGACGACTGCTGACAGGACGTTCTCGAGGATGACGCGCTGATACCGCAACCAACCCAGGCCGGCCAACAGCTGGGCCCGCCAACCGACCTCGGCCGGAATGTCAGGTGGTCGAGGACCCAGGCTCAACCAGGCACCAGCGGCCAGCAGGAAAGACAACGCGTCGGCGAGCAGCGCGTTCGCCGCCCCGAAGAGCCTGATCAGGATGCCGCCGAGCGAAGGGCCGACCAGGGCCGAGACCCCCTCCGTCACCTCCAGGCTGCTGTTCGCCTCGACCACCCGCGCCTGCCGAACGAGCGTCGGGACCAGCGAATAGTGGGCGACCTCGAACCACACCCGCCCAAAGCCGGCAATGAAGGCGACCACGTAGAGCTGGGCCAGGGTCAGCAGCTGAAGGAGGGCAGCCAGCGGCACGCTGGCGAGGACGGCGAATCGCACCAGATCGGCCGCCAGCAGAATCGTCCGTCGATCCCAGCGGTCGGCATACACGCCGACGAATAGCCCGAACAACATGAACGGCACAAACTCAAGGGCGCCGACGATGCCCAGCTGAAAAGGCGAGTGAGTCAGCTGTAAAACCAGCCAGGGCAGCGCGAGGTAGGTCACCTGGCTGCCCATCGTCGAAATCGATGAGCCGCCCCAGAAACGCAGGAAGGCCCCATCCCGAAGGATGGAGGACCGCGTCCGTCCGGCCTGTTCCTTCAGTGCCGCTGCACCGCAGCGCCCAGCTGCTCGTCGATCGCCGGCGCAAACTCGGGAAGTCGCGCCGCGAGCCCTCGCAGGAGGCCAAAGCACCCGGCCAGCATCATGTCGCCGTGCGGCACGGCCAGGTGCGGGTGCAGCCGCGAGCCATCGAGGAGCCGGCGCCGCGGCCCGGTGGCCGCGAGCAGCTGCGGCGCGGCCGTGACCGGTCCGAGCTCCAGCGCCCCATGGCCCAGGTCGTCGAAGATCGCCTGGTTGGACAGCCCGCCGACGGCCAGTTCGTCGAGGTAGCGCTCAAGCTTTTCCAGGGTGAGCTCGCCGGTGTGGTGCTCGAAGAGCCCAACGATCCGGCGCCCGTCCAGGAGCGCGGCGATCGTGTGAAAATTTCCGAGGTTTGCCACCATCGGCCGGCTGGTCGTGCTGACGCGTCCATCATCGAGCGCGCCCAGGATCGCGGCCGGGCCGGTGTCCATCAGGAACAGCGGCTGCGATCCCGTCCAGGTGCTCGCCACCGCCAGCATCCGGGTCATCCGAGGCGGGATTTCCCCGCTGAGAAAGCCGAAGCCCGCCAGCCCGGTGCCGCGCTCGACCTGGTCGCGCAGGTAGTCGAAACGAAACCGCCGGTCGCTGACCCCCGGCGGCGCGGCGCCGTGGTCGAAAACGGCCACCGCCAGGGCATCGAACGCGGTGCTGACCCCGAAGGCCTGCAGTGCATCCATCAGCTCCGCGGCATAGAAATCGCGCATCTCCAGCCGACGAGCGCCGTTCACGCCATCGAGCGTGTCCACAACTCGCACCCCCATCGCCTCGACCCGGCCCAGGTCGTCGTCGAAGGTCCGGGCGGCGTCTGGAGTGGCGAAGACCCGCAATCCCTGGCGCAGATGGGCCTCCACCGCCCACTGGTCCGGCCCGCCACCCATCATCACGCCGGTCAGAAACAGGTCCGCCCGGTCGGCCGTCGCCTGTTTGACCCGCTCGGCCACCAGCGCGGTCGGTGATGGCATGACCAGCTGAACGGCGTTCTCGATGACGGTGCCCGCCTCGAAGACCAGGATGTCCTGGGTCCCCGTGCCGATGTCCACCCTGACAGGTTAAGCGTCAGGACGCCGTTACATCGGGGCGCCGAATGACGGCGCCTGGCCTGAGATGACCCTCGCAAAATCAGTTCGATTCGAGCAGCCCAATCCGCTGCCGGCGGACCTCGCCTGTCCGCGCTGCCGGCTTCGGCTTCGCCTGGTCGAGGCCGATGTCGCCCGCTGCCTGGGCGGGCATAGCTTTCCGGTCGTGGATGGTATCCCGGACCTGACCGAACCCGCCGCCGACGAGCCCTCCAAAGTCGTTACCCCGATGGTCGACCTGACGATCATGGTGCTCGCCTGGAACGAGGCCAACAACCTCCGTTCGCTGCTGCCCCGGGTCCGGGCGGTGCTCGAGCGGCTCCATGTCAGTTACGAGGTGATCGTCGTCGACGCTGGATCGACCGACGGCACCCCCCAGGTCGCGGCGGACGGCGGGGCGCGGGTAGCCCGGCAGACCGAGCCCGGCTACGGTGGCGCCCTACGGATGGGGTTCAGCGTGGCGCGGGGCCGATACATCGCCACCATGGACGGCGACCATCAGCACGATCCGGATTTCCTGGAGGCAATGTGGGCCGAGCGCGAGAACGCCGCTCTGGTGATCGCCTCGCGATACGTGGAAGGCGGCCGCGCTGACATGCCGTTCTACCGTAAGCTCTTCAGCCGCATCCTGAACCGGGTCTACGGCTTCGGGCTGGGGGTGCATTTTCGCGACATGTCGTCCGGCTTTCGGCTCTATCGCCAGTCCGTGATCAAGACCATCACGGTCGAGGGGCGCAACTTCGACGTCCTCGAGGACATCCTGCTGCGGATCGTCGCCGACGGCCACCAGGTGGTCGAGGTGCCGCTGCATCACAAAGCGCGCTTCACCGGGCGCTCGCACGTGATGCTGCTCCAGTTCGTCGTCTCTTACCTGCGTACGTTCTGGCGGCTGCGGCAACTTCGCAACTCGCTGGACTCGGCCGATTACGAGAGCTGGTCCTTGAGTTCGTTCAACCTGTTTCGGCGGGCGCGGGCCCGACGGCGGATGGCCTCCGTCCAGAACGCGTCGCAGGGAAGCCACCGCACCCTCGCGCTCGAGTGCGGCGCCGACCCGCTGCTGGCTTCACTCCCGGAAGCGGTTGGCCTGGACGATCGGCTGAACAAGCTGCGGTGGGCCCGGCGTTTCGGCCGGCCGCTGCTGCGAGGCTCAGCGACCGCGCTTCCATTTCCGGACGCCAGCTTCGACCTCGCCGTCTGGGGTCGCCCCGTCGAACCAGCGGCCAGGGAGCAGGCGGTTGAAGAGCTCGACCGGGTGCTGGCTCCCGCCGGACGCATCATCCTCGGCTTCGACCGCGGCGACCGCGCCAATGTGCTGGCGATGCTGGGGAACCGCGGTTATGAGGCGGACGGCCAGCCGACCGAACTGATCGCCACGATGCGCAAGGGTCCAGCCGTCCTCACGCCGATGGGACCACGCCCGGCGCCGCAGGGCGCACCGGCGCGCATCGGGCTCGGGACGGCGGAGATCAGCGCGCTGCAGCGAGAGTACGTCAACGATGTCCTCAACAAGAACCGCCTATCGTACGGCGAGTACACCCAGCGCTTCGAGCAGGAATTCGCTCGGCTGCACGATCGTCGTTACGCCATCTTTTGCAACAGCGGCACAAGCGCTCTCCAGGTCGCGGTCCACGCGCTGAAGGAGCAGCACCAGTGGAAGCCGGGCGACGAGATCCTGGTCCCGGCGGTCACCTTCGTGGCCAGTTCGAACGTCGTGCTGCAGAACGGGCTCAAGCCGGTGTTCGTCGACGTCGAGCCGGACCACGTCGGCATCGACCCGGCACAACTGTCGAAGCACCTGACGCGACGGACGCGTGCCATCATGCCGGTGCACCTGTTTGGTCAGCCCTGTGACATGGACCCCATCATGGCGTTTGCGAATTCCAACGACCTGCGCGTCATCGAGGACTCGTGCGAGACGATGTTCGTGCACTACAAGGGTCGACCCACCGGGTCCTGGGGCGAGGTGGCCTGCTTCTCCAGCTACGTGGCGCACTTGATCGTCACCGGCGTCGGCGGGTTCGCCACCACCAACGACGAGAACCTGGCGATGCTGATGAAGAGCCTTATGAACCACGGGCGCGACAACATCTACCTATCGATCGATGACGATGACACCCAGGACAAGGACGTCCTCAAGCAGATGGTGGCCCGCCGCTTCGCGTTCATCCACGTTGGGTACAGCTATCGCGCGACGGAAATGGAGGCCGCCCTTGGCGTCGGCGAGCTCGCCCGCTACCAGGACATCCTCCGCCGGCGCCAGGAAAATGCCAGCTACTTGACCGGCGGCCTCGCCGATCTCACCCGGTATCTCCAGCTCCCCTCGGTGCGCAACGATACCGAGCACGCCTGGATGATGTACCCCATCATGGTCAAGGATGGGGTCGACCGGGAAGGGCTCCTGCTGCAGCTGGAGATGGCGGGGATCGAGACCCGTCATCTCATGCCGCTGATCAACCAGCCGGTCTATCGAAAGCTCTTCGGCGACCTTGAGCCACTGTATCCAGTCGCCGCCCGCATCAACCGACGCGGGTTTGCCATTGGCTGCCATCAGGGTCTCCAGCGCCGCGACCTGGAGCATATTGTCGCTGCCTTTCACACCTACTTCGCCAAACGCTGAGCGGAAGTCTCGACTCCTTTCCGCGAGCGGGCGAATCCTGCTCCGGTCAGCGATCGAGATGTCGCTGGAAGACGTCCAGGATCTCTTGCGGCGACGC